>Ga0265292_1001723_pt1 | contig 17928 bp, 15 predicted proteins | sample Munlanlewell296A_FD_189080 | JGI IMG/M metagenome (GOLD analysis project Ga0265292, IMG submission 189080) | Leachate microbial communities from a municipal landfill in Southern Ontario, Canada - Leachate well 296A | ecosystem: Engineered > Solid waste > Landfill > Unclassified | place: Canada... | reverse complement strand
CTCTGCAATAAAATGTATGACTTCCGAAAGGAAATCATACAGTCAGTTCAGATCGTCCGCTCATCGGAAATTGAACAGATTCAACTTGCGGATTTGCTGATTGGCATCATCAGCTACGTGAGTAGAGGGCTAAGCACAAGCACTGCAAAGAATCGGCTTGTTGAAAGGATGCGTACAAGGTCGCATTACAGTCTGACGAAATCGACGTTGCTTGGAGAAAAGAAGGTTAATCTCTTTGTGTGGCAGCCAAAAGAGGTTCGTCCGTGACGAATAATCCGAAATGGCTTCCGGCCTTAATATTGCTTGATGATTTCGGCGGCAACTGGTCAAATTATGTTGAAGCCGTATATGCTGTGTTTCAATGTGATTTCATCAAGACGCAGCCGCGTTTCCGTAATTTCTGGGTACGATGCCGTAGAGAACCCCTGGAACAAGGAAAAGAGGCTGGGTTTTGGCATTGCATTTCTGGAGGACCAAACGAGACGGAACGGAAACCAGAGCCACGGCGGATGGAGCGCATCGGCTGGGTACGCGCGGTGATTGAACATGACAATACCCCTGCTGTAGATGTTTGGCAGGTCATGCGCGGTACTGATCTGCGGTCCTGCATTTGGTTCAACGAAGAGTTTTTGGTAGTGCTGGCATGGCGTGTACGAAAACCGAGTGGATTCAAATATTGGCAGCTGGTGACTGCATACGATACGCCGGAGGAGAATCGAAAGAGGCAATTGAGAAAAGCTCGAGATGAATGGCGTTCTAAAAACAGCTGACGCCGCACCCTTGCGGATACGGCGTCGGTGCTCCTTCCACGCATGGTGGATGAGCTAAGAACATTATCTATGAAAACTCAGACCATTTCAAGGAATACTTTGCTTATAAAGGCCTTCATGGTGTCAGAGGTGTCTTCCTTGTCATAAGTTTATTTAAGAAATAACTATTCGATGATAAGGTTAATTGATAAATAATTAATAAAATCAACCGGTTACTTATTTAAGCGTTTGCCTATGAACTCAACTTTTTTTACAGAATCCGTCGTCGAAGAGGCCGCCCTTTCATGGTTCAAAAATCTGGGTTATGCCGTGAAGCATGGCCCCGAGATTGCGCCGGGAGAAACAGCTGCCGAGCGGACGGACTACGGGCAGGTCATCCTAGAGGACAGGCTTCGCACAGCAATCACGAGAATCAACGGCGATACGATGCCGCCCGACGTCTATGACGACGCCATCCGGAAACTCATCCGCACCGAGCATCCGAACATGGTGGAACGAAACAGACGCGTCCACAAGATGCTGACCGATGGGGTAGAAATTGAATATTGCGATGGAGATGGAAACGTCCGAGGTGGTTTGGTTCAACTCATCGACTATGACAACCCCGCCAACAACGACTGGCTCGCGGTCAACCAGTTCACCGTTACCGAGAACAAGCATAACCGTCGTCCCGATATCGTGCTTTTCGTCAATGGACTGCCTCTCGTGCTCCTCGAACTCAAGAACGCTGCCGATGAAAACGCCACCATCTGGTCGGCCTACCAACAATTTGAAACCTATAAGGCCGAGCTGCCAACACTCTTTTCCTATAACGCGCTCCTCATTATTTCCGATGGCCTTGAGGGACGTGTTGGCACGCTCACGGCTGGGCGGGAATGGTTCAAGCCGTGGCGAACGATTGAAGGGGAGACGTTAGCTTCAAAAACCGTTCCCGAACTGCAGGTTATTATCGAGGGGCTTTTTGAAAAGCGCCGGATGCTCGATATGATCAGGCACTTTCTTGTCTTCGAAGACTTGGGCGGCGGGGCCCTCGCGAAAAAGATGGCCGGCTATCACCAGTATCATGCGGTCAACGTGGCCGTTGCGGAGACTTTGCGGGCGGCACAATCGGAAATACAGGACAAAGAAACAAAACGACACGGTGGCAATCCTGGAGACAGACGCATTGGTGTGGTTTGGCATACACAGGGTTCTGGTAAGAGCCTCACCATGGCCTTCTATGCCGGGCGGATCATTCATGAACGATCGATGGCAAATCCCACGATCGTCGTCCTCACCGACCGAAATGATCTCGACGACCAACTCTTTGGCACTTTCTCTCGTTGCCATGAACTCTTGCGCCAACCGCCGACGCAGGCGGAGAACCGGGAAGACCTGCGCGCCAAACTTTCGGTGGATGCAGGTGGGGTTGTGTTCACGACAATTCAAAAATTCTTTCCCGAAGAAAAGGGTGATAGACATCCAGTTCTCTCAAAGCGACATAATATCGTGGTCATTGCTGACGAAGCGCATCGTAGCCAATATGACTTCATCGACGGTTTTGCGCGCCACATGCGCGATGCCCTGCCAAATGCATCGTTTATCGGTTTTACCGGAACACCTATAGAGCTGACGGACAAGAATACGCGCGCTGTCTTTGGCGATTACATCAGTGTCTATGACATCCAGCGCGCCGTTGAAGATAATGCCACCGTTCCGATTTACTACGAGAGCAGGCTGGCAAAACTTGAACTGAGCGAGGTCGAACGCCCGAAGATCAATCCTGAGTTCGAGGAGGCCACCGAAGGCGAAGAGGTAGAGAAGAAGGAGAAGCTCAAGACCAAGTGGGCACAACTTGAGGCCGTTGTTGGAGCCGAGAAGCGGCTGAGTCTCATCGCACGTGACATTGTGGACCACTTCGAGAAGCGTCTCGAAGCCATCGACGGGAAGGCAATGGTTGTGTGCATGAGTCGGCGAATTTGTATGGACCTTCACGATGAGATCGTAAAACAACGACCCGCATGGCATCATGATGACGATGACAGAGGGACGCTCAAGGTTGTCATGACCGGCAATGCTTCGGAGGGGCCTCGTTTCGCCAAACATGCCCGTAACAAGCAACGCCGAGAAGCCCTCGCAAACCGTTTTCGGGATTCCAAGGACCCGCTCAAGCTTGTGCTCGTCCGTGACATGTGGCTGACGGGTTTTGATGCCCCAAGCCTTCACACGATGTACATCGACAAACCGATGCGAGGGCATGGACTCATGCAGGCAATTGCCCGAGTGAATCGTGTTTTTAGCGACAAACCGGGCGGTTTAGTCGTGGATTACCTGGGGCTTGCCCACGAACTCAAAGCTGCCCTTGCGATCTATACGGAAAGCGGCGGCACCGGACAAACAGCTATCAATCAGGAAGAGGCGGTTGCCGCGATGCTCGAAAAACACGATATGTGCTGCGGTCTCTTCCATAATTTCAATTGGGCAAAGTGGATTTCCGGTGCGCCACAGGAGCGGCTGGGGCTCCTGCCATTGGCGCAGGAACACATTTTGTCACAGGAAGATGGCAAAAACCGCTTGCTTCGCATTGTGCAGGAACTTTCTCAGGCTTTTGCGCTGGCTGTGCCACACGCGGAAGCACTTCGCATCCGGGACGACGTTGCCTTCTTTCAGGCAGTGAAAGCGAGCCTCATCAAACGTGCACCCGGCGATGGAATGACAGGGGATGAGCTGGAACACGCCATTCGCCAAATCGTTTCAAAGGCAGTGACTCCAGATGACGTGCTCGACATTTTTGCCGCGGCGGGCTTGCAAAAACCCGACATCTCAATCCTCTCCGACGAATTTCTTGCTGAAGTGCAGGGTATGCCTCAGAGAAATCTTGCGGTCGAACTTCTACGAAAGCTGTTGCATGGAGAGATTCGGACTCGCAGACGCAAGAACCGTGTGCAGGCCCGCTCATTCGCAGAGATGTTGGAAAATTCCATCAAGCGTTATCAAAATCGAGCTATTGAAGCGGCTCAGGTTCTTGAGGAGCTGATCGCGCTCGCGAGAGAGATGCGTGAGGCAGATGCTCGCGGCGAGTCGCTCGGCCTCTCTGAAGACGAAGTCGCTTTCTATGATGCGCTAGAGACAAACGACAGCGCTGTAAAGGTGCTAGGCGATGACACCCTGCGAGCCATTGCTCAGGAACTTGTTGCGACGGTCCGCAATAACGTGACCATTGATTGGACCTTGCGTGAGAATGTGCGAGCCCACCTGCGCGTGCTCGTAAAACGCATTTTGCGCAAGCATGGCTATCCACCAGACAAACAGGAAAAAGCAACGCAAACGGTCCTCGAACAGGCAGAGTCGCTGAGCGAGGCGTGGGCCGGCAGTTGATTGGTTGATTTGAAACGAAGGCGGAACTGGAAGATTCATGCAAGAAACCTTTAAGAAGGTTGAAAGAAATTCGCCCCCATTCAAGGGATTGCCGCAAGACCATCCTGCGAGTTTTCTGCAAGATCGTTCAAAGGCGTACTTTATCTTCTGCGACGATTCTGATGACAGGTTCGAGGGGCACTATTCAAAAAAAACCGAGTTTGAACAGCCAGCTGGTCTTACGGAAAAGAATTATATCAAGTGGGCCAGTGTTATTGTTTCAGCTGATGCTGCGATTGAAGCGTTGGATGATTTGAAATATGTGAAGTCACATTGGTCTATCCCTGCAATACATTGCTCGTCTAACGAGGGGAAACTGTTTCGTGATCTACTTTATGGTAATGACTCGTTCAGAAAAAACTTTCATGAGTTTGTGGAATCGTTCAAGGGACAATATTATTTCAGCTCTATTCTTGATGACGAGGTTTGCTATCAGAAGATTCTTCCTAGTGTCTTGCAAGGCTGCGATCAAATCGAGCATTGGGATTTTAACGACCATAAAGATGTGTCGCTGTACTGGCATTTGATTAAATTGGACAAGCATCTAAATGCCGAAAATAATTATTACGCATTTGTAGATCGTGTACCCGTCACGGCGGCCAAAGAAATTGACGGAATAGGTGCTTGGTATGGACGCCCTCATAATCACCTGCACAAGATTCATGGTTTGATTTGTCATCGGACAAACAAATCGAGGCGCGATGACATATCTGAATTGTTAGAGCTCTCCGATTATATTGCCTCTTTCATCCGTCGTTCATTTCAGAAAATAAGGGCTCAAGACGCTCGTGTAATGGATTTGGGCTCGGATGAGCTATCAAATCGCATTAATGCTATCGTTCCGGCTGCAGAGCAGGAACTGGTGCGTTTCGTTTTGGAAATGGTCCGCACAAACAGGTTCCAATTAGTGGATGCGATAGCGTGTGGGCGCTATTCTGACGGTAGCGAAATAAAGTTATGAGAACCACCCGTCACGGAACAAGGGGTTATAAACTCATTGAGGAAAAGGGGGACGTTTCCTCTGGTGGAGGTAAGTAGAAAAGTAACTAAACGAAATAATTGCGCAATATTTCCCAATGTGATGTTTTTTTGCCCCGCCTGACGTTTTATCGAAGCACGAGGATAAGGTGAGACGACGGACCTATTGGACAGGGTTAATTACCCTAGGCCGCGAGCTTTCTCAACCACGCGGACCTTTTGTGGCCCGTGGGTGGACGGCCAAATTAGCCTCGCAGAAAAGGACCCCGCGCATTGGCTCCCTAGGCCGCGAAGTCATTATACGATCGTCTTCATGGGCAGTCGCCCAAAATGCTCTTGATCTTATTCAGGGGTGCCATTGTCTCCTCTTTGGTGAGCCTCAGATTTTTGGTATTCGTAACATTGCTCACAATCAATCAGAACCTGAATGGATGGACGAAGATGAAAGACTAGTACAATTTAAGAGCTACTGCAGCACTTCAGACTATCCGTTGGCCTGTGCGGTCGCCGCAAGAGCTACGCGCGACAGCAAATTGGTCTACGCCGTGATCAAGTATAAATTCAGTATGGATCTTTACTCGGTTCATTGTGTTGATCTAGACCCATTGCGCGCCCCACATCTTTCTGTCTCTCGTTCTCCAAAAGATCACGTCACGTTTTGTTATGCCATCGTCTCCGCATACTCCGCCATTGAGGATCTCGGGCTAGAGATCAGAGCATCAGCGAAAAAACCTAGCCGGATTAACGGGGAATGGAACCCTGTCGTGAAACAGGATCTTGAGAACCGGCTCAACAGACACCATATAGACCTTAGCGAGCCAGTCCTCTGGACGGTGCGAGGCCCGAGACGCAAAACCGAAAAAGTCAGACCCCTTCCCTCGGCACCACGGGCTCCATGGGCTGGCTGGACCGTTCGTGACGTAGAGATGCACATCTCTGATGCTATCGCCAACGCTGACTGGTTTCGTGACCGTGTGGCTTCACATGGCGTCACGTCTTTGACGAGGGTTCTCTCACCGTATGACGTTATAAACGTGCAACACCTCACACGCCGGTTGATTCTGGAGTCTCTTGGCTTCTGGCGCTGGCACGAGAAAAAATAAATTCATTACGAAAAAGGAGTCCGTTTCCCGCGTTGCAGGTGATTGAAAGAGATAATTCCGGGGACACGACATTTAATTCGCCTGCGCCGTCAATAACGGATCGGATACATTCCACCTTCTCTTTGAATACGCGATAGTCCCACCACTGTTGTGCTCCCGATCTCGGCCTTTGTGTGCCAGTGGTGATGCCCGAAGAAAGCGAACCGCGGCGTCACCTTTCTGATGAGGGCCCCTATTTCCGGACGGCCCAGGTCCACGCCATCCCTGCTGACAACGCCATCGGGCGCCTCATGCGTCAGCAGGATGTCAAACGGGGCCTTGTCGACATGGCTCTCCTCTGAATAGACCTGAAGGTCGCCGACCTGGAGGATCGCCTCGATCGGCTCCTTGAGCTCGTCCTGAAGCCTCAGCGCCTGTTCATAGAACAGCCCGATGGCTCCATGAACGTCACCGGCTATTACAATACCGGACATAGAACCGTTTCCCTACCTTCCGATTACCTTCGGTGAGAGCACATAGCCGCTGCTGCGGCCCTTGCCGTCCGGGACGATGACGTTCAGCTCCACCAGGGACAAGAAGTCCGTCCGCGCCGTCTCGTCCGAGCACTTGTTCAGGCGGCAATAGAGCTTCGTCGTCATCTTTTCGTCGCTCCTAAACATCAGGCGCAGCGCTTTGATCTGCCGCCGGTGCAGGCGGCGGTAGACGTCGGAGGGCAGGAGATCCTTGATGTTATCGATTCGGTGTTCGACCTCAATCTCCTTCTGCACCTCTTCGATCTTTTCGAGGAGCGCCTCGGCGTAGAAGATGAGGAAATACGTCATGTCCCGCCCGTGCAGCCGGCAATCCTGGATCGCCCGGTAGTACTGCGGCCGCTTGTGGTCGAAATAGTCCGAGAGTGCCAGCATGTTGATGAGCCGCAGCCCGGCATTGGCCAGGACGAGATTCGAGAGGGCCCGCGCGGTCCTGCCGTTGCCGTCGTCGAACGGATGGACCTGGACGAAGTAGAGGTGGGCAATGCCGGCCTTGAGGATCGGGTCGAGACCCTGCTCTGCGTTCAGCCACGCGATAAACTTGCGCATCATTCCGGGAACCATCTTTGCCGGCGGACCCTCGTACACGACCTGCCGCATGGCATTGACGACGTAGATCGGCCCGTGGCGGTACTCGCCGCGCGTGATCGGCCGTTCCCTGTGCGTGTTCTCCGTGAGGATGGATTGCAGCTGGCAGATGAACTCGTCGTTCACCGGCTTGCCGATGTGCTTTGCAGCAGCATCGAGGGCCAGGCGGTTGTTGACGATCATCTGGAGGCTCTCGTCTTTGGAGCGCTTCTTCCCTGTCTTCATGAAGGCCAGCGCTTCTTCGAGCGTGCTCCGTGCCCCCTCGATGTGGCTGGAAAAGTATGCCTCGAGGTCGGCGGCCCGCTTTTCGAGCCGTTTCCTCACCTGTGGCGAGAGGGAGACGGACTCGAGGAACCCGCGGTGTCTTGCAATCTTCGAGATGAGGCCTATCAGGTGCGGCGTGATGACAAACCAGAACGCCTTGCCGTCCGTATCGGCCAGCGGCAGACCCTCCGCCTTTGCCTGGCGCTCGGCGAAGAGCTCATCCCATCGTGCCTCGGCCTTTCGGGAGTCCTTTTCCCGCGCGATGATCTCGGCCTTCGTCAGATAGTCCTGGTATGCGCCCGTCATATGCCCCCCGAATCGCCAAGATAATCGACAGACAATCGCCAAGTAATCGCCAATATTATAGCGCCTGCATTTGGCGATTAGCAAGCGCATTTTGGGTCCACACGACCCCGGCTCGCTTCGCAACGTGGGGGTCGCCCGCCACTAATTCTTCGGCGGGCAAGAGGGTTTCGACCTTCCGACAGCATGGTTTATCTGATGATGAAGTCCTGATCGTGGCCCTTTTCCTCATAGGTGCTCCGTGACCGGCATCTGTAACTCGAGGCGAAATCACAATCAATTGAAGGGACTCAATAACCGTGCCACTTCGATGGCAGCTTGGAGCCCTCAGTCACCACCTCCCTTGCATCGACCCTATCAACGAGTATACATTGACAATATAATGCGTATATAATGTATATGGATTTCCTAAAGGAGGTGTCTATGAAGACATTCATTGTTGTGTGCTCTCTTTTTCTCATGACGGGACTTGCCGCCTGTGGTGGCTCCACTTCTTCGTCGGACGACGACACGGACGACGATGCGACGTTCACGGCCACAGACGCGCAGAATGTGGGCGCGGGGCTCAACAACTCGCAGAGTGCGGTGTATACGGATATCTTCACGCAGTATGGAGATCAGCTTGCGGCAGCGTTCGGCGCGATGACCCTTGATGTGACCAAGGGAACCAGGAGCGGGACGATCAACGTCAACAATGTCTACAATTGCCAGGTGTCCGGCCACATCACGTCCACGGGGTCTTTCCCCTGGTCGTACACCTATCCTGATTCCCCGAACACGACCCCTGAGGCCAGCTTCTCGATCTCCGGCCAGCTCATGCAGCAGGTCAGCGACCCGACGAACAACCTCAACGATTGTGAGCAGTCAGGCGGCCTCATCCTGGATGGGACGATCTATTCCCAGCTCACCGCCTCCGGGCAAGGCTCTTCTGCCCAGGCGACATTTTCGACCGACGGCACGATCGAGTTCAACCGCAGAGGTCCGACCGGCGGGCTCATCCCGATGGGCAGTTGCTCCATCTTCCTGACCGTCCACGCCAACGCGTCGGGTGGAACCGCCACCGGCAGCGCCTCCGGGACGATATGCGGCCAGAGCTACTCGTACTCATATTGATGGATATGCCTTGTTAAAATGAATTGCGGCACCACGGGCATTCACGGGCGGTGGTCCTTCGGGACCCCCGCCCGTTTCGCAACAATGATGAAGTGCCGACGCTTGGGGAAAAATGGGTCGCGTCCGGACATTGGCAAACGGACTCGCCCCCGGCTGGATAAGCCCCTCCTTAGCCCCATTGATTTCCGTTCTTATTGATACTATGCCCTATCCCTACTGTTCTGACGGGGGAATCCATGCCGGACAAGAGACTGATTCTTATAGTGGACGACGAGCCTGATTTCGTTTCCTTGCTGCAATGCCGGCTGGAATTCGAGGGCTATGAGGTTGTAAGCGCGGGCGACGGACAAGATGGGTTCGAGCTCCTCGATGCCCGCAAGCCGGACATCGTCATACTGGATCTGATGATGCCCGTAATGGACGGGTTCGAGTTCCTGAGCCGTCGCAACGTTGCCGACGAGCGCGTGCGGAAGATCCCCGTGCTGATCGTTACCGCCTTCGGCGCGTTGATGACGGACGAACAGCGAAAAATCATCGCCGATGTCCCGGTCTTTCATAAGCCATTTGAAATGGTGACGTTGCTCAAGTTTATGGGTGAACTGATCGGCAAATGAAAAAGGGGACGTTTCCTGGAGTGTGAAAAGTAGAAAATACGCGCGACGATTACAAATGCCGGCCAAGACGCCGCTCTCGGATCTGATAAGCCGCGATCTCAAGTCCAGGGGATTCAAGTTCGCGGGTATGTCCAGAACGCCTACCTCAATCTCAACCTTTCAAAGCAGCCTCCGGCCCTGTCGTCGGTATCAAGGCCTATCAGGTCAGTCGGCGTATTCGGGGAGGAGGAGGCGGTTGTCGTCGCGATCGGCTTGCACTGCCCGGCATCGCCGCTGAGATCCACGTCGAGGAGATAACCGGCATCGCCGCTGATCGAGAACCTCTGGGTGCACCACCCGTTGCGGCCGTCCATGTCCAGAAAAATCTGGGCTGTCCATTGATTGACTGCAGCGCAGTGATTGCCGTAATTGCCGCATTGTCCGAGATCTGCGCCCGAGCTGTCGCCCTCAAAGTCGACGCACAATGTGAGATCGAGCGGGCACTCTGATACGATTTTGAAGCGCTGGTAGCACCCCCCGCCCCTGTTGTCCGTGTCGATGAGCATCGATGGGGTCCATTCGCCGAGCGGCGCGCACTGGACGCCCGTAGAGCCGCCGCACTGGCCTCCGACGTCGCCGGTGAACTCGTAGCATAATGTCGGTTGCGCCACGCAGTCGTTGTGGTTGCATGGATCTCCAATGTCGTCCTGCGGCGAGCCATCCGAACAATCGTTATGATTGCACGCGTCGCCCAGGCCATCCTGCAGCGAGCCATCTAAACAGTCTTCGTGATTGCACGCGTCGCCCACGCCATCCTGCGGCGAGCTGTCCGGACAGTCGTTGTGATTGCACGCGTCGCCTACGCTGTCCTGCAATGTTCCGTCGGAACAATCGTTGTGATTGCACGCGTCGCCTACGCCGTCCCGCGGCGAGCTGTCCGGACAATCGTTGTGATTGCACGGGTCGCCCGCGTTATCCCGCAGCGAGTTGTCCGGGCAGTCGTTGTGATTGCATGGGCTGCCCACGCTATCCTGCAGCGAGTTGTCCGGGCAGTCGTTGTGGATGCACGGATTGCCTATCTGATCCTCCGGCGATCCATCCTGACAATCGTTGTGAATGCACGCGTTGCCTGCGCCATCCTCCAGCGAGCCATCCGAGCAGTCGTTGTGATTGCACGCGTCGCCTGTGTTATCCCGCAACGAGCCGTCTGCACAGTCGTTGTGATCGCATGGGTCGAGCACGTCATCCCGCAGCGATTTGTCCGGGCAGTCGTTGTGATTGCACGCGTCGCCCACGTCATCCGCAGCGCTATAATCAAAGCAATCATTGTGAATACACGGATCTCCTGCTGAGTCGTAATCGCTGCTATCGTTGCAGCTGAGCCTGACCGTTGTGATGGCAGCATCGTTGAATTTCTTGATTTGATTTTTCAGCGAAGCGAATGCCACCTTCTCGGTCCTGTCGCTGCGCAGGACCCCGAAGTGGTCGTTTATGAGGCCGATTACATCCCATGAGCAACCGAACCATAAACTATCGCCGCAGAAGAATGAGCCACTGTTCAGATCATAGAGCTCATAGAAATTCGCCAAGACGATTTTATGCGTCGATGGGCTCTGATTATTTGCCTTCACCTTGTTGAGGATCGTCTTCATGGCGTAGTTGTCGATCCAGTTCTGCTGGTCGGCATCGCCGTGGGCGTTCATGCCGCTCCACGTTGAATAACCGGTTTCAATGATTGCGCCTTTTTTCCCATGCCATGCATCGTTCGGGTCGTTGGTGCGTGCGATCAGCGTGTCGAGTGGATACCAGTCGGTGCCGTCCGTGCCTGTAAATGTCGACGGATAGTGGTCGACGCCGATGATGTCGATGTCCTTGCCGGCCTTTTGAATCCAGTCGGTCAGGGCCGGTTCCCAATCGATCCAATTGCTGTAGGCGTTGACGATCGTTTCAAATTGCTTGTCGCATGAGGCTATGACGCCATGGATGCCGGCGAATTTCTTCCAGTCGTCGCTAGCGTCTATCGGATCGTTCGGTGCGTTCGATTCGTTTGATATCTGGTAGTAGTAGATGGAATTGCCGAGCTGACATGCGACGCTCTTGATGTAACCTCTCCATTCGTTCCAGTAGGCACTCGGATCGCTTCGGTAGAGGTCTAGCGCCCATTGAGGTTGTCTGGCGAGCACGACCATCGGCTTCAGGCCATGCGCTGCCGCTGCTTCGACAAAGTCCTCAAAGAAATTCCACTTGCTGAGATCGCTGGCGCCCCGCTCGGGTTCGATATCAGACCACGGGATGTCAAATCGCACCATCCCCGCGCCTAGACGCACGATCTCGTCAAAGGCCGAATTGGCCTGCCCGATGTCGTAGTCAACATCTTCAGGGTGGAGGTTTATCGACCACAGGAAAGTGGCCGCACTGGTATTGTTCGGAGTCGGAGATATCGGCGGCGGCGAAGGGCTGTCGCCGATGCGGAACTTCTGCAGGCATCCGCCCGACCTGCTGTCCGTATCGATCCTCAAATACGGACTCCAATCACCACCTTCACTCCGATACAAAACGATATCATGTTCCGGCAATTCGCACTGCGATGAATCGCCGTCGGCACGGTACTGCACTTCGAAGACGAGATTCGGATCTCCGCCATCCAGCCGGAAGCCCTGTTGGCAGCCGCCGGGACGGCTGTCGGTGTCGATGCGATAGGTATCGGTCCAGCCATTCAGCCCGGCGCAATGCGTGCCCGGATTGTCGCATTGAGACTGCCCGTCTGGATTGAAATCCACGCAAAGCCTCAAGCTTTTCTCTTGCGGGGTAGGATTGGCCTTTCGCACGGAGAACTGCTGTTCACATCCTCCGGCGCGGTCATCCGTGTCGATCCTGATCTCGGACGACCATTCGTTGAGTGGCGTGCAGTGGACTCCGGATGCCCCGCCGCATTGGCCGCTGTCGCCGTCCGGCGAGAAGCGATAGCAGATCGAAAGCCGGCTCGGAGTCGGCGCAGAAGGGACGGCGGCCGGAGGTTGCCATGGAGGGGGCGGAGGAGGTGGAGCGAATGCAGATGCCTCGCTGCAGACAAAGAGCGCCATGAGTGCAAGCAATAGTGTTTTCATCGCCTAGCCCTCCTCAACGATAAGGGAACGAATGCAAAAAGCGCCGCGAAATATGGCAGGATGGAATTCAGCCTGCTGTAGATAGTCTCAATCCTCTGCGGAAAGAGATCGAATCCTGCGATCTCCTCCTGCCTGTAGCTCGTTGTTTTGAATCGGCCGCGGGGATCGCTCACAATCGAGATCGTGTTGCCAGCCATTGCGGAGGGCTGGCCATACTCGATCGAACGCATTACGAGCGATGCAATATGGAGGAACGGGAGCGTCCTGGTCCCAAACCACGTCTCGTTGGCCAAAAGGAGAAAGCCTTGGGAATCCCCTTGGCGATCTCGGGAGCGACTTTCGATCAGCGACTCGAAGCACACGAGCGGCAGGAACCTGCGGCCCGCGATTGAGAATGAGTGGGCGTCGTCCGCCCTGGCCGCATAGGCATTTTCAATCAGCGGGATGAGCGCGCCTTTATCGTAGACGGATACGATGCCCTGTCCGGGCCTTATCTGAAAGACTGAATTGTACGTCTGAAAGCGATCGGAATCGTATTTCACGCCGCCGATGATTATGTCTGTCGCAGGGAGGCCCTTTAAGTCATCGAGAAGTTCCCCCTGCCTGTCAAAATAGACGCCGAAGCTTTCCGGGAATAGAATGACGTCGGGAGAGTCTGCCGCAGCCTTCTTGATATAAGCCGCGGCGCGTCCCCAAAGCTCCTTCTGTGCCTCACCCGTATACTCCTGCGGCGCCCAGTTCGGTTGCACGATCGAAATCGAGATGCTGCCGGAGGCAGAATTCGGAACGCTCGAATATATCCATCCGTAAAGGCCAGGAATTATAACGATTGTGAGCCACAAGGATGCATACGCAATTGCTGCGCGCGGACTGATTTGTCCTCTCAAGGCCGACACGAGTGCTGCGGCCATCAACGCGTTGGCGAAGATTATCAATGCGCCAAGCCCGGTGCAGCCGATTGCCGAGACCGCGCCGGCCCAGGGGGAATTGTAGAGGAGAAGGCCCACGCCATAAGGCAGCGACATGATGCCCATCCCCTTTTCGACTAAAAACCAGAGCGAGGCCACGGACGTTGCAGCTACCCATGAGTTCTTGAAAGCTCTGGTTGCAAAAAAGGTGAACGCCCCGAGTATCAAGTAGGGAATCGTGTACAGCGGCAATGTCAGGAGGTACATGCGGAACGAATAATCGGCGATGCCGACAAATAGAAAGCTGTGGAGCACGAGACTTGTAAGGGCACTCGAAAAAAGCGCCTGCCGATAGCTCTTCGACCTCAATATGGCGACGAACAAAGGCACGAAGGCCACCCATACGAGCGGCCACAGGGGCAGCGGCGGCGCGGAGAGCGAGAGCAAAATCCCGGATGCAATTGATAAGAGATATATCATCGTCGGTTTATATCGCCATGGGCTTGTCTGCCTCACGTCACTTGTATTTGTAGGCGTATTGGACTGCGCAGCTCTGACTATCATGAGTGCAGATCGCGACCGCCTTCTTATCGTTGATCAAACAATGACAAGGTGTGCTGTCGTCGATTGTCAGGAAACCTATGCTCGATTTGTCTCCATGGGCGCTGATGCTTCCATCAAAACTCAGGTAGAGCCATGTCCGGATCTGGATGTCGCTGCCGGACTGGTTTACAATCAATGTCCCAGGCACTGCCGCAGGGAACGGACAATTGGTGCTTACTAGCTCAAGCTCGCCTGAGATGTCGGAGGATGGCACGGTCGCGGCATTGGCGTTCGGCGCGAACTGCAGGTCAAATATCTGGGTCCTCTCGAGGTTCATGGTACAGGACTTGTCGCCGGAGTTGCAGGACGCGAAGAGATTGGGGCTATTGAATACTCCCAGGCATATCTGATCGTCGCCGTAGCTTACGACGGCATCTCCGCTCGTCGATAGCGACCAAAGCCCTTTGTATGAGTTGGCGCCTTGGGTGATCTCCACCGCATCGGCCGCCTGCACGATCGTCATGTCGTCGCTTATGCCGCAGTCGCCGCCGATGAATTTGTATTGTCCGCTGATGTTTGATCTATCCTGCACCTGGGACGAGTCGAGGGAGGGGGGCGTTAAACTCGCCCCGGTCCCGCAAGCGGCAAGGAACTGGATCATGGAAGCCACTATGATAAACAAGCTTATATTACGGTGACCTGACGTGGGCGCTGTTTGACGCATATCTTCCTCCGTTTTCATTGGATCTTAATCGCTAAACGATGCTGCCCGCTATCATATATAATGTCCGAAACGTTACGGGCTCGCGGCGGATATCGCGAATGGGCTTGAAATTCCTTAAATTTCGGGGGTATATGACTAAATACAAATGTGATTGAGGAGGCTCGATGAAGAAGCGGTGTCCGTGGCCCAGCGATGATCCCCTGATGATCGAATATCACGACAAGGAGTGGGGAGTGCCTCTGCGCATGGTCAACGATCACCTCACGGACTGTTTCAGATACAGGCAGGTCGGTTCCTGACATACCCTATATGTGCGGCGGGGTTGATTTCAGTTAATGAATATGTGCAATAAGAATGTCTCTCAGCAGATATACAAAGGAGCTTTTATGGCTTGGCTATGGCTGTTGGCTGCGGGACTTCTTGAGGTCGCCTGGCCCATAGGTTTTAAATATTCAAATGGTTTTACAAAGATGCTTTACACGATCCCCACGTGCATAGCCCTGATTTTGAGTTTCGCCATGCTCTCGAAGGCAGCCAGGACGCTGCCCATCGGGACCTCCTACGCCGTGTGGACGGGCATCGGGGTCTTTGGCACAGCGCTTTTCGGCATAATCCTCTTCAACGAGTCTTACACGCTGGTGAGACTTGCATTCATATTTCTTATCTTCGTCGGCATCGTGGGACTCAAGTTGACCGCGGGAAGTTAGGAATACGCTACGGTCGGGCGGCCATCTTTTCCTCGATCCATTTGACGCAGTTTTTCGCCGCGCGCTTGAAGAGGCGGTCGTAGGCCTTTTCGGGATCGGTGGTGTCGTCCAGCACATAGGACCCGCCGACTTTGGCGTAGCGAGTGCTGGAGGCCTTTGCCTCGTGCTCGTCCAGGATCGAGCCTTTCTGCGGATCGCGTTCTACGCACGTGAGGGTGAGCAGCTGTTTCTCGGACGAGACGTCGGCGGCGCTCGCCTGGGAGGGCGCGCCGAGGTCCAGGGCGGTCCCGACGATCCCGCCGGTGTCCAGGCGTTTCGTGCTTCCGCTGACGTTGAAGGTGAAGAGCGCGTCCGCCGCCACCGGCTCATGCACGTACTCGCCGCGCATCTGGGCCATGGTCTTCTGCATCTCCGCCTGCATCTTCTGCATCGCCTTCATCGCCTCAGCCATGTTCTTCGGCTGCGGGGCATTTTCAACGTTCTCCGCCTCCGGGGCTTTGCCCTGGCCGCGTTTGAAGTCGGCCGTTATCACGGTGAAGCGGCCGCCATCCTCCAGCGCCCTCTTGATCCGGCTGCGGAAGAGTTCGGCGGTGGCGTCCGGAGACATGCGGGAGAATTCCATCTGGTTCATATCCACCGGCCCCAAGGCTACGGTCTTATGCGCACCGGCATCAGCGGCATCCTTGTCGATTGCCTGTTTTTTGGCGAACGAAGGCGCGGCAACAGAAATCGAGAGCAGGGCTACGGCGATGACGAGCAAGGCCTTTCTCATGGCGTCCTCCTTATCAAGGTTATTTCACGTCGAGCAGCTCCACGTCGAAGATCAGGTTCGCGTTCGGCGGGATCGCAGCACCTGCGCCACGCGCGCCGTAGCCCAGGCTTGCGGGTATCATGAGCGTGCGCTTGCCGCCCACCTTCATGCCCGCCACCCCCTCATCCCATCCCTTGATCACCATTCCGCCGCCGAGCTTGAATGAAAACGGCTGATTGCGATCGAGCGAGCTGTCGAATTTCTTGCCCTTCTTTCCGCTCTCGTCCAGCCAGCCCGTGTAGTCGACCAACACCGTCTTGCCCGCCGTGGCCACCGTCCCGGTACCGACCTTGGTGTCCTCGTACCTGAGGCCGCTATTGGTCTTGTTCACCGCGGCAAAGCTTACCGAAGAAATCGCCAACAAAACTATCGTCATGACCGCTATCTTCATTCTAGCCCCCTTTCGTAGTGTGAAAAATAATTAGCACCATTGCCCATGCCTGTCGATGGCGGATCTCTCCTATTCAAACTGCTTCATTATCTCTTCAAACCTGCGCCGCTGTTCGTCGTGCTCCCGGTGGACGATCGAGAGCTCGTCGAAGAGCGCGTCGATCCGTGCCTGGCATTCCTTGATCATTCTGGAGTGCGCGGCGATCGCCGGACCGTCGCCTGACTGAGACGCTGCAATCAGGGCGTGGTTGCAATTCGTAACCTCCTCCTCGAGCCTGCAGATCTCCGCCTCGATCGCCTCCATGCGCTCCTTGAGCGGAGTGATCGCGCGCGAGCGCTCGGCAATTGCCTGCGAGCGCTGGCGGCGCAACTCGCGGCGATTGATTGCCGGCGGCTTATCGGCGCCGGCCTTTTTATCCGCCTCCTCGCGTTCCTCTTCCCACCCTATCCGTTCGATGAAGTCGTCGTACCCGCCATCGAACGCGCGCACGCCGCTCCGCTGGAAGACGATCAGCCGCTCCGCGAGCTCCCTGAGCATCATCTCGTTGTGCGTAACCAGCACGACCGCGCCGGGGAATTCCCGGACCGCCTCGATCAGCGCCTCTATCGCCTGCATGTCGAGGTGGTTGGTAGGCTCGTCCAAGAGGAGCAGGTTCGCCGGCTGCGCGATGATCTTTCCAAGCAGCACGCGGCTGCGCTCCCCTCCCGAGAGGACTGAGATTTTTTTCTCCGCCGCGTCGCCCTGGAACATCATGGCGCCGCAGATCGAGCGCACCGCGGTGCGCGCAAGATCCGCGTTCGCGGAGCCGACCTCGTCCTCGACAGTGTTTGCGGGATGGAGGCGGTCGATCGCCGCCTGTCCAAATAGAGTGGGCCTGGCCGATGCGTGCTGCCTGATCTCCCCTCCCTGCGGCGTTAGCTCGCCCGCGAGGAGGTTGAGGAGCGTGCTCTTGCCGCGTCCGTTTTTTCCGACCACGGCTATGCGGTCGCGCGCATTGATCGCAAAGCTCAGTCCGTCGATGAGTGTCGCATCGGGCCTGAAGCCAAAGCGCAGCTCGCGCGCTTCCATTAACGTCTTCGCCGGAAATTCCGCGGCGTGG
>Ga0265292_1001722_pt1 | contig 17930 bp, 18 predicted proteins | sample Munlanlewell296A_FD_189080 | JGI IMG/M metagenome (GOLD analysis project Ga0265292, IMG submission 189080) | Leachate microbial communities from a municipal landfill in Southern Ontario, Canada - Leachate well 296A | ecosystem: Engineered > Solid waste > Landfill > Unclassified | place: Canada... | reverse complement strand
TTAAACGATAAAACCGTTGCTGTTCTTGGGTTGGCATTTAAGCCTGATACTGACGATATAAGGTACTCGCCTGCAATGGATATTATTGATATGCTTATTAACAAAGGTGCAAGGGTTAAGGCGTATGACCCGCAGGCGATGATTAAAGCTAAGAATGTATACAAAAAAAATCAAAGGGTTACTTTCGGAAAGAGTTTGTATGACACTGTTAAAGGCGTACAGGCTGTCGTTATAGTTACTGACTGGGATGAGTTTAGGTATATGGATCTAGTTAAGCTTATAAAACTTATGAAACATCCGATAATCGTTGATGGGCGTAATATGTTTGACCCTGCTAAGATGAAAACCGCGGGGTTCATCTACAAAAGTATCGGGCGGAATTGAAGTTACGATGAAAGGATCGGTTTTATTGATATGAGAATAGTAATTACCGGCGGGGCGGGGTTTCTCGGGTCGCATCTCTGTGATTATATGATATCCAAAGGGCATGAGGTTGTTGTTGTGGATAACCTTATCACCGGTAATCTTCAGAACATAGCGCATTTGTTTGGGAATAAAAAGTTTTTGTTTATTAAGCATGATATCACAAATTTTATTTATGTTCCGGGTAAGGTTGATGCTGTGATGCATTTCGCATCACCCGCAAGCCCCGTGGATTATCTTATGTACCCTATACCCACATTGAAAGTCGGTGCTCTGGGGACACATAAAGCTTTGGGATTGGCAAAAGAAAAAAAGGCAAGGTTTATGCTGGCGTCCACCAGCGAAATTTATGGTGATCCGTTAGTCAACCCGCAACCCGAAACTTACTGGGGTAATGTTAATACGCTTGGCCCGCGGGGTGTTTATGACGAAGCAAAACGGTTCGCTGAAGCTATGGTAATGGCGTATCACCGGTATCATAAGGTTGATGTCAGGATCGTGAGGATATTTAATACATACGGGCCGAGGATGAGAAAAGAAGATGGGCGGGTGGTGCCGAATTTTATTATGCAGGCATTGAAGAATAAGCCGATAACCGTATACGGTGACGGGAGTCAAACCCGCAGTTTTTGTTATGTCTCCGACCTGGTGAACGGTATCTACAGGCTATTGATGAGTAAAGAAAATTTGCCGGTTAATATCGGTAATCCTAACGAACTTACGATACTTGAGTTTGCGAAGGTTATCATTAAATCAGCAAATTCTAAGAGTAAGATTGTGTATAAACCCTTGCCACAGGATGATCCTAAACAGCGGAGGCCGGATATTACAAAAGCGAAACGTATCTTAAAATGGTTACCCGAGGTTCAATTAAGTGAAGGTGTGAAGAGAACTGTTGAGTGGTTCCGTAAAAAAGGGAAATAAGGTTGTAATATAATGAAGATAGGGATTATGTCTGATAGCCATGATAATATCGCGAAGATTGTTAAAGCCGTTGAGGTCTTTAACACTCAGGGTGTGGAGTGTGTGTTCCACGCGGGGGATATTATTTCACCGTTTACCGCAATACAGTTTAAGGAACTTAAGAGTAAACTCGTGGTGATATTCGGGAATAATGACGGGGAGAAAACGTTTCTTTATGAACGGTTTAAGCCAATAGCTGATATTTATAAGAATTATTTTGGAAGTATCGACGGGGATAAGGTTAAGCTTGCGATGTTTCATGAACCTGAAGAAATAGATTTTCTTCGCGATACTTCAGGGTTTGACCTCATAATTTACGGGCATACGCATAAAGTTGATATCCGTAAAGGTAAGGTTATGGTAGTTAATCCCGGTGAAACCTGCGGGTATTTATCCGGGAAAGCTACGGTTGCGGTACTTGATACTGCGGGGATGAAATGCGAGGTAATAGAACTGTGAGTATAAGTTTTGGCGTATTGAAGAAAAAGCTTGAAACTAAGAGGCATAGGGTTGCGGTTATCGGCCTGGGATATGTCGGGCTGCCTTTAGCAACAGCATTCGCGGAGAAAGGTATCTTTGTCTACGGGCTGGATGTTGACCAAAGAAAGGTTGATAAGCTGCTCAATGGGAAGAGTTATATTTCAACGATTACCTCCACGCGGGTAAGGCCGGTGATTGAGTCCGGGAAATTTGTTCCAAGTACAAACTTTGCATTCCTGCGGAAAACTGATTGCGTAATTATCTGTGTACCCACACCGCTGACAAAAACTAAGGATCCGGACTTACAGTTTATCATAGCAACAACAGAACAGATTAGGAAGTATTTGCATAAAGGGCAGTTAGTGGTACTCGAGAGTACAACCTATCCCGGGACTACTGACGAGGTTATGCTGCCGGTATTGGAGTCTACGGGTTTAAAAGAGGGTAAGGATTTTTTTCTTGCATTCTCACCCGAACGCGAAGATCCCGGGAACAAGGATCATAGCGTGACAAAAATACCGAAAGTTGTTGGCGGGGTGTCAGCCTCAGCGACAGAGCTCGCGGTATTATTGTATGGCAATGTTGCACCAAAAATCGTTCCTGTGAGTTCCGCGCGGGTGGCGGAAGCTGTTAAGATGCTGGAGAATACGTATCGCGCGGTTAATATCGCGTTAGTGAATGAACTAAAAATGTTATTCGAACGTATGGATATAGACGTGTGGGAAGTGATTAATACCGCTGCGACTAAGCCGTTTGGGTACCACGCGTTTTATCCCGGGCCCGGGCTGGGGGGGCATTGTATACCGATTGACCCGTTTTATCTTTCCTGGAAAGCGAAACAGTATAATTTTCAGGCGAAGTTTATTGAACTTGCGGGTGAGGTTAATGTGCGTATGCCGGAGTATGTCGTTGGTAAAGTTATCGATGCGTTGAATGTTAAGAGTAAAAGTTTGAACGGTGCAAAGGTTCTTATCCTCGGGGTGGCATACAAAAAAAATGTTGATGATATCCGTGAATCACCGGCTCTGGAAATTATAGAACTTCTGGAACACCGCGGGGCAAAGGTTATGTATCACGATCCGTTTATACCTGCAATACCAAAGATGAGGAAGTATGATATCAAAAAAAGTAGTGTCAGTCTTACTCCCGCGGAAGTTAGGAAGTATGACTGTGTGGTAGTCGTTACCGACCATGATTCCGTAGATTACGGTATGGTCTTGAAAAATACAAAGTTAATCGTGGATTCACGTAATGTGTTCCCCCGCGTGCTTGTTGGGCGGGGAAAGGCGTTTTTAGGAAAGGTTGTTAAGGCTTAAGTGTGATAAGGTGGGAAGTAAGGGTTTTATTGGGAATATTTATGGGATTAATGATGAGTACGGAATCATATACCGCTGATTTTTCGCTGCGTTACGGAGCGTTTAGCGTTAATCCAAGGTTCAGTATGGATACTAAGTATCAGCAGAATATTTATTTAACCCCCACAGCGACGAATGATATTGTTCTGCGTTTATCTCCGGGGATATTGTGTAATTTTAAGCATGAACGGATCAACAGTTCGATAGAATACATTTTGGATTATTATCATTTTATTAATAACAAACAGCTTTCCGGTGGGAAGTCAAATATTGATGCCAGTATCGGCACGTCTTACCGCGGGTATGGATTTAAGATAAATGAACTTTATCAGGAAACCCTTATCCTTCCTTCCGGGCGGGAGAGTTATGTTTCTACTGTGAATAAATACCGGTATTTTGAATTGTCAAAAAAAATGAGGAAGTTTGATGTTATTCTTATTCATGGAGATAGTACCAGTTGGAATAACCCTGATACGTTCAAGTACAGCGATACCAGCGGGATACATAATACCCTTAGGTTTCAGTATAACATGAGTCCTTTTACCAATATTGCAGTTGGGACAAGTTATGACGAGGTTAACTATACGTATGACACCAACCGCAGCGGGGTGAATATTTCGCCCTGGGTGTCATTCAATCGTGTATTTGAAGGGCAGTATAAGCTCGATCTGTTGCTTGGAGCACAGTCAAGAAATTATATTGGTGTGCGTGACTGGTCCGGCGGGGTGTATAGCATGTCATTAACCGGGCCGATAACCGGTATCGGGAATATCGGGATAAGTACTAACCGTTCAGTCCGCGAGTCGTTGTTCACCCAGGAAAATTATTATGAAAGTATGAGCGCTATTATCGGGGTTGACAGGACAATTAGGAATATTTATGTTGGCGCGTCAGCGAGGTTTACGTCGGATTGGTATCCTATCCTCCCTGAACGCATAGATAATGTTCTTGAGTTCGGGTTATCTATTGGATACAAGCTGCGTAATTTCGCGCCAATCGGGGTGAACCTCAAATTTACAAGCCAGACGTCTACATACAACCGGTATAATTATGATGATATCACTTTCGGGGTCGGTGTAACGAATATTTTTTAGAAAAGAAAGTAGGTAAGTTTTATTATGAATTTAGGTGTGTTCAGAAGAATGGTACTATTGCCGGTAATAGTGCTGCTGGTATTGCCTTGTACTGTAATGGCGATGGGGAATTATGATTCCAAAAAATCGACGGATATGCCGAAGTTTGTGGTGGATCCCAGTAAGGATATTGTTATATTTCCGGATAACGTGTTGTCAGTAACCGTATACGATGAACCTGACCTCTCCGTGAGGTTGAAGGTAACTCCGCAAGGGACAATTAATTATCCATTGCTCGGGGAAATAAGGGTTACGGATTTAACGGTAAATGAACTTACGCAGTTATTGGTGAAAGGGTTAGGGGATAAGTATTTGGTCAACCCCCAGGTGTTGGTTACCGTAGCGGAATATAGCAGTTATACAATGTTCGGTGAGGTGAAATCACCCGGGACGTTTCCGTTACGTCGTAACATGACGATTATTGACGCTCTGGCTTTATGCGGGGGTGTCACAGGTATTGCAGACCTAAATAAAGTTGAACTTATAAGATATGAGGACGGGCAGAGGAAAGTGTACACTATTTCGGTGAAGGATCTGTTACGCGATTTCGGGAAAAATCAGGGGTATAACCAGCCGATATTGCCGAATGACCTTGTGATAGTACCCGAGATTAAGTATTAAGGAGGGCGTAAGTGGAACAACAACAGCATTCTCGCAGCGAGGAATTGTCATTACAGGAATTATTGGACGTATTGGATAAACGTAAGTGGTTAATACTCATTATAACCCTTGCTTGCGCAGCTGGGGCGCTTGGGTGGTCTATGCTGCAAAAGCCGGTATACCAGACAATGACAACGATGTTGCTGGAGAAAGAAGCGCCACGGGTCGTGGCACTAAATGAAGTGTATCAGGCACAGACATCGGATATTTCTGAATACGAGACGCAGATTAGGATTATTTCATCGATCAGTACCGCGGAAAAGGTTTTGTCTAAACTTGAAGAACAGGGGAATTATCATCTTTCTGAGTCTAATCAGGACCGGAATCTTTCAGCGTTATACCTTTCACGTTCTGTCAAGGTAACACAGGTGCCGGGGAGTAGGTTGATTAAGATTACACATGAAAATATAAACCCTGAAGATGCTGCGCAAGTGTGTAACTTATACGTAGAAACCTATATCGAACAAAATATGGAACTTAAGACTAAGGCGTCAAAGTTTGCAATATCGTGGCTACAGGAACAGTCGGATATCCAGCGTGAAAAGTTGAGGCAATCGGAGCTTAGCCTGCAGCAGTATATCGATGAGAATAAAATTACTGATATTCCCAGTATTGAGCATGAAAATCAGTTGCTCGCAACACTAAGAAGTACTGAACTGGGGATTAAGTCGGAACTCATGAGTTCGTCGTTGAAGTATAAGGATAAGCATCCTAAGATGATTGAACTGTCCACACGGTTGGAGACTATACAAAAACAAATTGCTGAAGAGACTGATAAAGTGTTGAAGATGAACCAGGTGAGCATGCAGTACAATATTCTTAAACGCGAAGTTGAGAGTAACCGCGGGATTTATAATACCTTGATTGGCAGGCTGAAGGAAACTATGCTGTCCGATGAGTTAATGCTTTCTAATATCAAAGTTCTTGACCCTGCGATTGTGCCGCATAAGCCGGTCAAACCAAAGAAAAGGCTGAACACCACTGTTGGTTTTATAGCAGGACTATTACTTGGGATTGGGTTAGCGTTTGCGATTGAGTTATTTGAAGACCGTGTTGAAACTGCAGAGGATGTTACCTTTGGCCTGCGGTCGACGCTAGTTGCTACAGTACCGTCCTCCAAACGTGAAGTAAAAGATAAACGTACGAGTGATCTTATAGTGCATAAAAAACCGCATTCCAATGTTGCGGAAGCATACCGTATCGCGCGGACGGAGATCATAAGGCTGGTTTCGGAAGGGAAAAAGGAAAATAAGTCAATCATCGTTACAAGTTCGCTTGCACAGGAAGGGAAAACTACGGTCTCAGTTAATCTTTCCATAGTATTCGCGCAGGCAGGGTTGAATGTCCTGCTGATGGAACTCGACTTACGCCGTCCAAGGATGCATCATACGTTTAATCTCAACACTCCGGTAGGGGTGGCACAGTATCTCCAGGGGACTGCAGGGTTTGAGGATATTGTTAAGCAGACGGAAATACCGAATCTTTCAATAGCGCTCTGCGGTAAAATTCCGGACCATCCAAGTGAGTTAGTGGAATCGTATAAAATGGATGAATTACTGGCGGTTGCTGTAAAGAATTATGATTACGTTTTTGTTGATACCCCGCCGGTTCTTAACGTAGCGGATACCATGATTATGGGAAGTAAAGTGAGTTATATTGTGCAGGTTATTAAGTCGGGGATGGAGGGTAAAGCGACGTCCATTATGTCCAAAAATAAGTTATTGGATACAAAAGCGCATTATCTCGGGGTGATCCTAAACCATGTTGAACCTCAATCAGACCGGTACTACTATTACTACTATTACCGTTCCAAGGATAAGGATGATAAGGATGCATAAGGAGAGTTTTTAATCTATGAAGAAAGCGTTAATTACAGGAATCACGGGGCAGGATGGGTCGTACCTCGCGGAGTTTCTAATCTCCAAAAAGTATGAGGTACATGGTATCGTCCGCCGTGCGAGTACTTTGAATATGGGCAGGATTGAACATGTACTGGCGGATACCAAGCGGTGCGGGAAGTTGAAACTGCACTACGGCGATATCGCTGATGCTGAACAGGTATGTAATATCATTTATAATGTCCAGCCGGATGAAGTGTACAATCTTGGTGCTCAGAGTCATGTTAGAATCAGTTTTGATACTCCGGAGTATACGGGTAATGTTACTGGCCTTTCCGCTACGCGGATACTTGAAGCTATACACCGCAGCGGGAAGGATATTAAATTTTATCAGGCATCATCGTCTGAGATGTTTGGTTCCACACCGCCCCCGCAGAATGAGAAAACATTATTCCATCCGCGTAGCCCGTATGCCGCAGCTAAGGTTTATGCGTACTGGATGACAATAAATTATCGTGAAGGCCATGGGATGTTCGCGTCTAACGGAATTTTGTTTAACCACGAATCGCCAAGGCGCGGGGATAATTTTGTTACCCGCAAAATTACGATGGCAATCGCGAATATTGTCGCGGGGAAACAAAAGGTGCTTTACCTCGGTAACCTTGATGCGAAACGCGATTGGGGATACTCACCGGAATACGTGATGCTTATGTGGGAGATACTGCAGTATAAGCACGGAGATGATTTTGTTATCGGTATCGGTGAATCGCACTCAGTTGAGGAGTTTGTAAAAATCGCGTTTGAGTATGTCGGGCTTAACTGGAAAAAGTATGTGAAGATTGATAAAGCGCTATTCCGCCCTACGGAGGTTGATTCTCTGATTGCGGATGCCGGGAAGGCTAAGAGGTTGTTGAAGTGGAAACCTAAAATCACGTATTCCAACCTCGTAAGAATTATGGTGGATGCTGATATGCGCCGTGCAGGGGTGAAGCCTGTGGGTAAAGGAGATGAGGCATTGGCAAGGTTGTATCCAAATAAATGGTGGACGGTGGATTAAGTGATGGTTCAACAAAATAAGTTTTGGAAGAATAAAAGAGTTACGGTAACCGGCGGTGCGGGGTTTCTTGGGTCGTACCTCACAGAAAAACTTTGTGCGTATGGATGCCGTAACGTATTTGTCCCGAGAAAAGCTGATTATGATCTTGTACGGATAAAGAATGTTAAACGCATGTTCTGCGATTCCAGGCCGGATATTGTAATACACCTCGCGGCGGTTGTTGGCGGTATTGGTGCTAACCGCGAGAACCCGGGACAGTTTTTTTATGATAACCTCATGATGGGTGTTCAGGTTATTGATGAAGCAAGAAAATCCGGGGTATCAAAAATAGTGTGTGTCGGTACCATATGTAGTTATCCTAAGATAACGCCTGTACCGTTTAAAGAAGTTAATGTGTGGAATGGTTACCCGGAAGAAACTAATGCGCCGTATGGCCTTGCAAAAAAGATGTTGTTAGTACAACTGCAGTCCTACCAGCAGCAGTACGGGACAAGGTTTGCGTATGTTATGCCGACAAATTTATACGGACCGGAGGATAATTTTAATCCTGCAAGTTCGCATGTAATCCCGGCATTGATAAAAAAGTTTATCGACGCAAAAAAAAATGGGGATAACGAAGTTGTGGTATGGGGTACCGGAAAACCTACCCGCGAGTTTTTGTATGTATCCGACGCAGCTGAAGGTGTGCTTCTCGCAGCGCAGAAGTATGATAAGCCTGAACCTGTTAATCTTGGGACTAATACAGAAGTTTCTATTAAACACCTGGTTGAACTGGTAGGGAAGTGTTGTGAGTTCAAGGGGCGGATTGTGTGGGATAAATCTAAACCTGACGGCCAGCCGCGCAGGTGTCTTGATACTACCCGCGCAATGAAGGAGTTTGGGTTCAGGGCAAAGACGGCGTTTGAGGTTGGATTGAAGAAAACTGTTGAGTGGTATGTAAACAAAAATAAATTATGAAAATTATTGATCAGGTAGTAGAGGTTTTTAAATTATTGAGGGTTCATCAGTACTCAAAAAACTTGATGATCTTTTTGCCCACATTTTTTGCGTTGAGGATAAATGAATGGAATGACATGTTCCGTGCTGCCGTTGCTTTTATTACGTTTTCGCTTGCAGCAAGTGCGGTATATATTTTGAACGATATCATCGATATGCCCTATGATGTAATGCATCCGGTGAAAAAAAATAGGCCGCTGGCTAAAGGTACGATCAGTGTTCCTATAGCAGCTGCCATAGCGGTTGTGTTGTTACTGTTATCAATGATTATGGCTTGGAGTATGAATGTTGCCGGGTGGATATTGGCGTATTTAGTATTGAATCTGGCATATACGCTTAGATTAAAACATATTCCTATCCTTGATATATTCATTATCTCAACAGGGTTTGTGATAAGGATTTTTGTGGGAGGTTATGCTACGTCTACCTATCTGTCGCACTGGATAGTGATTATGACCTTCCTATTTGCGATATTCTTTGCTGCAGCTAAACGCCGGGATGATGTGTTAATCTTGACGGAAAAAGGACAGAAGATGCGTGAGGTTGTGGATGGGTATAACATTAAATTCCTTGATGCGTTGATCACAATCATGGCGTCAATTGTTATTGTGTCGTATATTATGTACACCATTGCTCCTGAAACTGTTGCAAAAGTGCAGACTGATAAGTTATACCTTACAGTATTTTTTGTTATTCTGGGGATCACAAGATATTTGCAGCTGGTATTAGTAGAAAATAACAGCGGATCGCCAACGGAGGTTTTACTGAAGGATAAATTTATACAATTATCAGTCCTGGGTTGGATAATCACTTGCGGGGTATTGATTTATAGAATAGATTTATGGATACAAAACTTGTTATAAAATACGGTATTTTTGCGGTTGTTGCAATAGCAGTGAATATGTTATCGCAAAAAGGTGTGTTTATGTTGATAGACTGGAGATACGAAATTTATGCGGGGTTGTGTATAGGAACATTGATGGGGTTGATAGTAAAGTATTTATTGGATAAGAAATATATTTTTTATTACACAACAAAAGATACACGGGAAGATATCGGGAAGTTTGTTTTATACTCGCTTATGGGAGTAGTAACTACAATGATTTTTTGGGGGATGGAGTTGTCGTTCCATTATATTATTAAAACAACCTGGGCTAAATACCTGGGGGGCGTGCTTGGGTTAGTGATAGGTTATACAACAAAATATCTTTTGGATAGTAGGTATGTTTTTGTGAGAAAGGTAAATTAACAAAATTATGAAAATTTTAATCACCGGCGGGTCTGGTTTTTTGGGGATCAATATCATAAGGTATCTTTTACTGAAAGGTTATACCGATATTGTGTCATTGGACCTTTCCGATTTTACGTATCCGGAGAAAGATAAAGTTAAGATTTTAACTGGCGATATTCGTGATAAGGTTGTAGTCGAGAAAGCAATGGATGGTGTTGACTGGGTGGTGCATACCGCTGCAGCGTTGCCTCTATATAAACCAGCGGATATTATATCAACAGACGTTGATGGTACGCGTAACCTTATCTCAACAGCTAAGAAACACAATGTGGAACGCTTTGTGCATATATCATCAACTGCGGTGTATGGTATACCAGACCACCACCCGTTGTTGGAAGCTGATAAACTCGATGGTGTTGGCCCGTATGGCGAAGCTAAAATAGCAGCGGAAGAAGTGTGCCTGGAACACCGGAAACAAGGTATGTGTGTACCGATACTCCGTCCAAAGTCGTTCATTGGGCCGGAACGTTTGGGGGTATTCGCATTTTTTTATGAATGGGCGAAGGATGGGCATGGGTTCGCTATCCTGGGAAACGGGAAGAATAAGTATCAGTTTCTAGACGTTGAAGATCTTTGCACTGCGATTTTTTTGTGCCTGACACAAGAGAAGAGTGTTGTTAACGATACGTTTAATGTCGGTGCGAAAGTGTTCACCACTATGCAGGAAGACTATCAGTCAGTATTGGATAAGGCAGGGTTTGGGAAAAAGATTTTGTGTATCCCGGCTGGGCCGGCAATTATTATTCTAAGAATTCTTGAAGCTTTAAAACTTTCGCCTTTATACAAGTGGGTATACGAAACAATGAGCCAGGATTCGTTTGTGTCAATAGAAAAAGCTGAGCGTATTCTGGGATTTAAGCCTAAATATTCAAATAAAGAAGCGTTATTAAGAAACTATGAGTGGTATCTGCAGAACTACAAAAGTTTTGAGAATACAACTGGGATTTCGCATCGCGCGCCGTGGAAGCAGGGAATACTGAAATTGTTGAAGATATTTTTTTAGTTATATCTGTGATAGGAGAAATATAATAGATGAAAGTAGTTATTCTTGCAGGTGGTAAGGGAACGAGGATCAGCGAAGAGACGGATATCCGGCCGAAACCAATGGTCGAGATCGGGGGTAAGCCAATACTTTGGCATATAATGAAAGTGTATTCGCATTACGGGTACAACGAGTTTATTATCTGCCTGGGTTACCTCGGATATGTGATAAAAGAATATTTCTCGCATTATTTCCTTCACATGAGCGATATCACTATTGATATGTCAAATAACAATACTACAATACATACGACTACATCTGAACCTTGGAAAGTGACGTTAGTGGATACCGGGTTGGATACAATGACTGGTGGCCGGATTAAACGTGTAAAAAAGTATATTAGTGATAATGAACCGTTTATGATGACCTACGGTGATGGCGTTGGGAATGTTGATATTCCTTCACTTGTGGAGTTCTATAACAAAAATAATACGTTAGCCACAGTAACGGCAGTACAGCCTACAGGGCGATATGGTGCGCTGGATATTAATAACGAAAGCAAAGTTACTTCATTCCTTGAAAAACCGAAGGGGGATAATAACTGGGTAAACGCAGGTTTTTTTGTTATTAATCCGAAAGCGGTTAAATATATCAAAGACGATACGACGTTGTGGGAGAAAGAGCCGATGGAAAAACTAGCGAAAGAAGGGCAGTTATCGGCGTATCACCATAATGGATTCTGGAAACCAATGGATACTCTTAGAGATAAGATAGAACTTGAACGGTTATGGCAATCCGGGAAAGCGCCGTGGAAAGTGTGGTGAAACCTTACGTGAAAAGTTTTTGGAAGAATAAACGCGTATTCATAACCGGGCATACGGGGTTCAAGGGCGCGTGGTTGTCTATTTGGTTGAATACATTAGGGGCGAAGGTTACTGGTTACGCATTGAAACCGCCAACTGTACCGAGTATATTTAATCTCTGTAAACTTGATGATAAGATTGAGTCTATCATCGGTGATGTTCGGGATAGTGTTAAACTTAATAAAGCGTTAGCGTTAGCAAAACCTGATGTTGTGATACATATGGCAGCACAGCCGCTGGTACGGGAATCCTACAAAAACCCGGTGGAAACTTATGACATAAACGTGATGGGGCTTATAAATCTTTTTGAAGCTGTGAGAAAATCTAAAACAGTACGCAGCGTAGTTAACGTTACCACCGATAAGTGTTATGAAAACAGAGAGTGGCCGTGGGGCTACCGCGAGAACGAGCCTATGGGCGGGTACGATCCGTATTCTAATAGTAAAGCGTGTTCCGAACTTGTGACGTCGTCCTACAGGAACTCATTTTTTAATCCTAAAGAGTACGGGGAAAGTCATAACGTGGCATTAGCATCCGCACGGGCGGGTAACGTTATTGGCGGGGGGGATTGGGCAGCAGACCGGTTGATTCCTGACTGTATCAAATCGTTGTTGAAGAAAAAAAATATTCTTATCCGTAACCCGCAGGCGATACGCCCGTGGCAGCATGTGCTGGAACCTTTATCAGGGTATATGCTGTTAGCGCAAAGGTTGTACGAAAAAGGGTGTGTATACGCGGAAGGATGGAACTTCGGGCCGGATGATAGTGATGCTAAGCCCGTTGAATGGATCGTAAGAATGTTATGCAAAAAATGGGGTGTTGCAGGCACAGGGTATTCAATTGACAGGGGTAAGCATCCGCATGAAGCGAATTATCTAAAACTTGATTGTTCAAAATCAAAAAATTTACTATCCTGGCGGCCGGTATGGAATCTTGAGTATACGATTGAAAAAATTGTTGAGTGGACAAAAGAGTATCAGCAGAAAAAAGATGTTTATACAATATGCCTTCGGCAGATTGAGGAGTATGAGGCTGGGAGTAAAGAGGTAAAATCATGTTGAATGACGACCTAAAGAAAATTGTTACTGAGCATTACGAAAAACAGTTTAAGAATAGAAGGTTTATACCCGGGAAAGATATGGTGAGGTATGCCGGGCGTGTATTCGACGAGAATGAACTGCTGAAGCTAGTAGAAGCAAGCCTTGACTTCTGGCTTACCGAAGGGCGGTTTGCTGAGGAGTTCGCTGAAAAAATATCGGAAGTTCTTGAAGTAAGTAATGTTATGCTCGTTAATTCCGGGTCATCCGCCAACTTGATAGCCTTTGCAGCATTGACCTCCAACAAGCTTGGGAAAAGAAAGATTATGCCCGGGGATGAGGTTATCTCCGTTGCTGCGGGTTTTCCCGCAACTGTTACTCCTGTGGTGCAGTACGGGTTAATCCCGGTATTTGTTGATGTAAAACTTGGGAATTATAATATTGACATTGATATGATGAAAAAAGCGGTTACACCGAAGACACGGGCAGTCTTTCTCGCGCATACCCTGGGTAATCCGTATGAAGTTGACGAGATAAAAGAGTTATGCAAAAAACATGATTTATGGTTTATTGAAGATAACTGTGACGCATTCGGGAGTACGTATAAAGGAAAATATACAGGTACATTCGGGCATTTGTCTACGATGTCGTTTTATCCTGCGCATCATATTACCACGGGTGAAGGCGGGGCGGTAGTGACCAACGACGAAGAACTCGCTAAGATCGTGAAATCTTTCCGTGACTGGGGTAGGGATTGTTATTGCAATAGCGGGGAGAATAATACCTGCGGGAAACGGTTCTCTCAGCAGTTTGGCACATTACCGTTTGGGTATGACCATAAATATGTGTATTCCGAAATTGGGTATAACCTCAAGATGACCGACCTCCAGGCAGCGATTGGCAGTGCGCAGATGGATAAACTCCAGCATTTTTGTGCACGCCGGCGTGAAAATTTTGGGAAGTACCAGTCAATCTTCGGGAAGTATGAGAAACACATAATCCTGCCGGTAGCAACTAAGGATACCGTTCCCGCGTGGTTCAGTTATATCGTTACCATAAAAGATACCGCACCGTTTAAACGTGACGATCTTGTGAAGCACCTAAATGATGCTTTAATAGAAACACGCTACTTATTCGCTGGGAATATGGCGAAACAACCGTGTTTTGCAGGGGTTAAATACCGCGTAGCGGATAATCTTAAGAATACGGACTATATTATGAACAACACGTTCTTCCTTGGGACATATCCCGGGATGACGAATGAAATGTTTTCATATGTAGAAAATGTTGTGGCAAAGTTTATGGAGAAGTATAAGTAAAGGTAAACTATGGCGCTTATAAAAAAGTATAAGTCAATTGTATCAAATATCGAACAACCGTTTACCGATATATATGTTGTGACATTTAAGAGTATAGAGAAACCTTACCGTTACCTACCGGGACAGTTTTTGCATCTAACCTTAGATTCTTACGACCCATCCTGTGCGTGGCCGGACTCACGGTGTTTCTCAATGCAAACCAGTCAGGATGATGAAGTTATCAAGATTACGTACTCGGTTAAGGGTAAGTATACTAAACGCATGGCGCAGGAGTTGGCAGCCGGGAAGCAAGTATGGCTCAAACTTCCTTATGGCGAATTGTTTACGAAACAGCATCAAAAAAAAGATGCGGTCTTTATCGCCGGAGGGACCGGGGTAACGCCGTATCTCTCGTTGTTTACAAATACAATGTTCGCGGAGTATATTAACCCAAAACTGTATCTCGGGGTACGGGAGAAACGGTGTTTTATTTATGGCGTAGAACTTGAGAAAGCGGTGGGTGTTAATCCAGGTTTTAGCTATGATATTATCTATCAGGATACCGCCGGGATTTTGAGTATCAACAAAATGTTTGCAGAACACGGTAAGGCTGCAATGTATTTTATATCCGGCCCGCCGGGGATGATAAAATGTTTTAAGGCGTTTTTGTTTGACAACGGTGTAAGCCAGGAAAGTGTTAGGACCGATGATTGGGAATAAGGTTAAGATATCATTTCTCGGGATATCGGGTTGGTATGACAGCGAGCTTGGGAATACAGTGTGTTCTTTGATAGAAACTAAGGATGCGTATATTGTTTTGGATGCAGGGTTTGGTATTGCAAAACTTGACCAGTATATTAAGGATAAGAATAAAAAGATTTATCTTTTCCTTAGTCATTTCCATATTGACCATATCTGCGGGTTACACGTGCTGTGTAAGTTCAACTTTAGACAAGGAATAACGATTGTTGGGCAGAAAGGTACTAGGGAAGTATTGAATACTTTTTTAGCTCCGATACATTCCGTTCCTTTACGTAAACTTTCATATCCCGTAAAAATTGTGGAAGTATTGCCGGGTTGGTATTCACAGCCGGTTAGTTTCCAGTGTTTACCATTACGGCATTCAGTTAAGTGTTATGGGTACAGATTTGTGGTTGGAGGGAAAGTTGTGAGTTATTGCACAGATACAGGGTATTGCAAAAATGTGTTAAGGTTATGTGATAAAGCTGACCTTGCAGTGCTTGAGTGTTCATTTCGTCCGGGGGAAAAGAGTAAGGAGTGGCCTCATTTGAATCCGGAAACGGTAGTTAGGATCGCAGAAGAATCAGATATTAATAGGTCGGTAATGATACATTTTGATCCCAGTAGGTATGATGTCGTTCTAAAACAAAAAGTTGTTTCAAATAGTTCTAGACAAATAGTTGATGGGAAAGATAATTTAAACGTTTGTATATAGAAGGAGATTAATTAGTATGGAAAAACGTGATAAAATAATTAAGTATGGTTGTTCTGGTATGTTTTCTGATGAATTAGACAAGATGGGATACAGAGATCAGGTTATTTCTGGTTTAAGAATGAATAATATTTTCGGGAAAATTTATGGTAAAGCAAGAACTGTAAAGATTAAAACCGTAAAAACTGCGGATGAAAAAATAAGGGTTGGGTTAGGTTTCCTGGAACAACTGAATAAAGGTGAAATTCTTTGTGTCCAGGGCAGCAGAGAGTTTGCATATTTTGGTGAGTTAATGTCGAGATTATCACTACGTCGAAAAGTAGGAGGAGTTGTTGTCGGAGGATTGACAAGAGATACATTATTCACAAATACGATTACTGAGCTGACAATATTTGCCGAAGGGTATTCTCCAAAAGATATCAAAGGAAGAGGTTGTGTGGAAGCAACAGATGTAGTTATCAAGATTGGCAAAGTATCAATTAAACCCAATGATTTGATTTATGGAGATAGCGATGGTGTGGTGGTTATACCGGAGAAAGCAAAAGATGAGCTGGAAATACGTATTCTAAGATGCATTTCAGCTGAGAAGGATATCATTAGTTCTATAAATAACGGTGATGGTATTGATGTTATTTTAAAGGCACATAAGGAGTTTTAAAATGTTCAAAACAATCCCTAAAATCTCGTATTCTTTGATAGCTTCATGGGAAAAAGGTGAATTAAAAGATACTTTAGTGAAATTGGCTGAAATTGGTATTGACATGCTTCACTACGATGTATCTGAACAGAAAAAAACATTGCAGTTAACGGATATAGAAAAAATTAGGAAGTATACGGAATTGCCTATAGATGTACATTTAGCAGTGAAAAATCCTGATAAATTTATATCTAAGAATCTTAAAATGCACAAAAACGATTATTTTTGTATACATATAGAAAACAAGTTTGCCAAAGATAAACTTATAACGCTTAAATCGCAATTAGGCTGCAGATTTGGTTTGTCAATTAATATAGAAACTCCAGTGGAGGAATTGTCCGAATATGTTCATTTATTGGACTATGTACTATTTATGGCAGCTGAACCGGGAATTTCTGGCGCTTCTTTTAATGATAAGGTAATTGATAAAATACAGGTTTTCAAAAAAAAGTATCCGGAAATGCAGATACATGTGGACGGCGGGATTAATAATACAACAGCAACATTGGTACGCGATATTGGCGTCGATGTGTTAATATCTGGTTCATACATTCTGAAAGATAACGACTATGCAAATCAGGTTGCAAAACTTGTTGGTCAGAATTTGAATCTGCCGGTAACCGCAATAATGCATTCGGGTGATAAATTGCCTGTAGTAAGAGCAAATTGCACAATAAATGATATCGCAAATGAGATTGATAAAAAAAGTATTGGGTGCACTTGTGTAATTGACGAAAATAATAAATTCGCAGGTATAGTTACTGATACGGATATAAGAAGATTTTTAATTCGTAATATGGATTTTACAGGAAAGACTGCGCAGGATATTATGAATGCTAAACCAAAGACAGTGCTTCCGGATAAGAGTGTGATAAAATTGTTACGAGAACTTGAGCATACAGGGATGATTTTCTCGGTATTACCTGTTGTTGACAAAAACAATAGTTGCGTTGGTATATTAAGATTACAAGATATCCTGTTTAGTAATATTTTAGGATTTAGAATCAGGCATTTATAAATAGGGGGGGGTAGTAGATAAAAATGATTATTCAAATTAAAAAGGGAAGTGCGGAAAATCAACTGATTGAATTTGAAAAAGAATTAAAGAACAATGAGATTGAATTCAAAAAGGTTGTTTTATTAGATAAAACGTATCTGATAACATCAGCAAACGTGAATGTTAAAGAACAATTGTTGAAGAAGTTTAATAATCTAGTGCAGGATGTTAAAGAATTTAAGACGGAATATCAATTGTGTTTAAGGGAATTTAAAAAAGAAAATACTGTTGTTGATATAGGAAATGGAATAATATTTGGTGCAAATAAAACCGTGATTATGGCAGGTCCGTGTGCGATTGAGTCGGAAAAACAGGTGATGACAACTGCTGAATATCTTAAAAAGAAG
>Ga0265292_1001721_pt1 | contig 17939 bp, 15 predicted proteins | sample Munlanlewell296A_FD_189080 | JGI IMG/M metagenome (GOLD analysis project Ga0265292, IMG submission 189080) | Leachate microbial communities from a municipal landfill in Southern Ontario, Canada - Leachate well 296A | ecosystem: Engineered > Solid waste > Landfill > Unclassified | place: Canada... | reverse complement strand
AAAGGCATTTATAATTTTAAAAGAGGGACACAACCCTACTGAAGAGGAGCTCAAAGCTTACTGCGGAGAAAAACTTGCCAAATTCAAGATACCGCAGTACATAGAAGTTGTTGCTTCCTTTCCAAAGACTTCTATTGGGAAGATCCAGAAAAATATTCTTAAAAAAGCAGAGCTTGAAAAGTTAAACAGAAAGGGTTAATTAGGAATCCGTATGGATTATAAATTTGACCTTCGCGTCCACCGCGTAGAAAAGAAAAATCTTGGGAACAGGGAAGAGCTTGCAAGACTGCTCTCTTCATTGAAGTCAAAAACGATGAAGTCAAAAAAAGTGGATTCAACCTGGCCGGAGAAGTTTATAAAGGCAGGGGAAAACCTTTATTTTGGCGGTAAAGTTGAGATTGACACTGACAAGTGTATCGCATGCGGGGCCTGCGCCGAGATATGTCCCACAGGAGCCCTTGAGGTTGTTGACAGGGATGGGAAGCGTTTCATCTCTCACAACCTTCAAATCTGCGTTGGCTGCCGCAAATGTGAGGCAAGCTGCGATGACAAAGCGATAAAAGCTGTTCCCGGATTAGAGCTTAAAGCTTTTTTTGAAGGAAGATCCGAACCCAAAAAAGAGGCAGACCTCATAGCATGCAAGCAGTGCGGCAGACCAGTAGGGCCTGCCCAGGCCATAGAGAAAATAAAGAAAACCCTTGAAAAAGAATCACACCTCCACAGCGAGCTTGACTTTTGCCAGAAATGCCGCAAATGGCGTGCCGCATACGAGGCTGTGCCGCGTCTTTCCATGCTCCTTGGCAGGACGCATTCTGATATAACCGGAAATGGAAGCAGTGACTCGAAATGAAATCAGTAAAAAGACAAGAGAAACAGGAAACGGAAAATAAAACCGGAGCAGCTCTGCCTCAGAATGCTGTTTTTCTATGCAGCTGCGCCGGAGAAATAGATAAAGTCATAAACCCGGAGCGGGTTCTTAAAGCCCTCGAATCTTCCGGCAAGTTCTCGAATATATGCCGCCATGATTCCCTTTGCCAGCCAAACGGGATCCGCGCCATAGCAGACAGCGTAAAAGGCAATAACACGGAAAAATTCCTCATTGCAGCCTGTTCACCGCAGAGTATCGGAAAAATATTCAAAGAAGGGCTTGAGCGAGCAGGCATTGATACAAGCCGCTATTCCATAGTTAACATAAGGGAAGGCTGTGCCTGGCCTCATGCAAATGAGCCTGAGCTTGCAACTGAAAAATCGATTTCAATGATAAAGACAGCATGGGTGGGGCTGAAATCATCTGCAGAAAAAGACACGGAAGTAAGAGGGATAAATGAGAGCGCCATTGTAATCGGAGGAGGTCCTGCCGGGATATCGGCAGCCTTTGAACTTGCGGAGTCAGGGGTAAAAACTACGATAATCGAGAAAAAGCATGTCCTTGGCGGATTTGCAAACAAGCTTGGCATTGTGGCGCCTACGAATGACTGTGCCCTTTGTACGGCATTTCTGGATACCGGCAATCTCGAGGTCTGCAGAAAATGTATTTACAGGAGCCGCATCGATGCACAGACTAATCTGAAGATAGTCACAAAGGGAAAAGTCACAGGGATAAGCGGAGAGCCGGGAAATTTTACCGTAAAAGTTGCAAAGGAGCCCCGCTACGTTGATGTAGATAAATGTATTCTCTGCGGAAAGTGCGAAGAAGTCTGCCCTGTGACAGGAATAAAAAGCAAACCATATTCAACGGTCACAAGGAAAGCTGCATTTCTTCCTTATCCGCAGGCAATCCCAAGAGCCTATGTGATAGACCGTGAAGCCTGCAAAGAAGAATGTACTGAATGTGAAAAAATATGCCCCACTAAGGCGATAAATCTCAATGAGCAAAAAACAGAGCAAACCCTGAATGCAGGGGCTGTTGTCATTGCAACAGGAATAAAAGAATATAAGCCAAATGAGATAACAGAGCTTGGTTACGGCAGATACGCAAACGTCATAACACAGCACCAGCTCGGCAATATGTTAAATCCCGAAGGACATACGGCTGGTGAGGTAATAAGACCGTCGGACAGCAGGAAGCCAAAAAACATTGTCATGATGCAGTGCGTTGGTTCAAGGGATAAATATCATCCATATTGTTCAGAAGTGTGCTGTCTATTTGCCACAAAACATGCGATCCTTTTGAGGGAGCGGACAGGCGCTGAAGTCACCATATGCTATATAGATATCAGGACACCCGGATTTTTTGAGAAATATTATGTCGAGGCGCGTGACAAATGGGTAAACTTCATAAAGGGAAGGCCTTCCAGCATTGAAGAAGACCCGGACACGAAAAATCTTTATGTCACGGTTGAAGACATGGCCATTAATTCTGATGTCGTGCTGAATGCAGACCTCATGGTGCTTTCAAGCGCCCTTATACCTTCTGAAGATACTGAAGAACTGTCAAAAGTTTCAGGGATAGAGCTTAATGAGTACGGCTTCATAAAAGAGTATTACGGGAAGAACAGGGCTAACGAGACATCCTTAAAAGGAATATATGTTGCCGGTTCTGCAACAGGTCCAAAGAACATTCCTCTTTCAGTCTCACAGGGAAGCGCTGCCGCGGCAAAGGCCATATCCCAGATAAAGAGGTTAAAGGCAAAGAAAGAAATCCTCTGCGCCTCAATAGATGAAGAGCTTTGCATCAAATGCGGGATCTGCGTGAAGATCTGCCCGGTAAAAGCAATAGAAACCGAGGAATCTCTGACGGCCCTTGATATACTTGAGACCCCGGAAGTAAACAGGATAAAATGTCTTAACTGCGGGCAGTGCTCTGCATATTGTCCTACGGGAGCGATATGGGCGGGAAATTACAGCGGCGAGAATTTCTTCCCGCAGATCGAAGAATTGCTTTCCGGGAATTCCATAAAACCAAAGATACTCACTTTCCTCTGCCTTGAATGCGCCTATGCTGCTGTTGACCTTGCAGGGTTGAAAAAAATATCTTATCCAGCTAATATCATTCCTCTTGGAGTGCCCTGTGCAGGGAAGGTTTCCCTTGTTGATATACTTAAAGCCTTTGAGTGCGGAGCAGAAGGAGTGCTGCTTGGAGGGTGCGTTACATGCCACTTTAAAAACGGGAAAGATTTCATGGTTTCTCAGGCGGTTTTTGGGAAAGAACTTTTAGCGAGCATAGGGATAGAGCCTGAGCGGTTGGATTACTTTACCGCTGCAATCTCTGACCATGCAAAATTTCTTGACATAGCAAGAGGAATGACTCAAAAGTTGAAAAAATTATGACACAATGTTCCATGTTTATTTAAGGTTTATTTTAAAGCTCGAAATATGGAAGGGGGTGGGAGTGAAGTAATTTAAGGAGTTTTGAAAGAGAAATATACGGCTAAAATAAATGAGCATTTTTTAGTATTAAGATAGTTAAAATCGAAGGGGGATACAGTATGGAACATCAACGTTTTATAATGATTAACCCGGATAAGTGTACCGGTTGCAGGACCTGCGAAATGGCATGTTCTCTTTACAATGAGAAAGAGTGCAGCCCCTCGCTTTCGAGGATTCGCGTGGTTAGAAACGAAGCAATCGGCGACAGTTTCCCGGTAGGTTGTGCCCTTTGCTCAAAGCCGGTCTGCGTTGAAGTGTGCCCCACAGGCGCAAACTCAATAGACCCGGTAATGGGCACCGGTATCATCAACGAAGAGATATGCGTAGGATGCAAGGCATGCGTAAGAGCCTGCCCGTTTGGAGCTGCCGGTATAAGCTACAAGACCGGCAAGGCCTTCAAGTGCAATCTCTGTAACGGCGACCCGCAGTGCGTAAAACACTGTCCGTCAAACTGCCTTGAATATGCACCTGTTGAGCTTACAGTAAGGCACCGCCGCAGGGCGCTTGCTGACGATGTAATCTCTAAGTTGAAAGGGGAGGGCTGATACATGTCAATAAATGGATGGAGAGGTAAAAGGATTCGTTTCAACCTTACAAAAGGAACATGGGCTGTAGAAGAGACTCCTTATGAATACAGGAGAAAATGGCTGGGCGGCAGGGGATACAACTCTGAAGTGCTTTACAATAATGTCCCTGTTGACGTTGACCCGCTTTCACCTGAAAACGTAGTATGTCTTGGCGTTGGTCCTCTTTCAGGAACATTCGGCCCTTCAACAGGCCGTGTGACAGTAACCGCAAAGTCACCGTTGACCGGCGGGTTTGGTGATTCCAATATGGGCGGTCACTGGGGTGCAGAGTTAAAATATGCAGGCTACGAGCAGATAATATTGACCGGCAAGGCTCCAAAGCCGTCATACATCTGGATAGACGATGACAAGATAGAAATAAGGGATGGCTCTCACATCTGGGGGAAATTCCCTCGTGATGCTGATGCCATAATCAAGGAAGAACTTGGCGACAAGGATATCCATATAGTTACAATAGGACCTGCCGGAGAAAATCTTGTACGTTTTGCATGCACCTTTAATGACTGTTACAGGGCTGCAGGAAGGACAGGACATGGCGCGGTAATAGGCTCAAAGAACATAAAGGCAATTGCTGTGCGCGGAACAGGCGGAGTAAAGATTGCAAAGCCTGAAGAGTATTACAAGATATGCAGTGACTGGCGCGAGACAATGCGTACAGACCCGATGGCACAGGGATTGTTCAACTTCGGCAGTCTTATCCTCATCATGCCCTGCAACTACGAGATGGGCTGGTTCCCGTGGAAGAACCTTAAATACGGATATCATCCGGATGCAAGGAACATCTCCGGAGAGGTATGGGCAAAGAAACACTTAAGGCACAAGGAAGGTTGTTTCTCCTGCGCAATCTGCTGCGGAATAGTTTCCGAAGTAAGAGAAGGAAAATATGCCGGCGACTACACAGGCGGACCGGAATACGAGGCAGCTGTTCCGACAGGACCGAGGGTCGGTATCATTGATTCTGAAACAACATTGCACAATGCAATGCTTACAAACAATTACGGCATGGATGCAATCGAAGCCGGAGCTTCAATAAGCTGGGCTATGGAATGCTGGGAGCACGGGTTGCTGACATCAAAAGACACAGGCGGCATAGATCTCACATGGGGCAATCAGGAAGCGGTTGAGCAGCTCCTCCATGACATGACATACAGGAAAGGCTTCGGCGACATACTTGCCGACGGTCCCTGGAGAGCTTCAATGAAGCTGGGTCTAGGAGAAGAATATCTCACTGTGACAAGAGGGATGAGTCTTCCCGGCGATGACCCGAGGGGACTTGGCTTCGGCTATGGATTGAGCTTTGCAGTTGGAACAAGGGGCGGCTGCGACCACCTTCGTTCACTCTGCTGTCTTGAGCTCTCCGGCTACCTCTATCCGGGACTCAACATGAAGATAGTAGGGACAGAGGAATGTTCGAAGCCTCTTACCACAATAGGCAAACCCAAGATGGTTTACTGGGAAGAAAACCAGAAGGCCTTTGTTGACTGCCTGCAGGTATGCTGCTTCAATACCCACTGGTCATACGGGTGCAGAAATGAGCACCTTATCCCAATGATAAATGCAGTTACTGGTCTTGACTTCACAGAAGAAGAGCTGATGACCATAGGCGAAAGGATATACAACCTTGAGCGCGCATATTGGTCAAAGATGCTTAGCGGAAAACATGAGGACACGGTTCCGAAGCGCTTTACCCATGAGCCGATGCCTGAAAACCCGGCAGCAAGCTCTGGCAAAGTTCTTCCTTTAGACGAGATGTTACCGGAATATTACAGGCTGCGTCAGTATGAGCCTGAGACAGGATTTCCGGGAGACAAGAGGTTAAGAGAACTCGGTCTTGAGGATATCGCGGAAGAGCTGAAGCCCTACAGGAAGAAATATATAGATCTTCATGAAGGGAAAAAGGGAGCAAAACCTCAGCAGCAGCCAAAAAAAGGTAAATAAGATATTTACAAATTTCCCCTTCCCCCCCTTTGTCATTTATCAAAGGGGGGTGGGGATTTTTAATCAGCTCAAAGAGCCAATGATAAAAATCAAATGCCGTTATTATAATCTTACCCTTGATGTTACAAAGAAGATTGATGAGGAGATAGTGCTTCCTGACGGTTCAACTGTTAAACAGGCAGTTGATTTTCTCATTAAAAAATACGGTTACAAGTTCCAGCAAAGGGCAATCCTCACAATGGATTCCATGCAGGGTACCGTACAAAGGGCCAATGTGTATCTAAACAACCACCCTGCTGACTATGAGTATGATTATCCGGACAAGCTTGAAACCAAACTAAAAAATGGCGACACCATCTCATTCGGCTCCCTCATCGGTGGTGGGTAAAAAAAGACTGAAAAGGGGGACGCAACCCTTTTAATCTTCATCATTTTGCACCTTTTTTGGTCGGCCCGGTGGACGGAAGGTTAGAGTACGTTTTAATACTTTTTCCAACCTAGAAATAAAAGTTAAATCCCCACAGGGTAAACCTTTTTGGGTGTTCAGTTTTAAAATATCTGTATCTTCCTGTTTATCAGATTCGCGTAACCATTCAGACCAGTTTTCTATTATTCCAGATGGAGGGAAATCAGATGACATAACATTGTCTTTCTTTATTCCACAATGACTCGCAGCGCTTGACCATTTATAATCCTCCGCAAGTTTTGTAATATGGGAACGAACTGGATTGCGCTCTACATAACGTACTGCTGCCCATAGATAACTTTCATCAAGAGCAGACGAAAAAAATCTACCTTGCCATAAATGACCTGACCATCCTTTTCTCTTGTTAATGTATTGTGCATAGCGCATATGCAAAGGGCGCAATACATTCTCCAATGAATTTCTGTTCATGGGAACGACTACCAGATGGACATGGTTAGTCATCAGGCAGTATGCCCATATCTTTAATCCGTATTTTTCTGAGTATTCCCGGAGCCACTCCAAATATCTCTTGCGGCATTCATCAGTAAAAAAAACATCTTCCCTTCTATTCCCTCGTTGCGTTACATGATAGGGAACTCCTTCAAATACAGCTCGTGAAATCCTTGGCATATGAATTATTTATATTCCCACTGAGCAATAATTGTCAATAAAAAGCAAATATTATCAACAAAAAGGGTTGCGTCCCCTTTTAGTATTGTTTTCATATAAGGAAAAAGTTATATGAATAATTAATATTGATACAAAAGAAGGGAGCGTTATAAGCGCTTTATGTCTGCTAATGACGGGGAAAAAGTCGGCATTTTTAAACTTGGGACAGCTTCGCAGGCAAGAAATTATCTTATCATAATTTCATTTCTGCTTTTGCTGGTTACCTCGGTTTCACTTTACACCAATTTGAGCAGGGCCGGTACAGAATACGAAGCGCTGGCAACCATGACAGGACGCACATTTTTCAAGGCCATTGTGGCAATGAGGCAATGGAATTCTGACCATGGAGGGGTCTATGTTGTGATTGATGAGAAGGCACAGCCTAACCCCTATCTAGAAGATCCGCTTAGAGACATTTTGACTGTTGATGGAATGAAACTCACCAAGGTAAATCCGGCATACATGACAAGGTTCATTTCCCAATATCTTAACAAAAACGAGGGGATAGAGCTTCATATTACAAGCCTGAAGCCACTCAACCCTTCAAATAAAGCAGATTTCTGGGAAGAAGAAGCTTTGAGAAAATTTGAAAAGGGAAATAGCGAAGAATCAGGAAAAGTGCTTTATGAGGGTACAGAGTTTTTCCGCTACATGGCACCGCTTGTAACAAAAGAATCATGTTTACAATGCCATGCAAAACAGGGATATAAAATTGGGGAAGTGAGAGGAGGGATAAGTGTGTCATTTCCTTATTCTCCATATAAAAATGCGATAACCCTTCGTGGCAGAAAAATTGTCATTAACCACACTTTGTTCTTTATTACAGGTTTAATAATAATATGGGTTTTAGGCAGAAGGCTGGTAAATAACATCTCCCAGCTTCAGAAAACCCTGATTCGTATAAACAAGCTCGAAGGGATTCTACCAATATGTTCTTCCTGCAAGAAAATCCGCGACAATAAAGGCGACTGGAACCAGCTTGAAATATACATAAAAGACCATTCCGAAGCTGAATTCAGCCACGGACTTTGTCCTCAATGCGCGGAAAAACTCTATCCTGATTACTACAAACCTAAAAAAAATCAGTAATTGTTCTAAAATTTTATTTCTGTAAAATCATTTGTAGGTTTATAATCTTGTTTATAGTTTTTTTACTGGTTAACCGGGAAGATGACATGAAGACTTACGATACAATGACAAGAGAGGAACTTGAGGATTTACTGAAATTCTATAAGGATCTCTACGATTTTTCACCATTAAGCTACGCCAGCCTTGATGAGAATGGATTTATCAAAGAGATTAACTGGGTTGGTTCTGCGATGCTCGGAATTGACAGGGAACATCTTAACGAACATCCTTTTTCCCAGCATATATGTGAAAGAGACATTGAGAAATTTAATGATACGCTGGAACATTGCTTCAGGAAAGGAGAAAAAATTACGGTTGAACTCGAACTCCTCATAAAAGATAAGGGATCAATTAACGCCCAGATGCTGATGGTTCCGGTTCAGGATATTGATGGCCGGACTCTCTGCAGGACGGCAATTACAGATATTACGGATCGCAAAATAGCAGAGGTTCACAATGCCAAGAGGTTAAAGCTTGCACATTTGGGTGCTGAGATCGGGGTTGCGCTAAATCAGGGGGCTTCTCTTCAGAAAATGCTGCAAAAGTGTACAGAGACTATAGTCTATTACCTTGAAGCAGCATTCGCGCGTATCTGGACATTTAATAAAGATGAAGACATGCTCGAACTGCAGGCAAGCGCCGGAATGTACACGCATATAGATGGTGAGCACAGCAGAATACCTGTAAACAGCAGGTATAAGCTCGGATTTATAGCGCTTTCCCGCGAACCGCATCTGACTAACAATGTTATCGGGGACCCGCAGATAATAAATCAGGAATGGGCAAAAATGGAAAGCATGATCGCATTTGCGGGTTATCCTCTCATTGTTGACAATAACCTTGTAGGTGTTATGGCGATGTTTTCCCGCAGGCCTTTTGAGGATTTTGCCCTTAAGGCACTTGGCTCTATTGCGAACAACGTAGCCCTCGGCATTAAGAGAAAGCAGGCTGATGAAGAACTGAAAAAAGTCTTTATTGAACTAAGTGATTCACTCCAGCATATAAATACATTGAGTGGAATGCTTCCTGTATGTCAGTCCTGTAGAAAAATACGCGATGAAAATGGAGAATGGAATGAGCTTGAAACATACGTTAAAGAAAAAATGGAATCAGATCTGACTCCTGTACTTTGCCCTGAATGTGAAAAAACTGGCAATCTGATTAATTTTAAGAGCTGATTAAAAGTGTTATAATTTTAATGTACTCCTTATCCAGAGTGCTATAGTTAAACTCGGCTTTTCGTATTCGATGAAATGATTGGATAAAATGGAAAAAGAGAAAGACACGACGGAATATCGACGAAGCGAAAATAATATCCCTCTCCGCATCATTATCATTTTTTTGATTTTTGCTCTAGGTATCATTTCAGGCGGCTATTTTTATTACAGAGCGCAGAAGGAGAATTTAGTAAAACAAAAACAGAATGAGCTTGCCGCAATTGCTGATTTAAAAACAAAGCAAATAGTGAACTGGCGGAACGAAAGGGTTGCTGATGCCAAAGTTACCTTAAGAAGTCCTCTGATTTACAAACAAATTATAGAGTTTTTGCGAAATCTAAAAGAAGGTGAAACAAAAGAAAATATCCTCTCATGGATAGAGTCTTTTAAAGAAGCTTACAATTACAAGAATATATACTTGCTTGATTTAAAAGGGAACATAGTTCTTCCGGAGAATAGTAAAAAGACAATTTGGAAAGACGATCGTGAAAAAGCTGAAAAAGCTCTAAAAACAAGAGATATACTTTTTTCTGACATTCAAAGGGACAATGTTTCAAATGCCATCCATTTGGATTTGATTATACCGGTAATAGACCATCCTGAAAAAAATGGAGCAGTCGAAGGTTTTATTCTGCTTGAGATTGACCCTTATGATTTCTTATATCCTTTGATCCAGCAATGGCCTACGCCGAGCAAAACCGCTGAGACCCTTCTGGTCCGGCGCGAAGGGGATGAAGTCCTTTATCTCAATGAACTGCGTCACAAAAAGAATACGGCAATGGCTCTGAGCCTTCCTCTTTCATTGAAAAATTTACCTGCAGTAAGAGCCGTGCTCGGAGAAGAAGGAGTTTTTGAAGGGATTGACTACCGTGGGATACCGGTAGTTGCTGCAATACACTCCATACCGGGTACCCCATGGTTTATTGTTTCTAAAGAGGATACTGCTGAAGTATATGAATCAATGCATAGGCTTTTCTGGTTTGCTGCAATTGTTGTCATAGTTTTAATTATGGCCGCTGCCTCCGGAGTAGGTTTAATGTGGCGGGGACAGAAACTACAGTATTTCAAAAAGCAGTATGAAACCGAGATTGAAAAGTTGAAAATCGAAGAGCGATATTCAGAAGAATTAAAGAAGAGCAATGAACAACTAAAAAGGTTTGCCTATATCGCTTCCCATGACCTGCAGGAACCTCTGCGGATGATATCAAGCTATTTGCAATTAATAGAAAGACGTTACAAGGGAAAGCTTGATAAGGATGCGGATGAGTTTATTGCTTTTGCTGTAAACGGTGCTAATTCATTGCAGAGAATGATTGAAGGACTTCTTGTTTATTCACGTCTTGATGCACCGGTTTCTTTAAACACTGTTGACTGCGAAGAGGTGCTTCAAAGAGTTATGGATAACCTCAAGCTTGCGATTGAGCAGAGCGGAGCGGAGATTACACATAGCTCTCTCCCTGTTATCATGTCAGACCAGTCGCAGCTTATCCAGTTATTGCAGAACCTTATCAATAATTCCATTAAGTTTAAAAGGGAAGAACCTTTAAAGATTCACATCTCAGCTCAAAAGAGCGTAGATGAATGGATTTTTTCAGTGAAAGATAATGCAGAAGGAATAGAGCCGCAGTATAAGGACAAAATATTTCTTCTTTTTCAGCGCCTTCACGGCAGGGAATATTCCGGAGTTGGAATCGGGCTTTCAATATGTAAAAAAATTGTAGAACGATTCGGGGGAAGAATATGGGTTGAATCGGAAATCGGGAAAGGTTCAAATTTTTATTTTACAATTTTAGATAAAAGGAGTTAAGATAATGGAAAATAATAACACTATAATGAGACCGATTGAAATACTTTTAGTCGAAGACAGTCCGGGTGATGTGCGTCTAACACAGGAATGTCTAAGGGATGCAAAGGTCAACAATCACCTCAGTATTGTAGGTGATGGTGTTGAGGCTATGGCATTCCTTCGAAATGAGGGAAAGTATGTTAATTCCCCAAGACCTGAACTCATATTGCTTGATTTAAATCTTCCAAAAAAAGATGGCAGGGAAGTTCTCTCTGAAATAAAGGGTGATCCTAATCTAAAACGGATCCCTGTAGTTGTTCTTACTGTTTCAAAGTCAGAAGAGGATATACTTAAAACCTATGATCTGCATGCAAATTGTTATATAACAAAACCTATAGATTTTGCGCAGTTTTTGAATGTTGTAAAATGCATAGAGGAATTCTGGCTTACAGTTGTTAAACTTCCAACAAATGTGAAAAATGGATAAGAATGTAATAAAGATTTTGCTCATTGAAGATAATCCCGGAGATGTAAGGCTTATAGAGGAAATATTGAGGGAGTCAAAGACTTCCGGTTTTGAGCTTGAATCAGCAGACAGGCTTTCGGCGGGTATTAAATTTCTGGAGAAAAAAAGATTCGACATCGTGCTTTTAGACCTCGGTCTTCCCGACAGTCAGGGGATATATGCTGTATTAAGGATAGTCGAAAGCTTTCCGGCTATGCCTGTAATTGTACTTACAGGGCTTTCTGATGAGGCTGTCGGGTTAGATGCAATTTCAAAAGGCGCACAGGACTATCTTACAAAAGGTCATATTGACGGTAATCTGCTTGTTCGCTGTCTCCGTTATTCGCTGGAACGCAAACGTATAGAAGAAGAAAAGGAAAAACTCATTAAAGAGCTAAGAGATGCCCTTGGAAAGATCAAGACCTTAAATGGTTTGCTCCCAATTTGTGCCTCCTGCAAGAAAATCAGGGATGACAAAGGCTACTGGAATCAGATTGAATCTTATATCAAAGAACATTCCGAAGCAGAGTTCAGCCATGGTATTTGTCCTGACTGCGCGGAAAAGTTTTATCCCGACTATTATAAGGGTGGAAAAAAATAACTTTTCCCGCCATTTGTAATAAATAGAAAATCTTAAATATTCCAATCAGGCTCTTTGTGTAAAAGAAGAAATCATGAATAAAATCGATGAGAATGTAATAAAAATTCTGATCATAGAAGATAACCCGGGAGACATCAGGCTTATAGTGGAGATGTTAAAGGAAGCAAATACTTTTCTCTTTGAGATGGAGTCAGCGGACAGGCTTTCGACAGGGCTCAAACTTCTTGGAGAAAAAGAATTTGATATTGTACTTTTAGACCTTGGACTTCCAGACAGCCAGGGGATGAGTACTGTCACAAAAACTGTAGAACAATTTCCCTCAGTTCCTTTAATAGTACTGACAGGACTTTTCAGCGAGGCTTTGGGTTTAGACGCAATCTCAAAAGGAGCACAGGAATACCTTGTAAAAGGCCATATTGAAAGCAAACTGCTTGCGCGTTGTATCCGTTATGGCATAGAGCGGAAACGTATAGAAGAATCGCAGAAGGAAACAGAAGCATTTGTAAAGAACATATTTGAAAGCATGGGAGAAGGGCTTGCTGTCATAGGAGATGATCTAAAGATCCTGACTGCCAACAAGGCTTACTGTGAACAGCTTAATATTCCTGTAAAAGAGATTATAGGCAGACATTGCTATGAAGCAACGCATGGCAGGCATTCCCCCTGTTATGAAGCCGGAGAAAAATGTGCGGCTACCTCTACCTTTAAAAGCGGAATAACTCATTCATCTATACACAGGCATTTAAGAAGAGATGGCACGAGCTTTGATGTTGAGACAAACACATATCCTGTAAAAGACGCATCGGGGAAAGTAATCTCAATCATTGAAAATGTAAAAGATATTTCAGAAAAAATTAAACTTGAAGGTGAGCTCAGGCATTCACAGAAAATGGAAGCCATAGGACAACTTTCCGGAGGAGTTGCTCATGACTTTAACAATATACTTACTGCCATTATAGGATATGCGACCATATTGAACAACAATATTAAAGATAATGATAAAATGAATTATTGCATCGAGCAGATATTGGAGTCATCTGAAAGAGCAACAAATTTGACCCAGAGCCTTCTTGCATTCAGCAGGAAACAGATTATTACCCCAAAAGTTGTTAACCTTAATGATATAATAAAAAGCACCCAAAAACTGTTGTTAAGGCTGATTGGCGAGAATATAGAGGTTCGCTCATCTTTTAAAGATGAAAAGTTATTCGTAATCGCTGATGAAGGCCAGTTAGAACAGGTATTGATCAACCTTGCAGTAAATGCAAAGGATGCCATGCCCAGGGGGGGATTGTTAACCATAAACACTGAGCCGGTAAATCTTGACAGATATTTTATAAATGCTCATGGATACGGCAGGATTGGAAACTACGTCCTTCTATCGGTTTCTGATACAGGCATTGGAATGCATGAAGAAACAAAAAAGCGGATTTTTGAACCTTTTTTTACAACCAAAGAGGTTGGAAAAGGAACAGGACTGGGACTTTCGATAGTCTATGGAATTGTTAAACAGCATGACGGATATATAAATGTTTACAGCGAGCCCGGCAAAGGAACTACTTTAAAAATATATCTTCCATTGATCGAGGCAGAAAAAAAAGAAGAGCAGGAGATTCCTCTGTCCATTCCAGTAAAAGGAGGCAGCGAAGTAATACTTGTGGCTGAAGATGATCAAAGTGTAAGGAACATTGTTGTAAAATTACTTGAAGAATTCGGATATAAGGTTATTGAAGCTAAAAACGGGAAAGATGCAGTAGAAAAATTTTTTGAGTATAAGGACAGCATAAAACTTGTTCTTCTGGATGTGATAATGCCGCAGAAAAATGGTGTGGAGGCATGCGAGGAAATAAGAGAAGCAGGTTATTATCCTGAATGTATTTTTATGAGCGGATATAGTCCGGACATAGTCAGGAAGGCAGGTCTCTTTGATGAAAACATGAGCTTTATTTCAAAGCCTATAAGACCGGATAATTTGTTGAGAACTGTGAGGAGCGTCCTTAACGGTGCTAAGCTCCAACAGACCTGATAGTAAAATAAAAAATAGAGCCTTTCCCTGTTTTTGCTTCAACCCAGATCCTGCCGCCGTGGCGGTCTGCAATCTTTTTGCATATTGCAAGCCCTATCCCTGTGCCGGGATATTTGGATGTGCTGTGGAGGCGCTGAAATATCTCAAATATCCGTTCAGCATCATCCGGCGCTATTCCTATCCCGTTGTCGCTTACTGAGAATACCCACTCTTTGTCTTTCTGTTCGGCTGAGATATGAATATGCGGTGAGCTGTCGTTACAAAATTTAATGGCATTGCCAATGAGGTTCTGGAACAATTGGACAAGCTGAATCTGGTCTGCTGTAATCGTAGGCATGCTATCATTTGTTATTACAGCCCCGCTCTTTTTAATGGATATCTGAAGATTTGATATTGCATGTTTGATAATGGCTTCAGAGTCAACAGGTTTTAAGTCGCATTCTTTTGAGCCTATCCGCGCATAAGCTAGAAGGTCGCTTATAAGCACCTGCATCCTTGTTGTTCCGTCTAAGGCATAGTTTATCAGTTCTTTTCCTTTTTCATCCAGTTTTCCGCCGTATATGCGCTGTAAACGGCGTATGAAGCTTTCAATTACTATTACCGGCTCTTTCAGGTCATGGGCTGCGGCAAAAGCAAATCTTTCCAGTTCCGCATTTGAACGGGCAAGCTCGTCTGCCTTTTGTTCCAGTTCGTGTTTAGCAGAGTTTAATTCTTTAATAAGGTTTTCCTTTTCTTCTTCTATCTGTTTACGCCCTATGGCATGGCGTATACAACGTGCAAGGATGCTGCAATTCAAATTCCCTTTTACAAGGTAGTCCTGCGCTCCCTTCGAGATGGATTCAACCCCTATAGCTTCGTCAGATAATCCGGTAAGAACCACAACAGGAATCCTGGGGAATTTCTCTACTGCTCTTATAATAGTATTCATCCCCTGGCTGTCGGGAAGAGCGAGGTCTAGAAGCACAATGTCGAATCTTTTTTTTTCAAGAAGTTTAATCCCCACTGAAAGCCTGTCTGCTGTTTCCAGTTCAAATTGAAAAGCATTAGACTCCCATAACATCTCCCGAATAAGCCTTACATCTCCGGGGTTGTCTTCTATAATAAGAATTTTTAGAGATGACATGATTTTAAGATGGTAGTCATATTATTTTATGGTTTTATTCTTTTTTGTCCGGAATAGTAAAATAAAAAGTAGAACCTTTTCCCATCTCTCCTTCAACCCAGATCCTGCCGCCGTGGCGTTCTGCAATCTTTTTGCATATTGCAAGCCCTATCCCTGTGCCGGGATATTTGGATGTACTGTGGAGGCGCTGAAATATCTCGAATATCCGGTTGGCATCTTCCGGTGCTATTCCTATGCCATTGTCGCTTACTGAGAATAGCCACTCGTTCTCTTTCTGTTCGGCTGAGATATGAATATGCGGTGAGCTGTCAGCGCAGAATTTAATGGCATTGCCAATGAGGTTCTGGAACAATTGGACAAGCTGAATCTGGTCTGCCGTAACCGTAGGCTGGATATCGTGTGTTATTACAGCCCCGCTTTTTTCGATTGAAATCTGAAGATTTGATATTGCATGTTTGATAATGTCTTCAGAGTCAACAGGTTTTAAGTCAGATTCTTTTGAGCCTATCCGCGCATAAGCTAGAAGGTCGCTTATAAGCTCCTGCATCCTTGTTGTTCCATCAATGGCATATATTAAGAGCTCGTTTCCTTTGTCATCGAGTTTTTCGCCATAGAGGCGCTGTAAACGGCGTATGAAGCTTTCAATTACAATTACCGGTTCTTTCAAATCATGGGCTGCGGCAAACGCAAATCTTTCCAGTTCCGCATTTGAACGTGCAAGCTCGTTTGCCTTCTGCTCCAGTTCCTCTTTTGCCTTGTTGAGCTTGCCAAGTGTATCCCTGAGCTCGATGATTACTTTTTCACGTTCATCTTCTGCTTTTTTCCTTTCAATTGTTGCCCGGTCAATCTCTCCTCCTATGGACTGGGCAAGTCTTGATACGATTATTCCTACTGTAATAATTGACAATATTGCCAGTACAGACATTATAAATGTGGGATTTGACATTTCGGCGGTGATAAAAAGATCAAGCATATCATGAAGCAAAATAACAATGACAGTGATTGGAAGAAATGTGCGCATCAGCCGGGCCCTTACACTTGAGCCGATGAGTAATCTTATGGGCCATAAATCAGGTCCTGCAGAGGTAATAAGTGCAATGCCAAGTAAGATAAAAGCAACAGAAGATGGAAAAGCTATGGGCTTTATTTTCCCGCCATATAAAAATGGTGTTTTGTAAAGATAACCAAGCATAGATACTGTTCCAACGGAAAAAATAAAAGTGGCAATACCGGAAGAAACACTTCTCCGCATGGATTTCTCAGCCGGCCATGTAATCATCAGCAGAAGAGAAATACTGGCAAGAAAAAAATTGACAGCAGAAATATAAGACATGTGCTTTAGAGGAACCGGACCGGACTCCACCGGAATACCGAGCATAATATGTTCAATATCAGATTGCATGCTGGTTAAATACTCCATAAGAATTATTGTTACAAAAATTAAAACCACAAATGTAAAAGCTTTAGAAAAGTTCCGTGCTAAAAGGCTTTGAGGTTGGAGAATATAAACAAACAATGCTGTGTTTATGATAAGAAAACATAAAGCTGAAGCATTAGACATGAGGATATGACCGCTGTTTATATTGTCAATGATGTTGATTTTAAGCAGTATGGCAAATAAGGAGAACACGCTTAAGCATGAACAAAATGCAATTGTCCAAAATGTTACGGCTTTTAATTTTGCTTCTGTGCGGTTTATAATTTTCATGGTTTCAGTAATTTTATACATTTTTAATCAACTTCTGGCAAACGTCAGTATATTTCAATCATTAATTTGCGGCTTAGAACAAATGGTTAATCAAAATTCCATTAATCCATTAAGAAGTTAATGTAAGAAGTTAATGCTTGCATTTTTCCACTGATTTTATAAAAAAGCGGTAGTATTTAATTTTTCTAATACCATAAGCGGAGAGCCTCTATGGATATAAAGTTTGATGAGCTTGATCCGGGTTTTAAATATGAAGTGGCAAAAAGGCCCGGGGGCGATAAGATAAAATACTGTTATTCCTGCGGCACATGCACTGCAAGCTGTCCGGTTAGGAAAATAGACGAGAGATTCAATCCAAGACAGATAATAAGGATGGCGCTTCTCGGGATGAAGGAGAAGGTTTACAAAAGCGAATTCATATGGCTTTGCACTGCCTGCTACAGTTGTCAGGAGAAATGCCCGCAGGATGTGAAGATCACCGATTTAATGACGGTGTTTAAAAACCTTGCCACTGAGGCAGGTTATGTTCATCCGTCTTATCTTCAGATCGGGGATTTCATAAAATCAAGCGGAAGGGTCTATGTGCTTGAAGATTTTGACAATAAAAAAAGGGAAAAGGCAGGACTTCCCGCACTTCCGTTAAAGATTGCCGAGGTTGAGAAGATATTTGAGATCACGGGCTTCAGCAAGCTGATACCGGAAAAACCGGAACCCGCCCCGGAAGAGGTTAAAACAGGAGATCCACAGTGAAGGCAGCGCTATTTCTTGGATGCACAATCCCTGCAAGGGTAAGACAGTACGAGATCTCAACACGCC
>Ga0265292_1001720_pt1 | contig 17941 bp, 17 predicted proteins | sample Munlanlewell296A_FD_189080 | JGI IMG/M metagenome (GOLD analysis project Ga0265292, IMG submission 189080) | Leachate microbial communities from a municipal landfill in Southern Ontario, Canada - Leachate well 296A | ecosystem: Engineered > Solid waste > Landfill > Unclassified | place: Canada... | reverse complement strand
CTCGGGCACCTACAGCTTCTACCCCATCCAGCCCGCCAACAAGGTCTCGCAGGAGGAGCTCGCGCTGGAGAGGTTCTACTACAAGGTGGCGAGGGGGAAGCCGAAGGAGCTGGAGAAGCTGACGGCGCGGGACATAGCCACGAGGAACCCGATCTCCCTCCGCGCGGAGATGAGCGTGAGGGAGGCGATGGACGCCTTCGGCAAGACCTCGTTCAGGCTCATGCCCGTCGTCGACGCGGGGAAGACGGTGATCGGCTACGTCACCCTCGAGGACCTCGCATTCCTCTCGAAGACCGCCCTCGACCACCCGCTCAGCGCCGCGGAGTTGAGGGTGCCCCTCGTCTTCGGGGAGGGGGAGCGGATAATGAGGGTGATAGAGGAGATGATCGGGAGGGAGGAGGACCACTGCTTCGTCGTCGACGGTGAGGGGCGGCTCACGGGGATAATCTCGACGATCGACGTCACCCGCCTCCTCATGCGCTACTACACCCACGCCTAGGACGCGTCGGTCAGTCGGCTCACCCGGTCATCTAACATTATAAGCGGGGCCGGTAGAAGAAGAGGATTCGAGGACAATCTCCGTGGACCTCTCAAGCCTCCCCCCGATGGTCTTCGTCGTCTCGGGGATAGTCACCATCACGGGCATCAACGTCACTAACCGCCTCGCCATCGGCTTCATAAGGACGCGCTGGGGCGTCATCGCGGCGAACTACTGCGTCGCCCTCGCCCTGAGTGCCATGATGGCCACAGCCAACGGGCTGCGCCCCGCCTCCTCCTTCACCCTCGCCCTCGGCCTCGTGACCGGCTTCCTATACATCGGCGGCATGTACCTCGGCATGGTGACCATCGGCAGGCGCGGCGCCTCCATCGCCGTGTCGGCGAGCCAGCTCAGCGTCCTCATCCCCGTCGGCCTCTCAGTCGCCCTCTTCGGGGAGAGCCTACGCACAAACCAGCTCGTCGGCGTGGCGGTCGCCCTCGCCTCGCTCCCGCTCCTCGCGGCGAAGATAGGCGGCGGCCTCAACGGCTCGCTGGACCGGGGGACCCTGCTCCTCCTCGCCGCCCAGCTACTCGTCCAGGGCTTCGCCCAGTTCTCCTCCAAGGTACTCGTCGCCTCCGGCCTCGGCGCCGAGCGGGACGCCTTCTTCCTCGCCGTCTTCGTCTCGGCTACCCTGGCGACCATCCCAATCGCCCTAAGGCATCGAGGCGAGATAGGGCGCAGGGACCTGGCCTACGGGGGCGTCGTGGGGGTCTGCAACATCGGCGGCAACCTATCGATACTGCTCGCGTTAGCAGCCCTCCCCGGCGCAATAGTCTTCCCCCTCGTAAGCTCCGGCGGGCTCCTCATCGTGACTGTGCTCGCCTGGCTCATCTTTAAGGAGCGGATAAGCAGGGTGAACGCCGTCGGGATCGCCCTGACCCTCGCCGCGGTGCTCCTGATCAACCTCTAGCCAATAGGCTGAAACAGATTCGTGGCGGCGTGATGGGCCCTTAGCCGCGTGCTTGCATCGTCACTGCTCCGGGTTCCGCCGTCAGGCTCCCCTGTGGAGGATCTCCCCCGCGAGTGCCCCTGTGTGCCTTCCCTCCTCGACGGTGGGGACGCCGTTGACGATCACGTGGGGTATCCCGTCGGGGAAGCCCGGCGGAGAGGTGATCGTATAGTCGTCCCTCACGCGTTCGGGGTCGAAGACGGTCACGTCAGCGACCGCCCCGGGCTTGATCACCCCCCTGTCCCTCAGCCCGAGCCTCCACGCTGGCATGCCTGTCACCTTGTGCACCGCCTCCGACAGCGTGAGCACTCCCTCCCGGACGTAGTGGCCTATCACCCTAGGGAAGGTGCCGAAACTCCTCGGGTGGACCATTGCCCCCCTGTTGCCGGGCTCCGCGGTGCCGTCCGAGCCGATCATGACCGCGCCGTGGCGCATCAGGGCGCGGATGTCCTCCTCCTGGCCGAACAGCCCCATGAAGGGGACATTTGAGTCCTCCGCGAGGATTATGTCGTAGGCGACGTCCATCGGGTCCCTCCCCTCCTCCTCGGCGATCTTCTTCACCGTCTTCCCGGCGTGGCGTTTGTAGCGCTCGCTCTTGAGCGCGTAGAGGAGGAGCTGGCCCCAGTCCCTGTGGCGGAGCATCTCCCCAACCTCGGGCCTCATCCTCGCCCTGGTCTCGGGGTCTGCGAGCCTCCGCATCATCTCCGCCTTCCCACCCTCCTGAGCCCACTTTGGGACGTACATGGTGAGCTCCCCGCCGCTGACAACGTACGGGTAGATGTCGGTGGTGAAGTCGACTCCCCTCGCCCGGGCGGCGTCCACGATGCCCAGGGTCACCTTCTCCGCGTTCCCCCAGTTCAGGCGCTGGCACGTGGAGCTGCCTATGTGGGCCATCTGGACGGGCAGCCCCGCCCTCTCGCCGACCTCGATGGCCTCGTTGAGGTTCCGCGGGAAGGTCTGGGCGGACCTCACGTGTGGGGCGTAGAGGCCGCCATGCCTAGCCGCTATCTTGCAGAGGTCGACTATCTCGCCGGTGCTCGCATAGAGCCCCGGTGCGTAGCCGAGGCCGGCGGAGAGCCCGAAGCACCCGGCACCCATCGCGTCCTCGACGTGGCGCCGCATCTCCCCCAACTCGCCACTCGTCGGCTCCCTGTCCTCGTGACCCATCACCGCCTCCCTGACGGTGCCGTGGCCGACGTAGAGCCCAACGTTCACGGAGACGCCCTGCCTCCTCAGCCTCCCCTCGTACTCACCCTGGGTCAACCAGTCGACCCTGAGGCCGAAATCCCGCGCGTAGTTCCTCTCGGCGTTCTCCTTCGAGAATCCAACCAGGGGGAAGGGGGACATGCCGCAGTTCCCCGCGACGAGGGAAGTGACGCCCTGTTGGACCATGCTCTCCGCCCTGCCGTCGGCGAGGAGGGAGACGTCGGAGTGGTTGTGGATGTCTATGAAGCCGGGGGCGACCACCAATCCGCTTGCGTCTATCACCTTGTCCGCCTTGACGCCGCTCAGGTCCCCGACCCCGGCTATCCGTTTCCCCTCGATGCCCACGTCGGCCCTGAACCAGGGGTTGCCGTTCCCGTCGAGGACGCGGCCGCCTCGGATGAGGATGTCCATGTAAGCTGATCGCCCCTCGATAAGAAAAGCTGATCCCGGGGCAGGGGCTCTTCAGCTCTTAACTTTCCCTTCCGGCCCGGCTATGCTTCTAAGGACACGCAGTCTACCCCGTGGTAGAGTTGCGGATAGTTGTTGAGATTTTTACGCAGTCTTGAGGAGTTCCTCCAGATCGTGGTACTCCATCTTCTGGCAGGATGCCCCCTCCCTGTGGACGAAGCTTCCACTGGCGATGTTTAGGCCCGTCCTGAGGGCCGCGTTCTCACTCACCGCCTTCACCCATCCCTTGTTGGCAACATCCATCACGTAGGGCAGGATGGCGTTTGAGAGGGCCTGGGAGGCGGTCCTCGGGACCGCCCCGGGGACGTTTGGGACGCAGTAGTGGACGACGCCGTCGCAGGTGAACGTGGGGTGGTCGTGGTGCGTCTCCTGACAGGTCTCGATGGGGCCGTCGGGGTCGCAGCCTATGTCGACTATCACGGAGCCCGGCTTCATCTTGCCCACCATCTCCTTCGTGACGATCCTCTTCCGGGTCCTGAGGGGGTTGAAGAAGACGCCGTTGACGACTAGGTCCGCCTTCTTGACGCTCTCCTCGACGTTGTGCCTGTCGGAGACGAGCGTGGTGACCTTGCCATCGAAGATCTCGTTCAGCTCGTTGAGGCGTCGTACGTTTACGTCGAGGACGGTGACGTTCGCCCCGAGGCCGACCGCCGCCTTCGCGGCGCCCGTGCCGACCGATCCTCCGCCGACGATTACGACCTCTGCGGGTCTGCACCCGGCCATCCTACCGATCATGACCCCCTCTCCGCCGAGGTGTGTCTGCAGGTGGTAGGCGCCCATGATGACGCCGTTGTGGCCTGCTATTTCGCTCATGGGGGCGAGGAGCGGGGTCAGCCCGTTTGCCTGGACGGTGTCGTAGCTGAAGGCGACTACCTTGGCCTTGATGAGCGCCTCGGCGAAGGCTCGCTTCGAGCCTAGGAGGCCCTCGGTGAAGTGGAGGTAGGCCATAATGATCGTGCCCTCCTTGAGGAGGCCGTACTCCTTGGGGAGTACCTCCTTCACCTTGACGATAAGTTCTGACTCGAATATCTTCTCGTGGCTGGCCTCTATCTCGGCGCCGGCTCGCTTGTAGTCCTCGTTTGTGAAGCCGCTGGCGACGCCCGCGTCCTTCTCGACTATGATGCGGTGCCCGTTCTCCTTCAGGGCCTCGACGGCTTGGGGCGTGAGTGCGACCCGGTTCTCTCCCGACTTGACCTCGCTTGGGACTCCGACTATCATGGCGTATCTGGTACGGTCAGTTTCTCTGTCACTATATATGATGCGCGTATGTTCACGGCTCGGCTGTTTAGAAATCGCGGGGCGAGATGCTACGATTCGGTGTGATGATGAATCGTTAAATCGATAGTCGTGGGCATCTTCTTTGACTGCTATGCCTAGGAAGGTCACTCTCGAAGATGTGGAGGCTCTGACCATCGGTGGCACGATCCTCGGGGGAGGGGGCGGCGGTAGACCCGACATAGGGCGCGCTGCGGGTAGGCTCGCCATGGAGCTTGGCGGTGTCGAGCTGTGGAGTCCTGAGGAGACCCCGCGGGATTGGAACGTGATCACGGTGGCGTCCCTCGGCGCGCCGACGCAGAGGGGGGACACGAAGTACCGCCACTTCATACGCGCCATCGAGATGCTGCGAGAAGCCGGCGTAGAGTTCGACGGCGTCATAGCCGCGGAGAACGGTGGCTACAACAGCTTCGGCGGCTGGATACCCGCAGCGGCGCTCGGGATACCTGTGGTCGACTGTCCCGGGGACGGGCGCGCCCACCCAACATCTATGATGGGGAGCATGGGCATGCACCGCCAAGACTATCACTCCGTCAAGGCGGGCGCCACAGAGGGCGCGGAGACGATCTGCTGGGGCACACTGCAGAGTACGAGCAACATGATACGCTTCATGGCGACCGACTGCAAGGCGGTCATCGCCATGGCGCGCGACCCGATGCCCGTCGAGTGGTGCCTCGAGCACGGCGCCCCAGGCGCCATACAGCAGGCTATCGGCCTCGGCTACGCCTACCTCAAGGCGAAGAAGGGGGAGGCAGCCGTGAAGGCCGCCGCGAAGTTCCTCGGCGGGGAGCTCGTCGAGAAGGGCAAGATCGTTGAGCTACGGAACGAGGCCCGCGGCGGCTTCGACGTCGGAACAATGACCATCGAGGGGAGGAAGACGTGGGAGCTCGGCTACATGAACGAGTACATGACGCTGGAACTCGACGGGAAGCGCGTCTCCACCTACCCCGATCTCATGACCACCTTCGACGCCGAGGGCAACCCGATCACGAGCACCAGCCTCAGGCAGGGCGACACCATCTACCTCGTCACCGCCCCCAAGGAGAAGCTCAAGGTCGGCGACGGCAACAGGTACCCCGAGATATACGAGCCAGTCGAAAAGGCGCTCGACAAGCCCATGATAAAATACCTCAAGGGATACCTCAAGCCCTAACCCCCGAGAAAAAAACACAGAGGGGGGGGTACACCCGATACCCAATAATAATGCCCATTCAACCAAAAAGAGCTAAAAACTGCTCCGATTGTGCGCCGATCTACGCAAAAGGAGCATCTATTCCCTACAGAGCCGAGAAAATATTTTTCTCGTTATCATGGGTAGCAAGCCACAACTAGATAGAAGGGGAGTTGGTGCGGAGGGTGGGATTCGAACCCACGAACCCCTTCGGGATAGGAGCCTCAGTCCTACGCCTTTGACCTAGCTGGGCGACCTCCGCCCACCACAGTTAGCCGGCGTCGCCCATTTATAAGTTTCCCGACGCGCGGGGATGGGGCCTCTGCTGGGAGTCGAACCCAGGTCAAGGGATCCACAGTCCCGTATGCTACCGTTACACTACAGAGGCCGCGCGAAAAGAGGGATACAGGGGATACATTAAAAGGGTTTCGCGGGACCCGCCCCAGTAACATGTTGTGAGTACTAGGCGCCAGCATGCGCGGTGAGTTCCGCTTATAAAGGAACTCCGCGTCTCAGTGGCAAAGAGGGGTATTAGCGGTGGCGGGTCTAAGCGGGATCGCCGGGAAGCTGAAGGACGAGTTCGGCTTCATAGCGGGCAACTTCGCGATTATGATCGCGAGCTGGCTCGTCCTAGACTTTGCTAGCGAGCTGCCCTTCACATACTACCCTCTCTACATCGAGGCGCTCGGCGGGACCGCGGCGACCATCGGGCTCATCGGGGCGGTCGAAGCCATAGCCCGCGGGATTGTGCAGATTCCCGGCGGCTACCTCGCCGACAAGTACGGGCGCAAGTGGCTCATAGCCTCCATGACGTTCGTCGCCGCCTTCGCCCGCCTCTTCTACATCTTCGCGCCGACGTGGGAATGGATACTCGTCGGCGCATTCCTCGTCGGAATCACGAACATCTACGGGCCCGCCCTCATGGCGATCGTCGCCGACTCGGTGCCGAAGGAGAAGCGGGGGATGGCTTTCAGCCTCATAAACCTCATCGCCAGCGTCTCCACGACGCCCGCGCCGCTCCTGGCGGGGGTGCTCTACGCTCGCATGGGGCTCATCCCCAGCATGAGGCTCGGCTACGCCATCGCCCTGATGGGCTTCCTCGTCGCAGCCCTCCTCCGCCTCAGGCTAAAGGAGACCGTGGAGAAGCCGGCGAAGTTCAACATCGGCGAAGCCGTCGCTACCGTCCCATTCTCTTTGAGGGAGAGCTTCGGCGTCTGGCGCCTCCTACCACGCGCCGCCTTCGTCTTCTTCGTATCCAACCTATTCAGCAGCTTCGCCATCGGCCTCTTCCAGCCCGTGGTCACCCTCTACACGGTGAACGACCTCGGGATCGACCCCGTTGCCTTCAGCTACATAATGACGGCGATGTTCGTCACGATGATCATTGTGGCGATTCCGAGCGGGAAGCTCATCGACAAGATCGGGCGGAAGAAGCCCCTCATCATCGCCGGCGTTGCTTCGATAGTCTGGGTTCCCCTCCTTGTCTGGGGGGACTTCTGGAGGCTCATACTCGCCATGACGCTGGCGGGGCTGCTCATAGTGCTCTTCAACTCGGCTGGGAACACCCTCTTCGCGGACCTTGTGCCGAGGGAGCACAGGGGGAAGGCGAACGGTGCGCTCGGTTTCTGGAGCATGCTCGCCATGTCGGGCGGGCAGATCGCTGGGGGGTGGCTCTACGACAACGTCAACCACCAGCTCCCCTTCTGGGGGGAGGCCATAATGATGGTCCCCTCCATCCTGCTGATAGTCTTCTTCATCAGGGAGCCGGAGAAGGTAGAGGACTAGACGAGCCCCGCCTTCTCTAGGTAGTCTGGCAGCTCGCGGATGCTTGGGAGGACCGCGTCCGGTTTGGCCGCCTCGATCTTCTCGCGCCTCTGCGTCCCCGTGAGGACGGCGACGGTGTGCGCCTTCGCGTTGTGCCCCTCCTCGATGCCGATCCCCGTGTCGTCCACCTTGAGCACCTGCGCGGGGTCCCTGATGTGGCAGTGGCGCATGGTGCGCCTGATCATAGCGGGGCTCGGGCGCTCCTCGTCCACGATCTCGCTGCAGGTCCAGTAGTCGATGAGCCCATTCTCCACCCACTTGAGGTGCTTGACTATGTCGTGGGTGACGGTCGCGGGGAAGCCGCTCTCGACGCCCACCGCGACTCCGTGGTCCTTGAGCCAGCGGAAGGTGTCGCTCGTCCCCCCGATCTCCTTGACCCGAGTGACGTTTGCCGTGAGCATCTCGACGAAGTCCTTGTAGATGGCGGGCGCCTTGTCTCCGCCGAGCATGTTTATGACCTCCCTCTTGTCCCGCCCACGCATGTCGTTCAGCGTCTCCATCGGGACGACAACACCGTGTCTGCGGAAGGCGTCGTCGTAGCTCCGGAGGACGAGGGGCATCCCGTCGATGACGTCGTCGACGGTTGTGCCCGCCATGTCGAATACGGCTAGGCGAATCTTAGCCATCAGCACCACTCGTCTACTGCGACGATCTCGTCGATAGACTTTCTCTTGGCGGGCTGGGTCCACTTCGGCTCCTTCGGGTAGCCGAGGGGCGTCACCGCGGCGACGTTCCACCCCGGCGGGATCTCGAGTAGCTCCTTTATCGACTCGTTGTCGAAGAGGCCGATCCAGCATGTGCCGAGTCCCTCGGCGCGTGCCGCGAGGATTAGGTGTGTGAGGCCGATCGCCGAGTCGAGGAGGAAGCTCATCTCCCCCATGTAGCCCCCGCGGTCGTACTTGATGTCGTTCCCGCAGGCGACGACGACTATCGGCGCCTCGGCTATCCACGGCTGACCCCCGCTCAGGGTCGCTATCTTCTTTCGTAGCTCGGGGTTCTTGATGAGGACGTACTTCCAGGGCTGACGGTTGCTCCCGGAGGGGGCGACCCTCGCCGCGTCGAGGACCCTGTTGAGGACCTCGTCGGGTATCTCGTCTGGCTTGTAGCTGCGGACGCTCCGCCTCGTGTTGACGACTTCGTAGAACTCCATCTGGATCGGTTGTTCTTTGGGTATTGTCGGATTTAAAGAGGTGGAGCCGCGCCGGCGGGGCCGTGGCTAAACCGCGTCTTTAGCACCTGTTACAAGTTCTTTACGCGTCGAAAATGTGCTCATTTAATGCGCTTTTTCGTGCATTTTTGGTGCAGTTTATGCGCATTTTCGTGCACTTACGATCCGATCGGAGCGGTTTCGTGGCTCCTTTTGGGTGAAGGCGCCTTTTTCTAGTAGATCGGCGTGACCCCCCCTCCCCCCTCTCATGGCATCTTTTATCTAGGTGCGGCGTGCATGCTGTCCCGATTCGGATGCAGACTGTTAATCTGGGCGGTTTGAAGGTGAGCAGGCTCTGCTACGGGACGGAGCCCTTCAACTTCAAGAAGGGGCCCGACGACAAGATGGCGCAGGGGGACAAGACGCCGGCTCAGGGCGGCGAGATACTCGCCGAGGCTTCCCGGCTCGGCGTCTACATGTGGGACACCTCCGACGACTACGGCACGCACCCGCACGTCAGGGAGGCGCTGAAGCTCGTGAAGAGGAGCACCGTCGTCGTTGCGGACAAGTCGAACGCCGCCACCTACGAGGAGGGCGTGAAGGCGGTAGACTTCGCCCGCAAGGACCTCGGCACCGACTACATCGACGTCATGTTCCTGCACATCGTCCCGCCGAGGCCGATACAGAGGAAGGACGCGAACGACCGCCCCTACATAAGCCAGGACCTGAAGGGGCGCAAGGGCACACTCGACGCGTACATAGAGGCTAGGGACTCCGGGCTCATCAAGAAGATAGCCCTCTCGACGCACAGCACCGACACCCTCCGCCAGGTCCTCGAAGAGCCCGAGATCGACATAGTCTGCGCCCCGCTCAACATGCATGGCACATACGTCGAGGATGGCACGCAGCAGATGCGCCTCGACGCCCTGAGGGCGCTGCACGACGCCGGGAAGGGGGTCTACGTCATCAAGGTACTCGCCGCCGGGAGGTACAGGGACGACGCCGAGGCCTGCATAAGGTACGCCCTCGGGTTCCACGACTTCATAGACGCGTGGAACATCGGCATGTACGACGTGGCCGACGTGCGGAGGAACATCACCCTCTTCGCCGACGCCCTCGGGAAGTAGACCCGAGGCGTACCGCCAGGACAAACACCCATCCACCTCGGACGCCATCATCAGCGTTCGGGTGGCGATGCTCAAGGTTTATTTTAACCGGATGTGAACGATCAATTGTTTCTGGAGTTGATTGGATGAAGGAATATGTCCTACCAAAGCTACCGTACGCCTACGAGGCGCTCGAGCCAGTCATAGACGCTGCGACGGTCACCCTGCACCACGATAAGCACCACAACGCCTACGTGGCGGGGTTCAACGGGACCCTGAAGAAGATAGTGGAGGCCCGGGAGAAGGGCGACTACGCCTCGATCAAGGCGCTTGACAAGGACCTCGCCTTCCACGGGAGCGGCGTCGTCCTCCACAACATGTACTGGGAGAACCTCTGCCCCAAGGCGGAGTCCAAGGAGCCAACCTCGGGCGCATTCATGGATCAGGTGAAGGCCGACTTCGGCGACCTCGCCAAGCTGAAGGCGGAGATGGGCGCCGCCGCGAAGGCCGTCGAGGGCTCGGGCTGGTCGGTCCTCGTCTGGGAGCCAGCCTCGAAGCAGCTGCTCGTGCTCCAGGCGGAGAACCACCAGAAGCTGACCATCTGGGGCGTCGTCCCTCTCCTCGTCCTCGACGTCTGGGAGCACGCCTACTACCTAAAGTACCAGAACAACCGCGCCGCCTACGTCGACGCCCTCTGGGGCATCGTCAACTGGGCCGCCGTCGAGAAGAGGTTCAGGGCCGCGAAGTAGCCGCCCCCCTGTTTAGAAGGTCACGTTCTTCTGCTCGGGCACCGTGAAGGGCGGCCTCTTCCCCTCGAGGAATGCCTTTATGCTCTCGGCGCAGCGCTCCGCCATCTTGCGGCGCGTCTCCCACGTGGCTGACGCCATGTGGGGGGTGACTAGGACGTTCTCCAGTTTGAGCAGCTCCTCGGTTAGGGGGGTGGGCTCGACCTCGAAGACGTCGAGGGCGGCGCCGGCGATCGTCTTCGCCTTGAGCGCCTCGGTGAGTGCCTTCTGGTCGATGACGGGGCCGCGGCTCGTGTTGACTACGAGGGCGGTCCTCTTCATCATCTGGAACTGCTTCGTGCTGAGCATGCCCCTCGTGGTCGGGAGGAGGGGGACGTGGACGCTTATGATGTCCGACGTCCTGAGCAGCTCCTCGAAGGTGACGTAGGTGATGCCGTACTGGGCCTCGATGTCCGGGCGACGGACCACGTCGTAGTAGATCATCCTGACGCCGAAGCCCCTGCCGCGCTTCGCCGCCTCGACGCCTATCCTGCCGAGGCCGAGGAAGCCGAGGGTCTTGCCGCCCATATCCCAGCCGAACGGGAAGCCCTTCTGCTTCTTCCCCCACTCCTCGCGGGTGTACCTGTCCGCCTCGGGTATGTGGCGCATCCAGCCGAGGATGAGGGCCCAGGTGAGGTCCGCGACGGCGTCGCTTAGGACGTCGGGCGTGTGGCAGACGTAGACCCCGTGGCGGGTGCAGGCGTCGACGTCGACCGCGTCATAGCCAACGCCGAAACGTGCGACAAGTTTGAGCTTCGGCGCCTTGGCGAGGAAGCCCTCATTGACCTTCTCCCCCGCTGCGAGGAGGACGACGGCGTCGCGCAGCTGCTCCGGGTAGTCGCCCGAGACGCGCACGACGTCGGCGAGGGGGCGGAGCTTGTCCGCGACGTCCTCTGGGAAGTTGTCGCTCTTGTAGCTGACGAGTACCTTTGGCTTCATCGCGGTCACTTCTTGCGGGTGACGCGGAACTTGACGTCGTTCCACCTGTCGGGGCACTCGTACTTGAACTCCGCCGGGTCGATCCAGGGTATCTTTCCGCCGTAGCAGCAGTTCATTAGTGTCGGGAACAGGTCGTGGTAGCAGTATCCGCAGATGCCGCCGGTCTTGTGGGTGTTTATCTCGAACCTGTCGCCGACGCGGTGGCCGGCGCTGCACTCCTTGGCGACGTGGGTTACCTCGGCTACGTAGACTGGCTCCTCCGCCAACGTGTTCACCGGGTCAACCTCGGCTCCGGTGGTTGAAAAGGTGTTCGAGGGCGGGGGAGGGGTTTTAGCCGCCGGGCTCGATACTACCCCCATGGCGCTTTACGACGAGATAGTCAAGGAGACTGCCGGCTTCGAGAGGATTCTGGGAGTGGCCGTGAGGCATCTGGGCACTGGGGAGGAGGCGAGCTTCAACGGGGGCGAGCTGTTCCCGACGGCGAGCGTCTTCAAGGTCCCCGTCATCGTTGAGCTCTACAGGCAGGTGGAGGCGGGGAGGCTCGGCCTCGACGACAGGATGGTGCTGAAGGAGGCGGAGAAGGTCCCCGGTTCGGGCATATTGAAGGAGCTGAGCGAGGGGCTCGAGGTCACCGTCAGGGACCTGAGCCGGTTGATGATGATACTGAGCGACAACACGGCCACGGATATGATCGTGGAGAGGGTCGGGAAGGACAACGTGAACGCGACGATGCGTAGGCTCGGGCTGAGGAAGACCGCGGTTGTGGCGGACTGCAGGGACATGCTCTTCGACCTCGTGGGCGCCAACGACCTGCCGGATGAGGAGAAGACGCTCGCCCTCTACCTGCAGCTGTCGAAGGGTGTGGGGGCTAAGAAGGGGTCGTGGAGCCTGGGGACGGAGAGGAACGACGTGACGACGCCGCTGGAGATGAACAGGCTGCTGGGGTTGATGGTCGACGGGAAGGCTGCGGGGAGGGCGAGCTGCGACTCGATACTCGCCACGATGGAGAAGTGCCAGACGGGCGAGTACAGGGTCCCGAAGTACCTCCCCGCGGAGGGGGTGAGGATGCAGAGGAAGACGGGTAGCCTGCCGGGGATAAGGAACGACGTCGGCGTGATCACGGTCCTCGCGACGGGGGAGAGGTACTGCATCAGTTGCTTCACGAAGGGGGCGGTGGATGTCTTCGCCGCCGAGGAGGCCATCGCAAGGGTGAGCCGGAGCGTCTACCGGTACTTCACGGGTGGGGGGTAGCGGCTTATGGCGTGCTACTATGCATAACGATTTTTTTTATTTCCGTCTCGGCGTGCACGTGCAGGGGGAGGGGGGTGGTACCTTCGCCGCCGTCACGTTTCCGGCTATTTCAGCCGATTTCGCTGTTTAGAGTCTTTTTCAGGCTCCGTTGGCGGCGGAGGCGTGGCGGATGCTCGTCGGTTTCACTCGTGGCCTATATGCACGTTTTTGTGCATAATCAGGGACAATCGGGGCGTTTTTCAGGCTTCTTCGGCTAGAAGAAGCTGTTTTTAGGTTTGGATGGCTTACCCTGCCCTGCCTTTTTTTACGTCGGGTGATTGGGTTTGGGGGGGATTACCTTCAGCCTCATAGAGATGCGTGTATACCCACTTAGACGGTTAAACACCTAAACACATGTCCTTATAAGTGGGTATGTGCATATGTGTATATGCGGGTAAGCAGGGCTGGAGCGAGTCGCAGAGTGCGGGTTGCCTTGCTTGCCGGAAGACCGTTTAGCGCGGTGCGGATTTAAAGGGGAATGAGAAGATGGGTCGAATAAACGTGGAACTCTCGGACGAGCTTGAGAAGAAGCTCCGGTTTAAGACGATCGAGAAGTTCGGCGGGAAAAAGGGCGACCTCTCACGGGCCTTAGAGGAGGCCGTGAAGAAGTGGGTCACCCCAGAGCAGGACCAGTAAGGGTCGCAGGCAGTAGCCCGAATAAGGCAGTCGGCCCCCTCCGCGGGCGCTGTGTAAGATGAGTGCACTATTCGAAGCGCGTGCGGAGGAAAGTTGGCGCCCGGTTTCTATGGGAAGAATAGCGAGTGGAAGGGGGAAGTGAAAAAACGATGACAAACGCGACACTGAACGCGGTATTGAACGCGGATGAGCGCAGGCTGGTTATACTCAAGGGCATCGGGCTGGACCACACGACCATAGAGATCGCCGCCGAGATGGGTGTAGGTAAATGGATGGTGCTGAACGACCTCAGGGCGATGAATTACAGCAAGGACCCGGAGCTCAAGCAGGCCTACCTGGACAAGGAGTTGCGGGCGCACGCCGAGACGCTGTTTAACATCAATCTGAGGGACGAGAAGTTCCGCCACATGACGGGGATGACCTTCCAGGAGAAGAACTTCGAGAACATGGTCGACTACTACAAGGCGGAGCTGCGGGGGATATACGATTCGCGGGACGAGTGCACCGCCATCACGGGCCTGTCCAAGGACGTTCGTAAGACGTTGAAGCGCAACGAGATCGTCACGGGGCACAGGCGCAAGGTCCAGCTCACGGTCAAGGCGCGCGACTACCTGTTGCTCAGGAACTAGGTGGGATCGGGGTGAGTGTCGAGCAGGTGGGGCGCATCTTCTTCAGCGAGAAGAGCCACGGCGGGAGGCCCGACTCAAAGACGGTCTTCTCGGATGTCCTGAAGTACCTGCCGAACGATCTCCTCCCCGATATCACCATTCTCCTCCAGGACTCGGGCTACATAACGATAAGGCCGATAAAACTGGATAGGGCTGATTGGGGTAGGCTTAATGCAAGCGTGAAGAAGATGGGCGGCGTATGGGTCCCCCATGCAGGCTTCAGCCACTGGAGCATACCCCTGACGCGAGCCAATTAGCTAGAAACAATTTTCTTAGCATTCGGCACACTGGCCCGGTGTTGCCGTCTCTCCTCGGGCTGCCCCCGATGTCTAGGACCTTGACCCTGGGCTGATTGGGGGCTGGGTTTAGGGGTTTTTTCAACCTTGTGCCACGGTAGCCTTTTAGAGGATGCCTCCTCTTCTTGGTTGATATTCGTATGTCGCAGGTCGAGGGGCGTAACCCGGTTCTTGAGACCCTGAAGCGTGGCGGGGTCCGTAAGCTGCTGGTGGTCGAGGGGTCGACGGGTGACCCTAAGGTGAAGGAGATCGTGGAGCTCGCGAAGAGGCGTGGGTCTCCCGTCGAGTTCGTGGAGAAGCTGGTGCTTGACAAGATGTCGGAGACGAGGCGCCACCAGGGGGTGATAGCCCTCGTCGAGGCGCCCGGGTACGTCGCCCTTAGCAGCGTCGTGGAGAAGGCTGGGAGGACCCCCTGTATTCTCATCCTGGACGGCGTGGAGGACCCGCAGAACCTCGGCAGCATCCTACGCACCGCGGACGCAGCGGGCGTCGACGCCGTCCTCATCCCGAAGAAGGAGAGCGTCGGGCTCACGCCCACCGTCCTCCGCGTCAGCATGGGGGGAGGCGCCTACGTGCCCGTGGCACGCGAGAACATCTACCCCGCCGTGAAGCTCCTAAAGGACGAGGACTTCAAGCTCGTCGGCGTGGACACGTCGGGTGACCACGACTTCTGGGAGGAGGACCTGAGTGGCGCCGTGGCGTTCGTCCTCGGCGGGGAGGGGGAGGGGATAAGCCCCACGCTCCTCGACAAGTGCGACACGGTGGTCAGGATACCCATGCACGGCCACGTCTCCAACCTCAACGTGGGCGTCTCGGCCGCCGTGGTCCTCTACGAGCGCCTCCGCCAGCAGGAGGCCAAGAAAACACAGCGACGGAGCCCGCAGTGATAGCAGACCTCTAAAGTTGACTCATCCGCTGCTTACCAGGAGGGGGATATGCGGTTTACCGAGCGGTGATATGGATGAGTGTTCAGTCGTGGGGTGCGCCCTCTGCTTCGAGGAGGCGCTTCTTCCTCTCGATCCACCACCTGTATCCGTCGAGGCCGTCCTTCTAGAGAAATTTATTACGAGAATAGTTCTTCTCCCAATACTCAACCAAGTAGAACACGTTAGGAGAAATACTCTTCTCGAAAACCCTTTTTTAAAGCCCCGACAGGGTACAATCGACCCACGATGAGCTTCGAGGAGGACACCTACAATACCATCTTCAAGGCGATGCAGCACCCCATCCGGCGCAGGATCCTCCGAATGATAGGCGAGAAGCCGTCAATCTACACGGAGATCCAGAGGGACCTCAACATAGACAACGGGCTCCTCAACTACCACCTCGACGCCTTAAGCTCACTCATCACGAAGAACGGCGAGGAGAAGTACACGCTATCCGACTTCGGTAAAGCAACAGCGAGCCTAATCAAGGGGGTGGAGGAGCCGAATATGGTAGCTGAAAAAGCCTCTACGCCACCTGTCGTGACGTGGCTAGCGGTGATCCTTGCAGTCGCTCTCATCGTATCAGGCGTAGGATTATTAGAGCTCAATAACAGGATCCTAGACCTCTCAGGGAGAGTCAACACACTACAAAACGCAAACACGAGACTTGAAGAGACCCTGAGAGACGTCAACGCTACATTAATCTCGACTCAGAAGACACCGCTCGTCGAAGTCTCCCTTAATCAATTGCTCACAGAGGAAACCAGTGGTAATGTTACGATACGATGGATGTGGATCATCGACTCCGGAGACGTAGACAATGTAGAAATTCCCTTTTCCATATTAGGTACAAACTTAAGGCTCATCTCCCAAGACGATGTAAAAACCTTGACGTTGAAGACGAATGGCACCAGGCTATACTCACTTGATGAGGTCAGCCTGACAGACTCGACTCACGGAACGGTCAAGTTTTCACTATTTTACGCATTCAGTGTCAATGGCGTCCCTTCGATCTATGGAGCACAAAAAATCACCTACTACTTAGAGCGGAGAGCTGGAGATTGGGCAATCTATGGGGGGATGGTTAGTTTTGAAGACTATTTCCGGGCTATCCCCTTATTCAATGATTGATAGTATTCCCCAAGTAGATGAAAAATTAGATACAATGGTCAAGGCCTAAGGGTTAGTCTGACCTAGGAGACTCGATTTATGAGGCTTAGAAAGAAAATAGATGATGCCATAGATGTATTTCGAGGCGTCAAGGTTTCCGTCAGCCTTGAGTCTCCCAGCAGCAGCATTAGTAGAGCGATCAGGGTGCCAGCTTCGGTCAGAGCATAGACAACTCGGAGAGGTTCTTCGCGGTACAGCGTGAGCCAATAGCCTACCGAGTCATTTACATGGTTGCCCACGATATCTTCGACAATTGGTTCATAGTTGTCGACACGGTAGAGAATTCCGATGACGGCCTAGACTCGGAATTATAGACAGGCTTCATTGGACCCGATCACTGGACAGGTATATGCAGTCTATTTTAGGTGGTAGGAGTCGTAGCGAGTCCCAAGTGGACACCGCCGCCGAAGCGAGGGCTCAGGGCATAGAGGGGTATGTCAAGCTCCATTACTCCGAGTTGCCTCAACAAATTCAGATCATTAGGGGGGTTACCCTCTAACCTTCACGATACGGGCGTCCTTCACATCCTATAACTCAAGCCTTCGGGAGGTGAAGCTCATAATTGATCCACAATACGTGGACCCGTATATGCCGTCGGGTATGGGTGACGAGCTGAGGAATTACCTATCCTACTCGCCAAATGGGACCATAACAATACGTGCTGGGGAATCGGTAAACATCATAGCATCCATCAGGGCACCCGATAACGTTGGGCAAGTGTTCTTCTTCCACAGATACAATTTGGATGGCCTTGGGATAGGCGCGGAAGGCGTGTTAATCCTGTCGGACCTTGAAGCCTGAGAATTTTTACTCGCGCGAGGAATAATTAACTACTCTGAATTAGTCGTGTGGCGCGCCCTCGGCTTCGAGGAGTCGCTTCTTCCTCTCGATGCCCCACCTGTATCCGCCGAGGCCCCCGCCCTTCCTGACGACGCGGTGGCAGGGGATGATGAGGGAGACGGGGTTCGTTGCGCAGGCCCTGCTGACGGCGCGCGCCGCAGTGGGCCGCCCCATTGAGCGCGCCACCTCCTCGTAGGATCGGGTCGAGCCCCGCGGGATCGCCTGCAGCTCCCTCCAGACGCGGCGCTGGAAGTCCGTCCCCGCAACGTCGAGGGGGATGTCCCCGAGCCGCGTCGCCCTGCCAGCCAGGTAGTCGAGGACCTCTAGGGTCCACTTGTCGGGTTTCCCCTCCTCCCGCGTTATCTCGGCGGCGGGGTACTCCCGGCGAAGTGCCTCCACTTGGCCCTCGTCGCCGTCCCCGAGGCTTAGGTGGCAGACGCCGTGGCTCGTCCTCGCCACGAGGAGCCTACCGAGGGGGGAGTCGACGACCCTGTACGTGATCTTCATCCCCTCGCCCGCCCTCCGGTAGGCGCCTGGGGTCATGCCGAGCTTCGCGTTCGCGTCCTTGTAGAGCCAGCTGGTGGAGCCGTAGCCGACGCCGTAGACGGCCTTGGTGACGGGCTCGCCGCTCCTCAGCCGCTGCTTGAGGCCCTCGACCCTACACGCCTCCTGGTACTGGCGGGGGGTGAGGCCCATAACACGCTTGA
>Ga0265292_1001719_pt1 | contig 17943 bp, 11 predicted proteins | sample Munlanlewell296A_FD_189080 | JGI IMG/M metagenome (GOLD analysis project Ga0265292, IMG submission 189080) | Leachate microbial communities from a municipal landfill in Southern Ontario, Canada - Leachate well 296A | ecosystem: Engineered > Solid waste > Landfill > Unclassified | place: Canada... | reverse complement strand
ATCCACGCGGAATGGTTTTAATGGTTGGTCCAACTGGTAGTGGTAAATCTACAACATTGTATAGCATTATTAATGCTTTAAATACAACTACTCGCAAAATCATTACTCTAGAAGATCCGATTGAGTATGGAATTACTGGGATAACTCAAATACCGATTAATACAATGGAAGGTCATAGTTTTGCTGATGGATTACGAGCAGTTTTACGCCTAGACCCTGACGTAGTAATGGTTGGTGAAATTAGAGATGCAGATACCGCAAAAACCGCTATTCAAGCATCAATAACTGGACATTTAGTTTTATCCAGCTTTCATGCAAATTCAACCTCAGCCGCATTTAGTCGTATGATAGATCTTATAGGTGTGAATCCAATATTTAGTTCATCAATTCGTTTATTAATTGCTCAGCGTTTAGTCAGACGTTTGGATGATAATACCAAGGAAGAATATGAACCAGATGAAGCCACTAGGAAATGGGTTCAAAATGCCCTAAAAGATTTACCGGATCATATAGAAAAACCCGATCTAACAACATTTAAATTATGGCGCCCAGTGTCCAGCGAGGCCTCACCATTTGGTTTTATTGGTCGAATAGTCATAATGGAACAAATGGTTGTTAATGATACTATTCAGAGGTTCCTACGAGGCGATGAAGCAGATGTCCATTCTGAGGTTATTGAAGAAGCAGCTAAAAAATCAGGAATGATAACATTAATGGAACGCGGAGTACTAGCAGCACTTCGTGGTGATACAACGCTTGATGAAATAAATCGAGCAATATAAACATCATTACCCCTTTTAAGAATTTAATAATTATGCTATAGTCGATAATTGATTGAATTTATAAATGTATAAAAGTGAGTAGAATATGAGTTTTGAACTAATCAAAAAGGTTAATGAGGCCCAAAAAAAGTCAAATGTAGTTGATGTCCGCAGTGGAGATACAGTTAGAGTACATCAAAAAATTAAAGAAGGCGCAAAAGAGCGTATTCAGATTTTTGAAGGCGTTGTAGTCAGGACAGATCGAAAAAACTCACATACTTCACGAATTACAGTACGAAAAATTGCCAGTGGTGTAGGTGTAGAAAAAGGATTCATGATTCATAGCCCGCTTGTTGAAAAAATAGAGGTTGTTCGTCGTGCCAAAGTTCGACGTAACTTCCTTAGTTACCTTCGAAAACGCAGCGGTAAAAGTGCTCGGCTCAAAAACCAGAATTTTGATCGTGAAGATGTTAATGATGTACGTGACCTAGAAGCCGAAGCCGAAGAACATCGCTTGAAAGAACAAGCTAAAATTGATGCCGCTGAAAAAGCTGCTGAAAAAGCCAAAGAAGAAGCCAAACTTGCGGCACTACAAGCAGAAGTCGAAGCCAGACACACTGAAGTTTAAATATAATTATATTTAAATACTCGCATTTAAGTGAGTATTTTTATATGATAAGTGAATGATTCTTGGAATTGATGAAGTTGGACGTGGGCCATGGGCGGGTCCGCTAGTAATTGGTGCGGTGGTTTTAGGTGGGGCTAATATAGATGGATTAACTGATAGCAAAAAACTTTCTAAAAAACGTCGGGAATTACTTGATATTGAAATTCGAAAAAAAGCTTTATCAATTGGTTTAGGGTGGGTTAATGCAGATAAAATTGATGAAATTGGTTTATCAGCATCTTTACAACTTGCAACTAGATTAGCGATCGAGCAAATCTCTGTAGCATATCACGAGATAGTAATTGACGGCACAGTTAATTTTTTATATGGGACTAATAAACAAAAATTTGTTACAACAATGAAAAAAGCTGACATATTAATCCCTAGTGTGTCTGCGGCTTCAATAGTTGCCAAAGTTGCACGCGATAAATTTATGGCCAGCCAAGACGATATTTACAAAGGTTATAATTTTAAAAATCATGTTGGGTATGGTACTGCAGAGCATGGGAAAGCGATTGAAAAATTAGGAGTTACAAAACTCCATAGATTGTCGTTTGCTCCACTTAAAAAATATGCAAATACAACTCCCTCAAAGGTTCTACGAATTATTTCTGAAAATAGCAAAGAATACAACATATCGACAAAACAAATCGGCGATGATGCTGAAGATGTCGCTATGAACTATCTAATTAATGTGGGACACGAAATAATAAATCGCAATTGGAAAACAAAATATTGTGAAATTGATATTGTATCAATGTACAAAGAAACAATATATTTTACTGAAGTTAAATATCGTAAAAAATCAAATCAAGGAGGAGGTTTGGCGGCAATAACACCCAAAAAACTCCGACAAATGAAATTTGCTGTTGAATTTTATGCATTATCAAACAATATTTCAGATATTAACTTACGCTTGTCAGTGATTGTAGTCAGTAATCAACCTCCAAAAGTTGAAAATTTCCTAAAAGTTTAGCAAAGTTTTTTTCACAGTTTCTTCATCACGTTCTATCAAATTCACTCGATCATTAATTTCATTAATTCCCATATCAATAACTCTCGTTAATGCAGGATCATGCCGTAAAACTTTAAAAAATTCCCGATATTCATCTAACTGCTTTTTCGTTGTTAAAGCCATTGCAGCATAGCGTGGATAATCGTCATAACTTTTATCACCAGCAAATGTTTTATTTATCCAATCCCAATTACTACGCAACCACTGCCAAGTTTGATCACGTGCAAATTTATTACGAATTAGATATGCAATCCATCTGGCAGAATCTTGTGTCCTAATAATCGAAGTGTCTTTTATTGAATTTAATAATAGTTCAATAATATTTACGTCTTTTGTAGAAGTTAAACCTATATTTATATCCTGTTTTAACTCAGCAGAATTAGTAGTTTTATATTTTTTGAGTAATGATTTTATCATTTTTTCATCAGATTTATGTCTAACGACAGTTGAAATAATTAGTCCACGTAACTCTGGATTTATATTTTCAATAACAGTTGATTCAAAAATGCTATTTGCATAATCGACTATATTTTTGTCATCTGAATATATCATCAATCCCAAAATTGTATTTCTAAGTTTTGTATCTGTTTCTGATTCGTTAGTATGTTTAACCCAACCTAATCGTTCAAATTGTTTTGATGCAATAGTTTTTGCAAATAATCGAAGTTTCAGTTCGGTATTATTATCATTTTCAACAAACTTTTTAAGTTCTGCGATTGCCATACTGATTATATCCCAAACAGCTTCTGTCGTTTCATCTTTATATGCAAGTATCAGTGGGATAAGTTCAGAAGTAGGATTAATCCCAGCATTAGTTAAAATAACTTGTTCGTTTAATAATTGTAATCTGTCGATTGGGCTAAGTTCATTTGAATAAATTTGAGTAATTATTTGATCTAGTAACTTTTTATCATAATGTGTTACGAAGTGAGCATCATTTCCAATATTAAACCGTAATGGTTTTGAATCACTAACTTTTATCTTTATCGATTGTTTGTCGAAAATTTCTGGCATTTCAGGATAATTGGAATTAAGTGTTATAGGCCATAATGAGCTAGAAGGCTTATTCGAAAAGCTTACTAATCGATTTTGGGTCAAAGTTACACAGTTATCTTCTCGTAACACATGTAAAACTGGAAATCCAGATTGCTTAATCCAAACATCCATAAATTTTGCTATATTTTTATTACTCGATTGACTTAATGCAACCCATAAATCATTTGATTCGGTATTACTGTAAGCAAATGTTTTAAAATATTGTATTAAACCTGTTTGGAAGGCATCATCGCCAATATAATGTTTTAACATTTTTAGTAAACGAGCGCCTTTGGCATATACAATTGCACCATCAAATAATGTACTTATCTCATCTGGATGGTTTACGTCAGTTTGAACAGATTGTACTCCTGCTAGACTATCGCGTCGGAGTGCTGCAATACTTTCATAACTGGCAAAATCTAACCAGACATTCCAATTTGGTTCGATATAATCAATTGCAGAATATTCAACTAGTGATGCAAAACTTTCGTTCAGCCATAAATCATTCCACCACTTCATTGTCACCAGATTTCCAAACCACTGATGACTAAGTTCGTGTGCAATAACTGTCGCAATATAATGCTTACTTGCTATTGAAATATTATTTGGATCTGCAATTAAAGCAACTTCCCTATAGGTTATTAGTCCCCAATTTTCCATTGCGCCGGAACCAAAATCAGGCAAAGCAACTTGATCACATTTGGATAACGGATATGGAGTATCAAAATAGTTCTCAAAAAATTCAATTGAACGAGTTGCAATATCAAGAGCAAAATTTAGACTATTTATTGGTTGTGCGTGCGTTGCCCATACACTAACTTCAATACCACTTTTTGTATAAGCTGTTTTTTTATGAAGTTCACCGACTACCCAAGCAACTAAATACGTACTCATAATTGGTGTAGTCTCAAAAGTAGTGACTAACAATCCTTCATCCACCACTTGTTTTTTAATAGGCATATTGCCAAGTACATTCACATTAGGTTCGGTAGTAAGGGTTACATCGAATTTTGCTTTTGCTTCTGGCTCGTCAATACATGGAAAAACCTCACGAGCATGATGACTTTCAAATTGAGTAGCTAATAATTCCTTTTTAATTCCGTCATGTTCAAAATAACATGGATACATACCATGCATCGAATCAGAAATTTTACCGCAATAATCGATAACAACTATATGTTCACCTAATTTCATGTTAGTTTGATTAATGACAAGTGAATCACAATCATCAAATGAAAATTTAGCAGTTTTTCCATCACAAATTACTGATTTAATATCTAAATCTTTGCTGTGTAATACAATTTCATTTTCATTTTGTTGTAAAACTCCTTCGATAGTGACAATACCACTAAAATTTCGATCTATTCGATCAATAGAAAGTGAAAGATCATAACTTGATGGTACAAATTTTTTGATAAGTCTGGGAACAATTTGCATACTGTCCATTGTAGCATTAGACAGCTATTGTCTTATAATGGTCATGTGGTTGATAAATATAAAATCAGGCGAATTATCATTGTTCTATTATCACTAGCTTTTTTAGCTTTTGTAATATTAATCAATACACCAATAAATACTATAAAAAAACCACCAATAAAACCAAGCACTCAAAATATTGTTTCAAGTCCAGCAATAGATGCTCTTAAAAAGCTAGTTATTAAAGGTCGTGCTCCTAAAACTAATTATTCCAGAGAACAATTTGGTGTAAGTTGGACAGTTAACAATGGGTGCGATACACGAAATATAATATTAAATAGAGATTTGTCACAACCAATTGTCGATGAAAATTGTAATGTTATTAGCGGAATTTTAAATGATCCATATACAGGAAAAATAATTCAATTTAAAAGAGGGAGTGATACGAGTAGCGAAGTGCAAATTGATCATGTTGTTGCATTATCAGATGCCTGGCAAAAAGGCGCTCAACAATTTACTTTAGAAAAACGGCAACAGCTTGCTAATGATTCGCTTGAACTTTTGGCAGTTAGCGGAGTTGCAAATTTGCAAAAAAGTGATGGTGATGCAGCAACATGGCTACCTTCAAATAAATCGTTTAGATGTTCATACGTTTCAAGACAAGTTGCAGTAAAATTGAAATATAATTTGTGGGTAACTCAAGCTGAATATAATGCAATTGAATCAATTTTAAATAACTGCCCTAAACAATTATTGCCAAATCCTTAAAAGTAACGTATAATTATTTATAGTACATTGCATTTCGTCGGCCGGCAGGTCGGCTTTTTTAATAGAATAATTGAAGTAAATAGGAGAATATATATGGAAGAAATTAACGTTAAGCAATTAGTACTTGCGGTACATACCATTGCCGAAGAGAAGAATTTACCAGAAGAGATGGTTTTATCTGTTATTGAACAAGCAATTGCAGCTGCCTGGCGAAGAGATAATGGCGAAAGAGATCAAGATGTTCGTAGTGAACTAAATATTAATGATGGTACAGCAAATGTATTTGTGGCTCGTGAAGTCGTAAAAGACGTTGGTTCAGATACTGTTGAAATAAGCCTATCCGATGCAAAAAAAATTAAAAAAGATTCTGTAATTGGAGATATTGTTGAGGAAAAATATGAAGTTACAACATTTGGACGTGTTGCTGCTCAGACCGCCAAACAGGTTGTTTTGCAACGTTTGCGTGAAGCTGAACGCGAAGTAGTTTTAGAGGAATTTGAAGATAAAATTGGTACTGTGGTAAATGGAACAGTCCAACGTGTAGAACCACGAGTCATTAGAGTAGATTTAGGTAAAGCTTCTGGTATTATTCCCCAGAGCGAACAAATTACTGATGAATTTTATTCAATTGGAAGTCGAATAAAGGTATATATCAAAAACATTGAACGTGATAATCATGGTCCACAATTAATTCTGAGTCGTGGCAATGAACAATTTGTTGAATATCTATTTCGCCAAGAAGTTCCTGAAATTGAAACAGGTGCTGTTGAGGTTAGGGCAATTGCTCGTGAAGCTGGTCGACGCACAAAAATAGCTGTATCTAGTACAGTTCCTGGAGTTGACCCTATAGGCACGTTCGTAGGTGGACATGGAACTCGTGTACAAGCCGTAATGAACGAAATAGGTGATCAAGAAAAGATTGATATAATTGCTTTCGATGAAAATATTGAACAGTTTATTAAAAATTCGCTTAGTCCTGCAGAAGTCTCAAAAGTATTAATTGATGAAAAATCTAAAAGAGCAACAGTTTATGTTGATGAAGACCAACAATCTATTGCTATAGGTCGAGCTGGTCAGAATGTTCGTCTGGCAAGTCGTTTAACTGGTTACGAAATCGATATTGAGCAGGTAGTTAAGACTGTAAAAAAGTCTGCTCCAGTGCGACGTAAAAACATAGAAGATAGTCTGTTAGATGCAGTATCAGAATCAACTAAAGAATAGATATAATATTAACTAACAGTCAGTAGCTATTAGACAATCATATAGGTATAATAAATATATGGTGGATGATTTTGCAGAATTCATATCTCATTTGACCGATAATGCTCGGTCTAGTTTACATCATGCAAATATAATTGCACAAAGTTGTGGTAGCTCATATATTGCAACAGAACACTTGCTATTAGGTATTTTGGCTCAAAGTTCATCAGTTGGTGCAAAAGTTTTAGCGGACTCTGGTATAACTTTAAGTCGAGCTCAAGAGACACTTAACTTGGTTCCGATTACTGTAATTGTTAGCACTGATGCAAAAATACTTAGTGAAACAGCTAAACTAACATTAAAAATGAGTTGGGATATTGCTCGGGAATATAATCAAGATTTTCTTGGTACCGAACATATTCTGTATAGTATGTTAAATCAAAAAAATTCAAGAGCGTCAGTTCTTTTGCGGGATATGGGTATTAGTCTTGAAGATCTAACAACCGAAATAGAAGAGTTTCTTGATCAAAAACAGAACTATGTTAGTGAAGACAACATGCCTCTACCTGTATATATTGAAAAAAAACAGACAAAACAAAAAGGAGCACTTGGAATATATGGCACTGATTTAACAGCTTTAGCAAAAGCAGGCAAATTAGATCCTGTTATTGGTCGTGATAAACAAGAAGAACGTGTAGTAACAATATTAAGTCGACGTACAAAAAATAACCCAGTTTTAATCGGTGAACCAGGTGTCGGTAAAACTGCAATTGTTGAGGGTTTAGCTCAACGAATTACTCGAGAGGAAGTACCAGATTACTTATTAGATAAGCGAATTATTCAAATTGATCTTGGGGGTATGATTGCCGGGACAAAATATCGTGGAGAATTTGAGGAACGTTTAAAAAAAGTTATATCTGAATTGCAACAGCAAAAGAATATTATTATTTTTATTGATGAACTTCATTTACTGGTTGGCGCTGGCGCTGCCGAAGGTTCAATTGATGCAGCAAATATGCTAAAACCCGCCTTATCTCGTGGTGAGATTCGTTTGATTGGTGCTACTACTTCTGATGAATATCGTAAATATATTGAAAAAGATAGCGCTCTCGAACGAAGACTACAGACTATCGTTGTTCCAGAACCAAATTTAAAAGAAACTATTTTGATATTAAAAAGCTTACGTGACGTTTACGAAAAACATCACGGTGTTACAATGTCCGATGAGATAATTGACGATACTGTTTACATGGCGAATCGATATATAAATGAGCGATTTATGCCTGACAAAGCTATTGATGTGATAGATGAAGCAGCGGCTCTTGTTCGAGTACATTCAGGACAGAAACCTAGCAGAATTCGTGAATATACTAAACAGCTTAATAATTTAAATGAAAAAATGGATGAAGCTGTTGCATCAGAAAATTATGAACGTGCAGCATTATATAAAACTCGAATTAGTCAGATTTCAACAAAAATTGATGAAATCCGTGAATCTACTGAAAAAAATAAACCGGTTATATTAAATGATGATGATATTTCATACGCAATTGCATCAATGACGGGCATCCCAGTTCGTCGAGTTATGAAATCAGAGGCGAAACTACTTCGTAATCTAGAGAATCATTTAGGCAAATATATAATTGGACAAAAAGAAGCGGTTGAAAAGGTTTCTAGGTCTATTAGGCGAAGTCGTAGTGGAGTTGCAAGTAGTAATCGCCCGATTGGATCATTTGTATTTATGGGACCAACAGGTGTAGGCAAAACAGAACTTGCAAAAGTTTTAGCCAGAGAGGTGTTTGGTAGTGAAGATTCACTGATAAAAATTGATATGAGTGAGTTTAGCGAGCGCCATAATGCAAGTCGTTTGATTGGTGCTCCTGCAGGTTATGTTGGGTATGATGATGGGGGCCAACTTACTGACAAAATACGTCGACAGCCATATAGCGTTGTGTTATTCGATGAAATTGAAAAAGCTCACACAAGTGTATTCAATTTACTACTGCAAATTCTTGAAGAAGGCGCATTAACAGACACAAAAGGTCGAAAAGTTAATTTTAGTAATTCTATTGTTATTCTTACAAGTAATCTTGGCGCTGGCAGAATGATGAAAGAATCTAGTCTAGGTTTTCATGCAACATCAAAAAATGATGAGAAAAAGCTTAATGAAATTCATAGTGAGAATGCTGAGGCTGCTGAGTCTGCATTAAGTGCAATAATGCGACCAGAGCTAATAAATAGATTTGATAGTATTATTACATTCCGAGCTTTGATGAATAAACAAATTAACAAGATTTTTGATAATTTAATTGAAGAACTACAACAAAGGCTAATTCCTAAAGGTATTTATTTAGTTATCAAACCATCAGCAAAAAAATATCTAATTAAAAAAGGTTTTAATGAAAAATTTGGTGCAAGACCTTTGCGCCGAATGATTCAGGATGAAGTAGAGCATAAAATTGCAGAAGGTATTTTGTCAGGTGATTATGAAAAAGGAAGTGTATTGATGGCAACAGTATCAAATTCAGAGGTGGTTATTAATGTCACTAAAGAATAAATACAAAAAAAATAGCATTGTATCCACAATAATATTTTGTTCTATAATGTTGATTATTTCGGTGTCATTTATTTTTTATAAGCAAAGAATACTTGATCAAATATCCGTCTGGCAATATCATCCAACTAGCGAGGTAAATTCAATAGCCGAGAGAGCAGGCTTGAATGATAACGGAAAATTTTATTATCTAGCAAGTCAACCAAAATTGGAATCTACAAATGATTTTAATAAAGAATGCAATAAAATAGAAAATACAAATTCTATACTTGGATGTTACAGTAATTTTCATATATACATTTATAATGTTACCGATGAACAGTTAGATGGAGTACGTGAAGTAACTGCGGCTCACGAAACTTTACATGCAATTTATGCTAGGTTAAGTACCAATGAAAAAAACAAATTTAATAAATTAATAGAAGTTGAGTATGATAAATTAAAATCTGACAAAGATTTTTCTGACTTAATGGCTTTTTATGAACGAACTGAACCTGGCGAAAGAGACAACGAGCTTCATTCACTCGTTGGAACGGAGGTTTCTAGCATTAGCCCTGAATTAGAAACATATTATTCAAAATATTTTGCAAATCGTCAAAAAGTAGTTATTCTTAATGCTAAATATATAGGAAAGTTTAAAGCATTAAAAGAACACGACGATGATTTAACAGTTCAAATTACAGAGACATCAGATTCAATAAAAAGTCAGCAAAATGAATATAATAGTATTGCAAAAATTTTAGATAACGATATAAATTCATTCAATAGTCGTGCAAGTAGTGGTGATTTCTCATCACAATCACAATTTAATAGTGAGAGAGATAAATTAATCACAAGGGCGGCAAATTTGAATACAATGAGGGCAAATATCAATAATCAAATTACTAACTATGAAGCATTAATTGCTGAACATAATCTAAATGCAGCTGAATCTCAAAAATTGTATAACATTATAGATAGTACTCTTGCACCAGCACCGTCAGTATAGGTTATACTAAATATGATGATAAAATCAAAAACTCAGTTTGTTTGTCAGAATTGTGGTGCTAGTTATTCAAAATGGATTGGCAAATGTGATAACTGTGGACAATGGAATACTCTTGTTGAGCAAGTTGTTTTTTCTAGTGGCAAATCTGTCGTTGCAAGAAGTGGTAATTCGGGTAAGGTTTTAGATGTCCAAACGATGAATTCAATTTCCAGTAAGAGTAATGCTACACGTCTTTTAACAGGTTTCAACGATTTTGATGATGTTCTAGGAGGCGGTATATTACCTGGTAGTGTTATATTAATGGCAGGACAACCTGGTATCGGAAAAAGTACATTACTGCTCCAAATATCAGCTTATGTCGCACGTAGCGTTCCCGTACTCTATGCCAGCGGTGAAGAATCAGCAAGCCAAGTCAAACTGCGAGCTCTAAGATTGGGAGCCGAAAAAAGTGAACAAATAAGTTTCGCATCAAGCACAAGTGCAGATGACATTGCTGCGACAATTAGATCAGATGGATATAAACTAGTAATAATTGATTCGATTCAAACACTAGCATTAGATGAAATTACGTCAGCACCAGGAACTGTGAGCCAGATTACAAATAGTAGTAACGTAATCATTCGAGCTGCCAAAAAATCTGGTGCGGCAGTTGTATTGGTAGGTCATGTGACTAAGGAGGGTAGTATTGCTGGCCCAAAGGTGTTAGAACATTTAGTTGATGTCGTTTTGCAATTTGAAGGTGACAGATATGGTGGATTTAAAATTGTAAGAGCAGCAAAAAATCGGTTTGGCTCAACAAACGAAGCGGCTATATTTGAAATGCGTGAAAGTGGGCTAAGATTAGTCGAAAATCCATCGGCAGCATTACTTGCCGAAAGACAAAACAACGATGGATCAGTCGTTTTAGCTACAATTGAAGGCACGCGCCCACTATTAGTTGAAATTCAAGCACTTGTTAATCCTACGAGTTTCGGTTATCCTAAACGTACTGCCAGTGGATTTGATTTAAATAGACTTAATTTATTAATCGCAGTACTCGAAAGACGTACTAAGTTAAATCTATCTGACAAAGATATATATATTAATGTGGTGGGTGGTTTAAAGCTAAACGATCAAGCAGCAGATTTAGCAATATGTATGGCTATTGCCAGTGCTGCTGCATCACGACGGATAGATGACGACATAGTTGTATTCGGCGAGATAGGACTTGGAGGTGAAATTAGGTCAGTTCAATCCGCAGATCGTCGCATTGCCGAAGCAAAAAAACTTGGTTTCAAACAAGCAATCGCGCCAAAAGGCATAGAAAAAAATTTATTTATAAAAGATGTAAGAGATTTGCGTTCAGCGCTAATCGATTATTTACAAAAGTAAGGATTAATTATGGAAATTATTATAATATTATTGTTAATAGTAATATTAGCAGAGGTAACGTATTTAGTTAAAGTAAATACTAAACGTTTGTCTCATAAAAAAGAAGTTAGACCAATATTTGTTGATACATCAGTTCTTATTGATGGTCGTATTATTGCAGTTGCACAATCAGGATTTATTAGTGGTATGTTAAGTATCCCCCGTAGTGTTATAGGCGAATTGCAGTTTTTAGCTGATAATGCAGATAACGAAAAAAGATCTCGTGCACGGCACGGTTTAGATGTGGTCGCCGAATTGCAAAACATGCCTAAAGTAAAAGTTGAGATATTTCAAGATGGTAGTCGGGCTGAAGAAGGAGTAGATGAAAGATTATTGAGTCTGGCAAAAAAATACAATGGCTCAATATGTACAATTGATTATAATTTAAACAAGGTTGCTCAAGTTGAGGAAATAAAAGTTCTAAACGTAAATGATTTAGCTATGAGTTTACGAATGGCGTATTTACCTGGCGAAAAAATGCTTTTAGAGTTAACCCAAAAAGGTCAAGATAGTCATCAAGCCGTAGGTCATTTACCTGATGGTACTATGGTTGTCGTAGAACATGCCAGTAACCGTATTGGTCAATTAGCCGAGATTGAATTTATTAGAAGTCTACAAACTTCGGCTGGAAAAATGATGTTTGCAAAGCTTATTGAAAACAAAAATCCTGTACAAAACATAAAACTGTCAACAAAGAATATTAAGAAACCATCAATCAAATCAGATAAAAGTAATCCAAATTCAAAAAAATATAGTGACAATAATGAAAGTCGACGTACTAACTACAGACCTAATCATCAAAAACAATTTGTAAATAAGTCAAATAACAAAGAACAAAATCTAATTGACTTAGTAGATAAACAATAACTGTTAATCGTTGTTAAGTTTTTTTACATACGCTGGAATATTGATTCCTGTGCCTGAACCTGTATAGTAGCCATTATCAATTACATTTGCAGTCATTGTTTTTGCATTATCAGATGCTGTGGCTGTATAAGTATAGCTTCCAGTTCCAGTAAGTTCTTTTACTACCGCACCGTCAATCAATATTTGAACAGTAGTAATTGAATATGTGCCAGGCGAAACATTAGCAGTTAACGTGTAGACATTTGGGTCAGTTGCACTTTGTATCCAATTTATTGTAACCGTTGGTTTAACATCTGTACTTTTATGGGCATCATCATCCTTACTAGCATCATAACCATCGGGTGCTATAAATACATCCTTTTTAGTTACTGGATCAATCATTTTTGTAACATCTAATTCAATACGTGCTCCATCAGGTGTTAAATCGGTAGCTTTTTTCTTTGATACCCTGTCAAAAACCATCTTTGCATTTGTTTGACCTTGAGTTTTGTTCCACCATGAAGGATACAACTCGCTACCGACAATTTGTATACCTGTTGGTCGAGTGTACCAATCACCTGTTTTCCATAGTTTTTGTGGTGCGTAAACGTCTTTGTGAGCGTATTCAATAACTTTTCCAATAATTGCTCCAGGTATTGAGGATGTTCCACGTGTCAGTATTGATGCATCAGAGTTACCAAGCCAAACACCCATAGTTAACGCAGGACTGTAACTAAACATCCAAATATCCTTAGCATTTCCACCTTTATCTGATGTTCCAGTTTTAGTAGATGTTCTAACTCCTGGAATTTCCATTCCTACCGCATGACGTCCATCAAGTGGTGCACGGGCAACATCATCGCTAAGAATATCGCTGACAATGTATGCAGATTGTGGATCGATAATTTTTTCACCAGCAGTATCTGCCCATTTTTTTAATATTTCACCAGAATTGTTTTTAACTTCGAGAACCGTTGATTGCGGTTTATAAACACCCTCTCTAGCTATTGTCGAGTAGGCGTTAACCAAATCTACTTGCTTAACACCACAACCACCAATTGCAGCAGCCAAACCAACATTGACCTCATCGCCTTGTGTACAATAGCTAGTTGCGCCTAATTTGCGAATTTCATCTAGTGTTGGCTTGACACCCGATATATACATAGCTTTAACGGCTGGTATATTACGTGATGTTGCAAGAGAGCTTCTAATAGAAACACTACCATTAAATTTACGATCTGCATTGAATAACGGTGCACCATATATAGAGTTAATATTTTCATCTTTTAAAATACTTCCACTACCGTAGTTTGCTTGACCGACAGGCTTCTTCTGGAATAACTGTGTATATACTAGTGGCTTGATTGACGAACCTGGCTGTAAATATGCAATTGCTGCGTTGTCTTGGCCGTAACCAGGCATATTAAAGTCTCGGCTGCCCATTAGCGCAACAATTTGACCAGTTTTTGTATCTTCTACTGTGGCAGCTCCGTTACTGAAACCAGCATATTTAGGAACACTTGATGTAAACATGTCATTCATAGCTTCTTCTAATTTTGTTTGAATACGGATATCAAGCGTAGTTTTTACAGTTAATCCACCTTTACCGACTGTTGATTTACCCAAGCTTTTTTCTAATTCGGCCCGAACCATTTGGACAAAATGGGGTGCTCGAATATTTTTATATTGATCAGCCTCTGGTATTATGTTGTCGAGAATTGGGTATATTTTTGCTTCATCTGCTTGTTTTTTTGTTATATATCCTTGGTCAGCCATGTTATCAATTACGGTGTGTTGACGTGCAATTAACAATTTATGACCCTCAATATTATAGGGGTTATAGGTTGATGGGTTTTGAGGGATTGCAGCAAGTAATGCCGCTTCAGCTATAGTTAAATTTTTTGCTGGCTTCCCAAAATATGTTTGAGACGCAGATTCTACACCATTGCGTCGTCCACCGTATGGTGATTCGTTCAAATATAGATTTAATATTTGAGATTTGTTATACATCCTCTCAACTTCAATAGATAGAATAATTTCTTTAACTTTGCGTGGGATTCCGCCAAAGCCTCGTTCAGCAGATTGATCTGCAAAAAATACTTGTTTTACCAGTTGCTGGGTAAGAGTTGAGCCACCTTGAGTGCTACCACCACCAATATTGTTAAAAGCTGCCCTCATTAAACCAGATGCACTGACTCCACCATGATTATAAAAATCTTTATCTTCAATAGCTACTGTTGCTTGTTTTATATATTTATTTAGTCCACTATCATCAACAACTAACTTATAATCACCGTCACCTTTGTCTTCCCAGAGTAATGTCCCATTTCGGTCATAGTATTTTGTGACAGTTGTTTGGACACGTTTTGATAGTTCACCAGGACGAATTGCGTCAAGGTCCTTACGAAAATATATAAAAAGACCGCCAATCATCAAACAAATTGCTAAAGTGGTCACTCCAATAATCTTTAGCGCCATTATTGCGCCTTGTTTGCTAAACCAATATTCAGCTAAATGTTTAGGTCGAAGCCGATAGAAAAATCGTTTTATTGGATTTTTAGGTAATGAAGCCAGATACTGAGCATGTTTTCTTGACTCAGCGTCTTTTTTCGTTTTGCGTGAGTGCGATAAATTAGAGTACAGACTTAGTCTGCGCGATTTGTTTAATTTTCTAGACACGTATTTTATTTCCCATAAGCATTAATTATACTATTATACCTGATTTAGGAAAAATCGTCATTATTTAATCAATCAAATATATCAATAGTAAGTGCATCCATTTAAGAACTTTGATATACTTACAGATGATAATAATAAATATATGACGGAGACATAATGAAGCTTTCCGAAGAACTAACATGGCGTGGTTTTGTTAACCAGACTACATATAGCAACGTTACTGAACTCGATGGTGAACCAATCTCATTTTATCTGGGAGTTGACCCCAGTAATAACAGTATGACAATTGGCAATCTTGCAATAGTTATGCTTGTTAGACATTTAATCGAACACGGCCATAAAGCTTATATGCTAGTTGGTGGAGCAACAGGTTTGATAGGAGATCCAGACGGCAAATCAAGCGAACGAAGTTCAAAGACTGTAGAACAGATTGCAAAAAATAAAGTAGGTATTACAGCTCAGTATAAACAGATATTATTTGATCAAGAATTTAAGATTGTTGACAATTATGATTGGTTTAAGGATATAAATTATCTGGATTTTTTGCGTGATATCGGAAAGAATGTTCCAATGAGTAGCATGTTAAGCCGTGACTTTGTAAAAACGCGCTTGGGTACTGAAGGATCCGGCATCAGCTATGCAGAGTTTAGCTATTCATTAATTCAAGGATACGATTTTGTTCATTTGTTCCGCGAATATGGAGTTACTCTTCAGGTTTGCGGAGCTGACCAATGGGGTAATTCAGTTGCTGGTGTTGATTTGATTCGTCGAATAGAAAACAAAGAAGTTAATGTATATTCGATTCCACTACTTGTGAATAAGTCAACAGGTGCTAAATTTGGAAAAACCGAAGATGGTGCAATTTGGTTAGACTCAAATAAAACAAGTGTGTATAAATATTATCAATTTTGGCTTAATTCTGATGATGCTGGCGTTATAGATTATTTGAAAATATTTACTTTATTATCAAAAGAGGAAATAGATAAACTTGAACATCAATTGATAGAGAGTCCAAGTAATCGAGCTGCCCAAAAGGCTTTAGCGTATGAGGCAACAAAATTTGTTCATGGGCAGCAACGTACAAAAAGCGTACAGCGGGTTACTAGTGTATTATTTGGAGGAGCAGATTTTTATACATTGAATAACGAAGATCTTGATGAACTAGCTAGTGAAATACCATCTGTATCTCTAGGAAAATCAATAATTGCAACGTTAATAGAATCAAATTATGCAACAAGTAATGGTGATGCGCGGCGATTAATTATAAGTGGTGCAATATCAGTTAATGGAGAAAAAGCAAAGGAAGACAGAATTATTGATTCAACTTCGCTTATTAAAAAAGGTAAAAACAGCTTTATTTTAGTTAAATAACGTATAAAAAAAGGATAAATATATTTTATGGATCTTCCTAAAGAACACTTATCATCAAGTACGATTAAAAATATTTCTAAATGGCTTGATGAGCCAAAATATAATGAATATAAACCTGAACTAGAAATGATGATTCAGGCAGAGCAATGGCAACAACTTGAGGATGCATTTTTTAAAATAATTGAATTTGGAACTGGCGGTAGACGTGGGAAAACAGGGATTGGTTCAAATCGCATTAATAAGGTAACTATTGGTGAATCTGCCCAGGCGTTATGTGAATATGCTAAGTCATTTGATGAAGACTCATCAAAAAAAGGTATTGTAATCGCTTATGACACAAGATTAACCTCAAAAGAGTTAAGTTTATTTACTGCTCAAGTTGTCGCCGCAAATGGTTTCAAAGCATATTTATTTGATAATTTTCGATCAACTCCCGAACTAAGTTTTGCAGTTAGGCATTTAGGATGTGCTGCCGGAATTGTTATTAGTGCAAGTCATAATCCACCATCGGATAATGGTTTTAAGGCGTATTGGAGTGATGGAGGACAATTGGTATATCCTCATGATAAAGGTGTTTTAAAATTAGCGGAAAAAATTACTGACATAAAAATTATTGATTATGATCAAGCTGTCTCGAATGGGCAAATAATTTTAATCAGTCAAGAGGTTGACGAGGCATATATTGCTGCAGCTTCAGCCGAGGCATTAGGTAGCGACCGTGATATTAATATTGTATATTCTCCACTACACGGTACAGGTTTAACAAGTGTATTACCAGTTCTACGTACAGTTGGATTCGAACATATTTCAGAAGTGACCACTCAGATGATACCAGATGGAAATTTTCCAACAATTGAGAGTGGTAAACCAAATCCCGAAGAACGTTCAGCAAACGACATGGCTGTTGCACAATTAATGTCAGAATCTGCCGATATTGCGATTACAAATGACCCTGATGCAGATCGTATTGGTATTATTATCCGTCAGAACAACGAACCAGTATACCTAAACGGTAATCAAGCTGCTGTATTAGTTACTGATTATGTGCTAAAACAACTACAATCTAGTTTTCATCTAACAAAGGATCATTATATTGTCAAAACAATCGTAACAACTGATATGTTAAACGCTATAACGTCATATTATGGTGCAACAATATACTCAAATTTGTTGATAGGATTTAAATATATCGGTGAGCTAATATATAAAAAAGAAATAACCGATGAGATA
>Ga0265292_1001718_pt1 | contig 17946 bp, 14 predicted proteins | sample Munlanlewell296A_FD_189080 | JGI IMG/M metagenome (GOLD analysis project Ga0265292, IMG submission 189080) | Leachate microbial communities from a municipal landfill in Southern Ontario, Canada - Leachate well 296A | ecosystem: Engineered > Solid waste > Landfill > Unclassified | place: Canada... | reverse complement strand
CGTGACAATTCTTTTAGGTCAGCGCCACTATCTGCGAATTTTAAATTATTTGGACTTTGTAAAATAGATAAAAAGGTTGCGGTGTATGCTCCCGCGTTTTGCTGGGCATAGTAACCTTCATAGGTAAAAACTTCTTTAGACAGTTCGTCAGCTTTTCTGGTTACAATCAACAGCCCTTTTGCCGTATATTGATTGGGTAAAATGGTCGATACGCCTGCTCCCAAAAGTCCCACAAATATTGAAACTGCAAAAACAAGAAGAATTTTTTGTTTCACGCGCATATTATATAGTATCTTTACAACGCAAATCCTAAACCATATACTAACATCAGCAAAGGCCTGTCCATGATAAGCGCAAAAACAATTAAAAAAACCGCATTAGTTCCCACAGTATTAATAACCCACGGAGGCAGCTTTTTGGCAGGGCGTCTTGCAGAAACGCTCCTTTTAAAAAATTGCCGTGTGGTGGTGCTTTCCAATTTTAGTCAACATAAGGATGCTTATTTGCATGGGCTTCTAAAAAGTCCAAAATTTGCCCTTTTTGACTGCGACATAAATCAGGAACTGCCCGACTCTATTGAAAGCGTAGATTACATTTTTCATTTGGGAAATTATGATACTTTTGTTAATGCTAAAGACGCGCTGGATCTGGAAAGTTTGCTTTCGGTGGGGGTGGGTACAAAAAATCTTTTGGACTTGGCTAAGCGCTCGCAGGCAAAATTTGCGCTGGTGCGCCCTTTAGTGTCGCAAATTAAATCTAAAGACGGCAATACACTAAACGCCGATGAGGCGCAAAAATATTCTAGAACCTTGGTTAACGAGTACAAAAATCGTTGGGGTTTAGATGCGCGTTTGGTGAATTTGGGGCAGGTTTATGGTCCGGGAATGGATCTTTTGCAAAGTGGTGAGCTGGGAGTTTTTATTCAAAGCGTGGTTGACTCAAAGCCTTTGCAAATTGTGGGTGACGGGGTAAGAAAGGAATTTTATTTGTATGTGAGCGATGCAGTAAATGGGTTGGTAAAAAGCCTTTTTTCTCAAAGCGATGCGCAGACTTTTACACTAGCGCAAGAAAAGCCCAATACTGCTTTGGAGGTGGCTTACATTTCAAAGTCGCTGGCGGACGGTAAGGCGGATTTGCAGTTTGTGGACGGTGTGAGCGACTTCTTGGAACCTACTGTAGAAGCGCCAATTTATCCGCCAACCTGGTTGCCAAAAATTGAGCTAAAAGACGGGCTTGCCAAAACGCTAAAATCCTTTGGTTACAAACCTAACACTAAGTCTTTTAAGGCGGGAATTTTAATTGATCAAAAAGTTGCTCAAACAACTACCAGCGCTGTTGTAATGCCGCCAGAGGATTCGCAAACAATCTGCGCTCTCAAAAGGGAAGAGCCAAAAATTAGTCCCATCAAACTCTTTTTTTACCGGGTAGAGAAAAATTTGCGGCAGGTAAACAAAACGTTAAAAACCGGAAATCAAACCATTAACCAAATTAAAATTTTGTTGGTGGGTGTAGGCGGAATAGTTTCTTTAGTGGCAGTTTTGCTGGGCGTTCCCTTGTTGCAGTCTTACACGCACGCAAAATCAGCGCTTAATGATTTGGAAGAATATCAGGTTTCAATTTCCAAACTCGATTCAGCAGAATCACAAAAATTAAGTGAAAACGCTTACAATCATTTGGCCAAACTGGAAAAGTCGCTTGGAAAAACCGCCATATTATTTAAGATAGCAGGCAAGGAAGCTACCTATCAATCTTTAATGTCGTTTGTAGAGTCGTCTAAAAACTTTGCGTCCGCGTTGCACAGCCTTTCTTTGGGGGCGGAACCTTTTTCTAACTTATGGGACGGAATTAAGCCCGCCGGTGAAGTTAATTTTAGCGCTCAAAGTTTTAAGGAGTCGGCCCAGTATTTTGTAGACGCCAAAAAATCTTTGGAGTTTGCTAAAGCTAGTTTAACTGGAGTTAAAAAAGAGCACCTGCCAAAAAGCATTAGGAGCGACTTTGATAAGTACAGTGTGGCGCTGGCCAAAATAAATGAAAACAGCAACTTTATGACCCAACTTGCCATGGAGTTTCCGCAGATTATTGGCTTTGAAGGTGATAAGCGATACTTGCTACTTTTTCAAAACAATAATGAGCTTAGACCTACGGGCGGATTTTTGGGTTCTTACGCGATAGTGGAGTTAAAAAACGGAAAAATTAGCAAAATTGATATTGACGATGTCTACAATCCGGACGGTCAATTAAAATTGAGCAAGGCAAATGAGGGTATTAAATCGCCGGAGGCGCTGAAACAGGCTTTAGATGAGGAAGCACTTTACATTAGAAACGCCAACTGGAATCCAAGTTTTCCCGCAAGTTCTCAGGTTATAAATAATTTATTTAAAATGGTGGATGGAAAAGGCTTTGACGGAGTTTTTGCCGTAGATCTTTACTTTGCGCGGGATCTGCTTTCTGTAATTGGACCTTTGTATCTAACCGCGTACGAAGAGGAAATTAGAGTCGATAACATGTACGAACGCGCTCAATTTCATAGCGACTTTGATTTTAAGGAAGGCGTAAGTTCCAAAAAAGCTTTTATGACGGTTTTGGGAGGCAAGATGCTGGAAAGCGTTTTCTCCTTGCCCCAAGATAAAATTCCGTCACTCCTTAATGTTCTTTACGCTTCGTTGGAACAAAAACATATATTAATTGATCTCTATGGGACTCATCTTTCAAAGTATATAGCGGAAAAGGGTTGGGACGGCTCGCTCTTAGATGCACCTGCCGATAATGACTACCTGTATATTGTTAACGCTAATGTGGGTGGAACTAAATCCAATTACTATGTTAAAAATAGTATGAATTATGCGGTGTCGAGCAAAACTTCTGATGGTGTATTGCGAGGGGAGTTGGAGCTTATTTACGAAAACACTCAAAAGGACGCTTCATGGCCGGGAGGTCCTTATAAAAACTATGTGCGGGTTTTGGTAGCGGATGGCTCAAAATTAACAGGGGCGTTTTTAATGGGTGGTCGGGAGGCTGCGTTAATAGAAAAGCCTAGCGACGTTATGGGTGCTGCAAACGGAGCGAACATTTTTGATAAAGTTGTAATCACTAAAGTAGGTAAATATACTTCTTTTGAATATCCAATTGTGGTAAACCCCCAGGAAAAAGTGAGTTTAATCTTTAGTTACGATTTGCCGGCGAGTCTGTCCGCCACAAAGGACAACAATAAATACAGCTTAATTTGGCAAAAACAACCCGGCACACAAAACGACGCTATAAGATTTATGTTTGCGTCTCCCTTTGGAACAAAGATAAATCAACCTGTTCCCGCCGGCGTGGTTACAGACAATGTATATGAATACAAAAGTGTATTAAATAGCGATTTGCGTGTTGGTCTTTACTACAAGTAGCAACTTGAATACAAATAACCGATAGTTGACATTAATTCCTAATTCATGTACAACTTGAGTATGCTGCCCAAAATTGAGTTTGGGCGATTTTTTTGTTAGCGGGTTTAATTTAATGACCTGTTTAGGAAACCAAAAGATTAAATAGAACATTTGAAACCACGGAAAAGCCGTGGTTTTTTTGTTTTTTGGTTTCCAGCTATTGAGTACAAAGTTAAATTTTTAAAGGAGGTGAAAAATAAATGAATACTAAGAGAATGTTAATAAGTGTATTGTCGGTTCTAGCGGTAACAGGCGGAGCTTTTGCCTTGACCAGAGCATATTTCTCTGACCAGGAAAAGTCAGTAGGTAATACCTTTGAGACAGGGACAATTGACATCGCCGTTAATGGTGAAAATCCATGGGTTCAGGCTATTCCTTACAAGTTGGTGGACATGAAACCAAGTCAGACGGATTATTCCAACTTTACTATAACCAACGTTGGTACTAACCCGGTAAATGTTTGGAAGAAGCTTACGGTTCCAGCTCAGGGCGAGACGACCGGTGTGGTTTCAGAGCCTGAATGTACCGATCAGCTAGGGACATGGGTGGGAGGTTTAACTGGTTCCTGTAATTGGGGGAATCATGCAGATAGGAATGATATTTCTACCGTTATCAACTACGATCTATCAGTAAAAGTCTACGAAATGGGTAGTCAAACACCTCTGTGGTTCCAAACCATCTGGGAGGATGCTGATGGTAAAACCATAGCTGCTGTTTCCACACCTACCACAGGACATGGTGACCTGTTAGGTATGATCCCGGAGGGTGGTCGAATGGAGGTAACGGAAAGCTACCACATGAGATCAGATACCGATAACTGGGCACAGGGAGATAAGCTAACGTTTGATATTAACCTGTATGCTGAACAATTAACCAACACTGTTACTTTAGTAAGTAAGAGTGGGGCAGACTGGGATAATATTGATGCCGGTGAAGTTGCTGGAAAGAATGCGGTCTTAACCTATAAAGTTAAGGACTTTGACTTCAAGTACAACTTGAGCGTAATGGGATTAGCTAACAATACAAGCTATGTCTTGATCTCTGGGACTAACCCGTACAACGGGGCAGATACTGTTCAGATTGCTGCGTTTACAACTGGTGGAACTGGAGCCTATAGCACCGCTACAGAGCAGGCTATAAATCTAAATCAGAATCTAACAAACGCAAAAGTTTGGGTGGTTCCCGCTTCACATTGGAATCCTGGTACAAGGAAAATGACAGCCTGGAACGGAGATTCCTACCTGTTCGAGACAGCGCTTATTGAGTATTACGACACTGATCTTTAAGATCGTGTCTTCGAGTGGGTGATTATGCAGTTTGCGGGCGGGGGACGCCTTGCCCGCTCTGCGGGGTAAAATAGATGAAAGTATTAAAATTTGTGGGAAATATTATATATGGTGTAGTTGTTGCTATTTTGCTTTTTGCGGTAGTGTCTTCTTTTTTGTCGTTTGTTAAAAATCCTTTGGGACTTAGTGTATATGTAGTACAGTCCGGGTCCATGCAACCCAGCATCAAGGTGGGATCCATGGTTCTGGTTAAGTCCGCAAAAGACTACAAAAAAGGCGATATTATTACATTTTATTCAAATCTGGACTCGTCCAAGATGGATAATAAATTCACTACAACGCACAGGGTTTACAATGTGAATCAAAGCGATAACAAAAGTTATTATGAAACAAAAGGTGATGCCAACAACGCCCCCGACCCTAAAAAAGTTCCCAGTAACTATGTAATAGGTAGGGTGTTTTTTACCATACCGCTCATTGGTTATCTCTTAGCGTTTATGAGGACACAGCTGGGGTTTATTTTGTTTGTGGTTATTCCAGCTACTCTTATTGTTTACAACGAGCTTCTAAATATTAAAAACGAAGCAAAGAAACTTTTAGAAGAAAGAAGAGGAATAAGAAAATGAAAATCAGAATTTTTAAAATAATTACCCTACTCTTCCTTTTTTGTGTAACACGGATTGGTTTTACCAGTGCTTATTTTTTGGATCAGGAAGTTTCAAGCGGAAACACTTTTGTAACTAGCTCCTTGGATTTTTCTCTAAGAGATGTTTCTGACACTCCACTTTCCTCACCGTTTTTTAATATCAGCGGAATGGTGCCCGGAAATTCTGAGACAAAGCTGGTAAGAGTTAAAAAGGACGGCGATCTTGATTTCCAATATAGCGCCAAATTTAAAAAAGTTAGTGGCTCCGATGTTTTGTGTGATGCTTTAGAACTTGAGGCTAAATTAGACGGAGCGACTGTATATAATAGTAATCTTTCTGGTTTTGATTTAGATCCAGCGACCATTATCTCTGCCGGGGCTGATGATTGGGAATTTACAATCAAGTTAGATAGTGCAGATTCTTCTTTGCGTGAAAAAACCTGCGATTTCGATTTTATTTTTGAAGGAAGACAAATTGGAGGAGGGCTATCTGATGAAGAGAAGATTGGTAGTATTATTGCAACGGGAAGTTGGGCTCTCTCCGGATCGGTGGTAATAAACGAAATCATGTGGATGGGGTCGACAGTTCACGAACTGGATGAGTGGGTAGAATTAAGAAATACAACCGGTAGCCCCATTAATATTACAGGCTGGAAACTTTACGGTGCAGGTCCCGGTCCTAATGAAATAGTTTTAGGCGGAACGATTGAAGCTCACGGCTACTTTCTGTTAAGCCATTATGCATCAGGCAATGCAAATTCTGCAATAAAGGACTCTATAATAGCGGATCAAGTTGATAATAGTGTCCACTTGACTGGTAGCCCTGGGGAGCAATTAACACTTAAAGATACTTTAGACAGTATTATTGACCAAACCCCTACCGGATCCTGGGTGGCAGGTACGCACACCTCACCCGCAACGGTTGAGCAGTCTATGGAGAGAAACAATGACCCAACAACCGGGTGGCATACTTGTATAGCTGATGCCTGCAATGACACAACTTATTGGGATGCGGAAGGAAATAACTATGGAACACCAAAGGCGGCCAATCTTTCCGAAAATGATCCCAGTGCAACTGAAGATATTGTGGAGCTAGTAGAAGAGGTAACTGTTCCTGAAGTTACGCCGGAGGAAACCCAGGAACCTACGGAGGAAGTAATTCCATCCGAACCGCCTGTAGTAAAGACCGCTCCGGAGGTTGAAGAAAGTGTCGATCAGGAACCCGTAACCGGACCTGCACAACCAGCGCCATCAGAGGAAACCGTCGATGAATAGTTGTCTAAAAATAATCAGACTGTTCCTATTTTCTCTGTTTATTACTGCTTTATTTGCATTCGTATTTACCGGAATCGCCAAAGCATCCGACCAGACAATTACCTGCATCTCAACCGACTGCAGTGGCCTCAGTGGAGCTTTGTTTACTGAAACTAATCTTGCGCCGGGAGATTCAATAACCAGAGTTCTGCATATTCTAAACACAACAAATCCTGACTCGTGTAATTTAACAATGAGTGCAACGACGCCTTTAACAACAGGTAATGCGGGCTCAAGCGATTTTACCACAAAGCTTTTTACAGCTATTTACGATGGATCAAGCGATGTTTATGGAGTAAGAGACGTGACAGGTAAAGCTACTAATTCAAAAACTTTGGGAAATTTGTACGGCGACACCCCCATTTTTTTGGGGTCAATTGTTGCCGGAGGCAACAGAGACTATAACTGGACGGTCTATTTTGATAAAGACTCCGATAATACTTATCAAGCGGCGAGCACTAAATTTGATTTGAACTTGACGTTTGTTTGTGGAAATCCCCCAGCCTTTAATCCAGGCGAAGGTGGAGATGGAGATGGAGATGGAAGTGATGGAGACACAGGTGGTGAATCTGCGATAACATCTGCTGTTGCTGGTATAGCAACACAACTTGGTTTTAGAGGTCCTCCTCTGTTTTTTGAGGAGGTTGCCGGAACATCAGCGCCCACAACATCTCAACCAGAGATAGTCCCTCCAGAAGATGAAGGAGCCGGTAAGGTTAAAGGCATTTCAGCCTGTGTCGATCCCAAATTTTGGTGGGTACTCTTTATAATCCAATTTTTGCTTGGCTATCTTTTTTACAGGCGAGTTAGCAAACAAAACATGCACAAGAAAAAGTGGCACTTCTTTTTCCAGGTTGTAAATGACTTAGTCTTTATGTTTATATTTTGGAAGTACTTCTGTCCGTGGTGGGATGTTTTAGTTTCAGCTTTGATCGGTGTATTTTGGCTCACACTTCTAAAGAGAAAAATTGATAAGTTTTAAACTGCTAAAATAACAATATGGTAGGCAGTAAAAAAGTTGTCTTGTTTTTAACTCTTTCTATACTCGTTTCAACCGTCATCCTGAATCATCGAACTCTTGCCCTTGAGAACGCGCTCAACGAGCAGGAACGGATCTTGACTTTTGATAGTCACATAATAATAAATCAGGACACATCTCTTACGGTGACGGAAAACATTAGGGTATACGCCAACGGAAATGAAATAAAGCGAGGCATTTATAGGGACTTTCCCACCAAATATAAAAACGCTAAAGGTTTAAACTACAACACCACCTTTGAAGTCCTTGAAGTGCTAAAAGACGGCATAAAGGAAGACTACCATACGGAAAAACTCTCAAACGGCACACGGCTTTACATAGGAAACAGCAGCGTATATTTAACTCCGGGCTTTTACCTTTATTCGATTGTATATAAAACAAATGGACAGCTGGGATTTTTTAAGGACCATGATGAGCTCTACTACAATATAACCGGAAATGGCTGGAGCTTTTTAATAGAAGAGGCTACCGCCACCATTCAGCTGCCAAACGGCGTTTCTGCTGATCAGGTTAAACTAGAGGCTTATACAGGGGCTACAGGGGCAAAAGGAACAAATTATACTAGCGAAGTTTATTCTGCCGACGGAAATAATTACGCCTTTTTTAAAACCACTGCGCAGTTATACTCTAAGCAGGGACTTACTATAGTGGTAGGTTGGCCTAAAGGTTTTGTTAACGAACCCACCCAGTCGCAAAAACTATTAACATCGCTACTTAACAACCTTAAGTCTTTGATAGGTGCGGGGCTTCTAGCCTTTATGTTTCTTTATTATCTATTTGTTTGGTTTAAACACGGGCGCGATCCTAAAGGAATAGGGACTATAGTTCCTCAATTTAACATTACCTGCGGAATTTCCCCGGCAGGGGCGCGTTACATTCACAAGATGGGGTTTGACAACAAAACTCTTACCGCGTCTCTTGTAAGTATGGCTATAAAAGGTTACATAAAAATAAATGAGTCCAAAAAGGAATTTTCAATTGAACTTTTAGGCGACAACCAAGAAAAACTGACCGGAGAAGAAAAGGTCTTGGCAGAAAGATTTTTTAATGGTGACTCAAAATCTTTTACATTTAAACAAACTCACGCACACAAAATTTCTACTGCCATTAAGCTTTTTAAGAAGAATCTGGAAGAAACCTATCTGGACAAATATTTTAAAAACAACCGCGCCTTTTTAATAGTTCCCTTAGTGTTAAACTTACTCTTCTTAGTTGTTGTTTCTTTTGCAAACCCGGAGAACATATTTCTGATTGTTTGGTTAGCTGGATGGAGCGTGGGAATAGTGGTTCTCACAAATATTTTAATTAAACCGGCAATCGACTCTTTGCTTTCAGGTTCGACCAAAAATGTTATTGGGCTTTTGTTTGCTTTACCGTTTGTATTGGCAGAAATATTTGTATTATGTACCCTTACATCTTCAAGTGGGTATATTTCCTCAGGAATATTATTTGCCATGTTCATTTTAAATGCCGTTGGTGGGGGAGCCATGAAGGTACGAACCGTTTTAGGCAAAAAGGTTGAGGATCAAGTATTGGGGCTAAAAGAATACCTTACGGCGGTAGAAAAACCAAGATACGCGTCGAATATAAATTTAGAAACACCGGATAGTCTTAAAGTTTATGAAAAGTATCTGGCTTACGCCATTGCCCTAGATGTTGAACCCATTTGGACGGGAAGGTTTAAGGCGCAGATAGACGCGGCCCAAATTACCAACGCGGATGGTACATATAATACCTACTGGTTTCATGGAAGCTCTTTATATGCTGGTGCTGCTTTGGCGGGATCGCTTGGCGGAGCTTTTACCGGGGCAATTTCATCTTCTTCTACGTCACCGGGATCCAGCTCAGGTTTTAGTGGGGGTGGAGGTGGTGGCGGGTCATCAGGTGGCGGAGGAGGCGGTGGGGGTGGCGGAGGGTGGTAGAATTGCATAGTCGTGCTACAATGGTTTTAGAATGAAAAAGATATTTGCATTCTTATCGTTTCTCTTTTTTCTAACCTTACCCTTATTATTAAATGATTCTTTTGTTTCGGCGGCTAACGATCAAGGTTATGTTCCCGGCAGGGTTTTAGTTAAATTTAAAGACGGATCGACTCAAAACGATGTCGATAAGCAGATTAGAGGAAATAACGCCACAGTCGTTGATAAAATTAAGGCTCTGGGTGTTTTGGTTTTAAAAGTGCCGGAGTCTGCGGAAGATAAAGTTGCAAACGCTCTATCAAAGAATCCCCAGGTGGAGTATGCGGAGCCGGATTATTACGCGCAGGCTTTGTGGGTTCCTAATGATCCTTATTTTGGGAAGCAGTGGGGGCTGCATAATACAGGGCAGCCGGTTGAGGGTGTGGTTGGTTTGGCGGACGCGGATATTGATGCTGTTGAGGCTTGGGATGTAACTAAGGGCAATGTGAATGTGAAGGTGGCTATTCTTGATACCGGGATTGATAACAATCACGAAGATTTGGCAGGTCAGGTAATTTTAAGCAAAGACTTTACAGGTTCAGCTTCCGGTACCAATGATATCTACGGTCACGGGACTCATGTGAGCGGGATTGTAGCCGCTGTTACCGGTAATAGTGTGGGTGTTGCCGGAGTCTGTCCAAACTGCAAACTTATAAATGTAAAGGTGTTAAACGACAGCGGTTATGGGACTTACTCCTGGGTTGCTAGTGGCATTACCTGGGCGGCGGATAACGGGGCAAAGGTTATTAATATGAGTTTGGGCGGATCCAGTCCTTCAAAGACTTTGGAAAAAGCCGTAAATTATGCCTGGGGCAAAGGTGTGGTGCTTGTTGGAGCGGCGGGGAATTCGGGAAATCAGTCAAAAACTTATCCCGGCGCTTATACTAATGTTATTGCCGTGGCAGCTACGGATAACCGGGATAAAAAAGCTTATTTTTCCGAGTACGGGAGCAGATGGGTGGATATTGCGGCTCCGGGAGTGAATGTTTTTTCCACTTTTCCTAATCACAATTATGTAATAGGCAAGGATCTTGGTTATGATTACGGTTCGGGGACTTCCATGTCTACCCCCATGGTTTCCGGAGTGGCCGGTCTTGTTTGGTCAATTCCTACTTATGGCACAAGTGCGACTGCAGTAAGAAGCAGAATTGAACTAACTGCCGATGATATTGCTGGAACGGGTACTTACTGGTCCGCCGGGCGGGTTAATGCTTTTAATGCCGTTAAATAATACGTATCCGATCTTTCCGCTAGATAGTTTTCTTGATCGCCCTTAAAATAAATCTCAATAAATTCAATTTTGTTTTCCCTGCTGTAAAACGCGTATATTATGCGGATCCCGCTTTTGGAGCCACGCCCCTTTAATGCTCTGCAGGCAAATTTCTTAAGTTTAAAGATCTGAGTACCTTTAACGCAAAACCCTTGAACGGGAAAGATGCTTAAATTATCTATTTTGTGAATGTGATAAAGCTCGATAGCGGCAATTTTAGCTGTTTCTAAGTCGTCCTTTAGAGTTCCAAACCTTTTGAGCAGTTTTCTAAAACCTTTTTCAAATTCTAGCGTTTGAGAATAGCTAATCTGTGTTGCCATAAGCTCTTACCGATGTTTTATGAGTGCGATAAAACACCGCCTCATAATTAAGGGGCTTACCTTCCTGGGCAACAATCCACGGAACATCTTCGTGCGAGTAGTTAGAAAGTTCATTGGCGTTCATGTGGCTTAAACGGGCTAAAACTTCGTCTATATGTTTAAGTTCGCGCGCGCTTTTTAATTTTGTTAAATCCGGTTGACGCACAGGCAGGTACTTTTTTTGGGAGTGACTAAAATACTTACCTTCAACTTTTTGAAGTTCGCCCTTTTTTATCATATCGTCAACTATAGTTTTAAATTCCACCGGCGTGGGACCATAATGATTTTTAATATATGTGGCGCCAATAAGTTGTTCCTCGTATTTTTCGTAATAATCAAAGTCAATAAAATACAAAATCTTATATAGTGCGGTTTCACCTATTTGAGGCTCGGCGCCAATTTTGGATAGTATATAAACCAAAACCTCCTTAAATTTGTCCAACTTTCTTTGTGGAACGCTGATTCTAATTTCCTCCCGCTCTTTTATTTGCGGTTTTTTCTCTTTTTCAATTTTGACGATGGGGGACGGGGACTGTTGCAAAATAAAGTCGTTAAAGGAAATTCCAAAAATATCTGCTAGTTTTTGAGCTTGAGTTAGGGTGGGATCTTTTTTGTTAAGCTCCATTTGAATGTAGGTGGGACGAGAAATACCCAGCTCTTTAGCAAGATATTCCTGCGATATCCCATTTGTTTTGCGTTGTTTCTGTATAAATTTACCAATCATAACGAGAGTGTAAACAATGTAAAGAATTTTGTCAATCATATTGTAGAAATCGGCTAGGCTTGAAAATTGCCTCCTGTTGCTATACAATTCCCATTGTTGTAGAATCCATTGTCCTATGGTTGAACAAGCTTACATAAAGAATAAGTTGGCGGATACCAAATGTTATAAATGTGGAGAGTCGCTAAAAGATAGTACTTTTGCTCTGCTTAACGACAAAATGCCACTTATTACCATTGGACATGTAGTTTGTTCTAGCTGTCAGTCGCAAAGTATGGTAACGCTTACTATGGCGGGAAACGCTACCACACCTATGATGACTGATTTAGTGTCAGAGGAAGTGGTTAAGTTTACAAAATTAAAAGAAATTTCGTACACGGAGCTTTTAGACCTGCACCAAGCTCTAAAAAAGGAGTCGATATGCAAATTAATGCAAAAACCAGAAAAGAATTTGGAAAACACAATAAGCCTTTAAGAAAACAAAATAGTTTGCCGGGGGTGGTTATGGAAAAAGCCAAGCCGTCCTTGCCGGTGGTAATGGGTTTTGTGGAATTTAACAAGGTTTATAAAGGGTCGGGTGAGACGTCACTTATTGACTTTGCGTTGGAAGGTGCAAATTTTAAGGTTTTAATTAGCGAGGTTCAGCTGCATCCTGTAAGTCTAAAGCCCATTCACGCAGTTTTTAGAAAAGTTGATCTTAAAGAAAAGCTTACGGCGCAAATTCCCGTGGAAATTATTAATGAAGAGCTTAATCCCTTGATAAAAGCGGGCGAAGCTATGATGCTTAAGTTGCTTGACGAGATTGCAGTGGAGGCACTGCCTGCCGACTTGCCAAAAGAGTTTGTTATTGACGCGGTTAAGCTTGTTAATATTGGCGATGAGGTAAAGATTGCAGATTTGGAATACGATAGAAGTAAAGTGGAAATTAGCGAGTACGATGCGGATGAGCCTGTGGCAAAGCTTGATAAAGTACAGGAAATGAAGGTGGAGGAAGAAGCTACGGTTATTACGGAGGAAGAGGCTTTGGCTAAGGTTACAGCTACGGAAGAGCTAAGTGACGAGGAAAAAGCCAAGAGGGAAGAAGAAAAGAAATCGGAAAAAGGGGATAAAGATAAAGACAAGGGTAAAGATAAGGGCGACAAGAAGTAAATTACCTCACTGCGGAGTTTGAAAATACGTTGTTGTAGCAGCTCCCGTTGATATTAAGGTAACTGTTTTTGAAGTATACTCACGAAAAAATTCCTTCCTGAATTTATCCTAAACGATTAGATAATACATTAAGAAATCAACTACTGTTATCTTAATTATGGACGAAATATCGACTGGCAGGTGACACACATCTTTTTCCGAATTCTTATAAGGTTTACATTAAAAATAAGATTTGGTGATTGTTAAGGTTGTTACTGCAAGGTAAAACATTTGTTGTACTCTACGACTAACGTTTTTTACCGTCATCACAGCAAGAAATGCAAGTCAAAAGTAAATCTATTGTAAACCTTTGCATCTTTTATAAAAAGAAGTGCCCTATCCCCAAGGTCGTACTACAACAAGTAATGTAATAACGTCGGGTAGACGATCCCCAAAGTATATAAATGAACAAAAATCACTCACTAAAGTAGTATAAACACATGGCAGTAAGAGAAACATTGCAGATTGGTAATCCTTTATTAAAAGCTCAAAACCTACAAGTTACAGATCTGAACGACCTAAGAATAAAGCAAGTCATTGAAGATCTGGTTGATACAATGAGAGCTAACGGTTTAATCGGTATGGCTGCAGCCCAAATAGGTGAAAACTGCCGTGTTTTTGTTACTGAACCTAAAGAAACTGAAGTCCGCCCAAAAGAACAGAGCGACATTTTAAGGGTTTATATTAATCCAAAGATTATCTTTACATCCAAAGAGCAGATTGAAATATGGGAAGGGTAATTCAACACGAATGTGATCATTTGGAAGGAATTGAATTTGTAGAAAAGAATTTTACATAAAACTGATTAAGCCGCTTGCCGAAGTCAGACTGGCTTCACTTATTATCATTAAAGAAGTAGAGCAACTTTAATTATATAAACCAATCGACAGGTGTTTCACCTTGCAGAAAACTATTTTTAGCATAAAATAAAGGATTTATTGGAAAACTAGAAATAGTGATATTATATTGGCATGAGTGATACTGCCCAAAATGCGAATGTGAACGATATTTGGTCTCTGCCCGACCCACCGGTAAATTTAACCGACGATCAAAATCAGAAGCCTACACAAAAACCATTGGGTAGTAGTTTTGGAAAGCCCGGAATTGCCGGTGGTGGAGAAGGTGGTGGGGGTTTAGAGTCGGATATAACAGCGCAGGAGTTGTTGAACAAGGCGAGAAAAGAAGAGGCAGGACGTAGCGCGGAAATATATGAAGCACCGGAAACTTTGGTAACGTTGGAGGTGGGGGAGAAATTAAAACCCGCGGAAGTTCACAAACCCAAGGAGGAAAAATCCAAGGAACCCCAAGTCGCACAACCGGAGGCAGCTCCGTTAAATGGGACAATTGTCGACAAAAGAACCGGGAGGATAAAAACACATCGCGTGGCTGAAATTGCGGACGAAACTACCAAAAAGGCGGACATTAAAGAGCAGGAATTTATTGAAGGTGTGGAGCAAGTCCATTCAATAATTTAGTATGACCGACATTTCAATAATAGTTCAAAATATTATCGGTTGGGCAATAGTTGTTACAATATTGGTGACGGTAGTCGTAGGCGGTTTTTTTCTGCTCGCTTGGTTTATTAGGACACAGCGCGAAAAATCCGGCGCATATAAATTAACATTTTTGCAAATTAAAATTCCTTCTCAAAACGAGCTGGAGATCAAAGTGGCCGAACAGATGTTTGGTGGTTTAATGGGTTTTAGAAAGTCGTTTTTTAGCGCATTGTTTACGGGTCAATATAGAATTTCCTTTGAAATTGTATCTAAGTCGTCAGGAATAGGTTTTTATGTGGCGGTGCCTGATGAGCTGGCAAGCTTGGTGGAGAAGCAAATTAATGGCGCGTACCCAACAGCGGAAATTGACATTGTAGACCCAACCGAAGTTTGGGATAGGGGGGCGTATACAGTAGTAAATGAAATTAAACTTGCCGGACCTGCTTATTATCCAATTAAAATGTACGAGGATATGGGATCCGACTCAATGTCGCCCTTAACATCTGCCATGAGCAAAATGGGCGCGGACGAAGTATTGGCAGTGCAATTTGTAATTTCTCCCGCCGGTGAAGGTTGGAGAAGGTGCGGAAGCGCCTTCTGTGCTGGTATCAAAGCCAAAGCCGCGGATGGAAAAAGTGCGGTGGACACTGAATTTTTAAAAGGCGTAGAGAAAAAAATCTCTAAACCGGGTTTTGACGCTGCCGTAAGACTTATTGCCGTGTCAAACGATAAATTTTCTGCCCAAACGCATCTGCGAAATTTAACCTCCAGTTTTGAGCAATTTACCAATGTGTCGTATAACAAATTTAGAAAGCGGAAATTCATCTTTGTAATGAAGCTCATTAACGACTTTATTTACCGTCGTCTCAATGTGCGGGAATTACACATTCCGTTTTTTGATATTTCGCTTTACAGAAATTGTTCGGTTTTAAATACAGAAGAGCTTGCTACGGTCTTTCATTTACCCAACAAAAATGTGCAAACGCCGGGAATTATTTGGCTTGTTTCCCGTCGCGCATCTGCTCCCGTTAACCTACCTACAACCGGGCTGTATCTTGGTCAAAGCATTTTTAGAGGAGTCAAGCAAAAAGTTTATATGATGCCGGAAGATCGCGTGCGTCACACTTATATTATCGGTCAAACAGGTACGGGAAAATCACAATTTTTAATGAGTATGGTTTTGCAGGACATTATAAATGGCGAGGGTGTGGCGGTTATTGACCCGCATGGAAGTGACATTAGCGAGCTTTTGGAGAAAATTCCCCCCCACAGGATGGATGACGTTATTTTGTTTGACGCGGGCAATACAGAACGTCCCATGGGACTAAACATGCTTGAGGCTGATTCGGAAGAGGAAAAACATCTTATCATTAATTCCTTTATTTCGTCGCTTTATAAACTATATGACCCAAATAGGCAGGGAATTATGGGTCCCAAGCTGGAGCGCGCCATTAGAAACGTAATGCTCACGGCCATGATGGATAAAGAAAGTACCATGGTTGATGTTTTGCGACTTTTAATTGACAAACGCTACGCCGAGTCGTTCATTCCTAAAATTACGGATCCTTTGGTTAAAAAGTATTGGGTGGATGAAATGGCACATACCAGCGAACAGACTAAGGGCGAGCAGATGGGCTATTTTGTGTCTAAATTTGATCGTTTTGTGACGGAAAAAGTTATGAGAAACATTGTAGGTCAGCCAAAGTCAGCGTTTAACTTTAAAAAACTCATGGCGGAGAAAAAGATACTACTTTGCGACCTTTCTAAAGGCAGGATTGGCGAGGAAAACAGCAACTTCTTAGGGCTTTTAATCGTGCCAAAAATTTTAGGTGCCGCGCTTTCCAGATCAACCATGATTGATCAGGGCATTAAATTTCCTCATTTTTATTTGTATGTTGACGAGTTTCAAAATTTTGCCACGGACGACTTTGCAACCATTCTTTCTGAGGCGCGTAAGTATAAACTGGATTTGATTGTTGCCCATCAATTTATTTCTCAATTGCCTGACAAAATAAAAGAGGCCGTTTTTGGAAATGTTGGGACCACTTGCGCTTTTAGGGTGGGCGCGGATGACGCTAAATATCTGGAAACGCAGTTTGAGCCGGTGTTTAAACAACAAGACTTAATGAATAATCCTACCGGTAGTTATTATTTGCGGCTTTTGGTGAACAACCAGCCTTCTACTCCATTTTCTGTAAGTGTGGATTGGGAGATGATTACTAATGCCAAAAAAGATCCTGAGACGGCAAAGAAAATTAGAGAAATGAGCAGCTTAAAATACGGCAAACCTGCCAAGGAAGTTGAGGAGTATATAAATAATCGGCTTGGACCTGTGGCAGGGACGCCGGAAAGTAGCGGTGTGGGAGGCTTTGGTGGTAGACCCTCGCCCTTTGGTGGCTTTGGTGCCGGCGCCCCCAGGCCTTTTGGTGGTTTTGGTGGATTGGGTTCAAAACCCGCACCATCCGTCGTTCCTAATTCCGTCAACCCAACCCCGTCTGTCACCCCGCCGAAGGCGGGACTAGTCGACAAATCCACCCAGTCGTCAAGTAATGATTTAGATGATACATTTATATAGATATGGCGAGATCAAACGGCCAAACTAACAGAAACACAGACGATCGGGAACAAAGCGTATCCGTTCCTTCTATTACTTTAGATTACCATGATGTGAAGCCTGGAACACTCAGAACAGAGAGAGCAGAACGGGGGGGAAGAACGGTAAACGTTCAGAAACTTTCTGGAGATCGTGAAGAAATCGGGATAGGGGAACTAGTTCCCGAAAGAGCTACCCCAAAACTTAGAAGTTTTATAGATACCCTAAGGGACAGAGGGATTTTAACGGAAGAACAATGTGATTATTTTGATGCCACGCTAAACAGGTTAGAAACTATTTTACCTCAACAAGCGAATCTTAAAGAAGGACCTGGTAAGGCTGTTTGGCAAGACTTGGTAGATGCAAATCCCTACAGAGGTGATCCTTCTCAGCTTATAGAGGCGGGTGTACTAGAGGCAAAAATTGCGAGCGCTTACAAAGCTCAACTACTTTCTACAGCAGCAGTATTGGAGGGATTTGATCATGCAAATACTAACGATATCCAAAAAGTAGCTCTTTTAGCGTATGCTAATTATCTTGTCAACAGGATTGATGGGGATGTTAGTTTAGACACTCTTAACCGACAGCTCGTGGGTGTAGGGATAGACACGAGTGTATTGGTTCCCATGCAGCAAGCTTTTGGAC
>Ga0265292_1001717_pt1 | contig 17949 bp, 18 predicted proteins | sample Munlanlewell296A_FD_189080 | JGI IMG/M metagenome (GOLD analysis project Ga0265292, IMG submission 189080) | Leachate microbial communities from a municipal landfill in Southern Ontario, Canada - Leachate well 296A | ecosystem: Engineered > Solid waste > Landfill > Unclassified | place: Canada... | reverse complement strand
GTTATCGCTGACAGCCGCAAGCCACTCGACATTGCGGGCGTCATGGGCGGCCGTGAGTCAGAGATCACGGAGAAAACCCGTGACGTGCTGTTGACTGCCGGCTTGTTTGCGCCAAAAGCTGTGCGCGCCAACCACCGATTGCTCGGTTTGTCGACTGAGGCGTCGCAGCGTTTTGAACGCGGCGTTGACCCAGGCCAACTTGAATCAGCCCTCATGCTCGCAGTCAGTATGCTTGTGGAAACCGCGTCCGTGAAGCGGATTCATCGGCCGGTTAAAGTTGGTGCCTTGCCAAAGCCGCAGAAGCCGATTGTGCTTGATCCCGAACGCGCAACAAATCTCTTGGGCGCAAGCGTGACCCCAAAACGCGCCACAGACTTGCTCACGCGGCTTGGTTTCACCGTGGCGAGTGCTGACAAGGGTCTGCACGTCACTCCGCCGACCTGGCGCCATGACATCACCATTGAAGCTGACCTCATTGAAGAGATCGGACGCTTACTCGACTACAACTCGATGCGGCCAACGTTGCCTGCCGGTGTGATTGCGGCCCCACAAAAAAATCCTAGCCGCCACATGCGCCAGCAGCTGCGGGCACTTCTGCTGGGCGCTGGGTTTTCCGAAGTTATTTTGCCCACATTCACAGCTGCCGAACACGCAGCGCCATTTGGTCTCAAGTCCACCGACCACGTCCGCGTTGCCAATCCGCTCAATAGCGAACAGGCCTTCTTGCGCCGCTCGCTCATCCCGGGGCTCGTGACTGCAGCGAGTCGGAATGCGCCCACGCGCGAGACAGTCAGCATGTTTGAATTTGGTACGGTGTTCGCCCCTGGCCCCAAAGGTCGTGCCCCCGAGGAAGAGGAAAAACTCGCCTGGGTGGTTGTTGGTGCAAAAGCAGAGCGGTTGGCGCGGGGTCCAATTGACCTGATTGCCGAGCGCTTTGGGTTGGGCCGGCTTGATGTTCGTCAGCGCGGCGGTGAAGCATACTTTATTGCGGGACAGAGCGTGATCGCCCGCGTGCAATCCTTGAGTCCCGCAGTCTGCGCGACATTTAAACTTCGCTCAGCTGCAGCAACCGTGGTCATCGACTTGCCCGCACTCATTGCTGCTCGGCCCAGCCGCCAGACCTTTACCTCGCCATCTGTACACCCGCACGTTGAGCGTGACCTTGCGTTCTGGTTGCCTCCAAGTGTTTCCTACGCGTCGGTGGAGCGTGCACTGGCTAAGAGTTCACCGCTGCTCACGAGGGTTGCCTGTCTCGACGTCTTTGAGAAAGGGGAACGCCGTTCAGTGACGATTCGCCTGATATACCAGGCGTCTGATCGAACACTCACGAGCGAAGAGGTTGATCAACTTGTCGCCAAAGTGACCAAGACGCTCGTCAACACTCTGCACGTCGAAATTCGATCCTGATTTCGTCGTAAAAAAATCCCCATCATCGTGATGGGGGTTCAAGGGTGAGGCGCCAATCGCGCTGGTTGTTGTCGAGGTTGAACGTGACGATGAGGTCCAAACCTTCACGGCGAAGGTGTCCAATGCGATGGTCGCCGTTGAGGGTGTGTTTGGTGATGTGCTCGTGAAGGAACCTCTCGAGCAGTTCACACAGGTGCTGTTCCATGAAAAGAGCCCCTCTTTCTGGCCTTGAGTTTTTTCGAGACCCAGGATAGAGGATTCCTATCAAAACGAGCCACTTTCGTCAATTTTTTTGTCCGGCCAAACCCTTGCAAAATATGCCATTTCAATGCTAGAATAGAGATGTAATCAGGAGACGGTTTTCCGTCCTCACCCAGAATTTTCTCATGGCAAAACCAGCAAAATCCAAAGGTTCCGGCGAATACTCCGCATCGCAAATCACCGTCCTCGAAGGTCTCGACCCTGTCCGCAAACGGCCGGGCATGTACATCGGGAATACGGCGACTGAGGGGCTCCACCACCTTGTGTGGGAAGTGGTGGACAACTCGATCGATGAGGCCATGGCAGGTCGTTGTGACGACATTATTGTGTCGTTGTTGCCCGGTAATAAGGTCAGCGTTGAAGACAATGGCGCCGGTATTCCGGTCGACATCCACAAGCAGACAAAAAAATCTGCACTTGAAACCGTGCTCACGATTCTCCACGCCGGTGGAAAATTTGGCGACGGCGGCTACAAAGTTTCCGGCGGTCTGCACGGCGTGGGTGTGTCGGTGGTCAACGCGCTGTCTGTCTACTTGAAGGCGGAAGTTAAGCGCGAAGGCAAGCTATGGATGCAAGAGTACGAGCGTGGCAAGCCTAAGGCAAAGGTCAAGCCTGTCGGGACGGCGCGCGGTACCGGCACAACCATCACATTCCAGCCAGACGCGCAAATTTTCACTGTCCTCGATTTTAACCTCCAATCAATTCTCGACCATTTGCGGCAGCAGGCGTACTTGACTGCCGGTGTCAAAATCGAAGTTCGCAACCAACGCACCAAGCCGGGCTCGTCCTACACCTTTTACTTTGAAGGCGGCATTGTTTCGTACGTTCGCCATTTGAATCGCACCAAAGAACCCAAGCACGACACGATCTTTGGGGTGACGAAGGATGTGAACAACGTCCACGTTGAAGTGGCCTTTCAATACACTGAAGATTTCCGTGAACAAGTCTACAGTTTTGCCAACAACATCTTCACCACCGAGGGCGGCATGCACTTGGTTGGGTTCCGCACGGCACTGACCCGTAAGCTGAACGACTACGCGCGCAAGCAAAACTTCCTTAAAGAAAAAGACGAGAACCTGACGGCAGAAGATGTGCGTGAAGGCTTGACCGCCATCATTTCCGTCAAAATCAAAGACCCGCAATTTGAAGGGCAGACCAAGGCCAAGCTCGGTAACGCGGAAGTTCGGCCAGCGGTCGACAAGGCAGTTTCTGACGCCCTTGAGATTTTCCTTGAAGAGCACCCGCGCGACGCTCAAGGCATTATCGGCAAGGCGCTGTTGGCGTCACGCGCCCGCATTGCCGCCCGCGCCGCCCGCGACACTGTGCTCCGCAAAGGTGCGCTCGAAGGCATGACCCTGCCGGGCAAACTGGCTGACTGTTCATCCAAGAGCGCCGCAGATTCCGAACTCTTCATCGTTGAAGGAGACTCCGCCGGTGGTTCTGCCAAACAGGGCCGCGACCGGAATTTCCAGGCTATTTTGCCGCTGCGTGGAAAAATTTTAAACGTGGAACGCGCGCGCATTGATAAAGTGCTGGGCCACAGCGAAATCAAGGCGCTCATGATCGCACTCGGCACCAACGTGGGCGACCAATTCAGCCTCGAAGGCTTGCGCTACCACCGGATTGTCATCATGACCGACGCCGACGTTGACGGCGCCCACATCCGTACCTTGCTGCTCACGCTGTTCTACCGCCACCTCCAACCGCTCATCACCAACGGAAACATCTACATTGCCCAGCCGCCACTCTTCCGCGTCCAGCACGGCAAGGATGTTCGGTATGCCTTTAGCGATGACGAGCGCGATGCGTTAGTGAAAGAATTTTCAGCGCAAAAAGCTGCGAAAGAAAAAGGCAAAGCTGGCGCCAAAGGCATCGTAGAAAAAGAAATCACCGTCACCCGCGACGGCGACGTGCAGGAAACCGGCGCTGACGAAGTGCAGGCGGTGGAAGAGGGGACCGGCGCTGTGGCTGGCGTGAGCATCCAGCGCTACAAAGGTTTGGGTGAAATGAACCCGCAGCAGCTGTGGGAAACTACGATGGACCCGACTGTACGCAAAATGAAACAGGTGACCATGGAAGACGCCGAGAAGGCCGAAGAAATTTTCGACATTCTCATGGGTGCTGACGTGGCTCCGCGCAAGCGTTTTATCCAAACGCACGCCAAGGCTGTCCAAAACCTGGACATATAGCGTATGGGAGCAGGGATGGGAGGTCCGAGGCGACGAGTCGTTCGGCCTGTTGTTTTTGCGTGCGCGCTGGCGATTGCCACGTTTGCCTTTGGGTTGCGATTTCAGGGCGTCACCTTCCAAACCGACGGCATTATCTACGCTGACACGGCGCGGCAGATTGCGACGGGGCAGGGTGTGAGCACGCGGATTGTGCAGCTGGAAACTGCAGCTCCGACGATTCCTCAAACAAACTGGCCGCCGTTGTACCCGGCCCTGGCCGCCGGATTTCTTGTTTTGGGGCTGCCGCTCCAAATGGCTATGAAGCTGGTTCCTTTGCTCGCCTACGCTGTTGCGTGCGGTCTGCTCGGCGCGTATGTGTTTCGTCGTTTTGGCGGGCTGGCAGCGGGAATTTTTTCAGCACTCATGCTCGACAACGCTGTCACCATGAGCGTGGCGGCGCAACCCATGAGTGAGGGAGTGTTTATGGGACTGGCAGCGGTGGCGCTGCTGCTCACCCACCGAGTTGTGCGCATCCCAGGTCGCTGGGCTGCCCTTGGCCTTGGCGTCATCACCGGTGCGGCCGCTGATACACGCGTGCTTGGCCTGGGATTATTCCCGTCGGTGATTGTCGCCCTGTGCCTGTTCCGGCGCTGGCGCGCAGCATTGTGGACCAGCCTTGGGTTTGTCGTTGCGGCTGCTCCGCTGTACGCGCGCAACTATCTTCTGCGCCAGTACAACAGTGCCCATCCGTTGAGCGATATGGGGATCATTAGTAATGCCACACGGGCAGTTCAAGTGCTTGGGAATGATCTTCTTCATAGCCTGCCGGAACTCATTCTCCTGGGATTGGTCGTGGTTGGCATTATTGCCGTATCGCGACGGCGGCGCGAGCTTTTTCACACTGATGAATTTCGATTTACGGTTATTGGAACAGTCATCGGTGCAGGGCTGCTTGGCAGTACGATCGTCGCCCGCACACTGACATACTTTGACGTTCTCTACACACGTTTCATTAGCCCGGCGGAATTTTTTCTCTGGCCCGTTCTTGCCGTACTTGTTGTTCTGCTCATCAAGGCATTGCCAAAGCCACGGGTTGCAAAATTTATTGTGCTCGTGTGGGCTGTGCTCGTCGGCGTGTCGCTTGTTCGCCATTTTCCGCGGCCGGATCTCATGCAATCGCAAGCCTGGGTGCAAAGTGAGCGCATCACCTGGGTGGCTGACCACCTCGATCCTGACGCGCTCTATGTGGGCAACCGCTCACCCGGATATACTTTTTTCTTGAACCGCACTGCACTGGCCTTGCGCGCCGCCACAACCCCGGCCACCCACGAGGAATTTGACCAATACCTCGCTGTCTGGCTAAAAAAATTCTCCACCGTGTATCTGGTCATTGAGGGCCGCATCACTACGGAAGCCCAAGCGCCCTGGGTGATTGACCTTGCCAACCAGCGCAATATCCCTGAAAATTACCACCCCATCCCATCTCCTGATGGCCTCGTGGTCTACCAGCTCACCCCGCCCTTGCCAAGCACATAACCATGGTATACACTATCCACAGCTAAGCACTGAGCCCCCCACGGGGGTTTTTAGAGACGAAAGATGGCTAACCGAATTACTGGATATATCCGCCAATCTCGCGACGAACTGCGCAAGGTTGTCTGGCCCTCGCGCCAAAGCACGATCAAGAACACCCTGCTCGTGATTGGCTTCAGCCTTTTCGTGGCTGGTTTTCTTGGACTGATCGATTATGTTTTTAATGCGGGCTTGCAAGCCCTGGTCAAACGCTAATGCCAAAACAGACTGCACAACACGGCCGCCGCTGGTACGTTCTCCACACCTACTCCGGGTACGAGGAAAACGTGGCGCGCAACCTCAAACAACGTATTGAATCCATGGACATGGGCGACAAAATTTTCAACGTGCTCATACCGACCGAAAACAAGATCAAGATCAAGAACGGCAAACGCAAAGTCGTGACCGAGAAAATTTTCCCCGGCTACGTGCTGGTGGACATGATCGTGACTGATGATTCTTGGTACGTGGTTCGCAACACCCCCAACGTCACCGGCTTTATTGGCAGCGGCACTACACCAACGCCAATCGCTGACGAAGAGGTCAAAGGCCTCATGACCCGTATGGGCGTGTCTGAACCCAAGTACAAGATCGATGTGCAGGTGAACTCTCCGGTACGCATTACTGATGGTCCGTTCAAAGAATTTGAAGGCAAAGTTGCTGAAATTGATGAAGCGCGCGGTAAAGTCAAAGTGCTGGTCTCTATCTTCGGCCGTGAAACTCCAGTGGAACTCGACTTCTTACAGGTGAAGAAACTCTAATTATATGGCAAAAGCAATCAAGACCGTTATCAAACTTCAGATCCCTGGCGGACAAGCAACTCCTGCGCCTCCCGTTGGTACGGCCATGGGTCCGCACGGCGTGAACATCGCTGAATTCGTGAAGCAATTCAACGAGAAGACACGCGACCGCATGGGTGAAGTCACGCCGGCCGAAATCACGGTTTATGTTGATCGCACGTTTTCGTTCATCCTCAAAACTCCGCCCGCCGCAGAGCTTCTCAAAAAGGCAGCCAAGATTGAGAAAGGCTCAGGCGATCCGCTGCGCACGAAAGTCGGCAAAGTGACCAAAGCGCAAATCAAAGAGATCGCGGAAAAGAAAATGCCCGATCTCAACGCCAAGGACATCGAAGGCGCCATGCGTATCATTGAGGGTACTGCCCGCAACATGGGCATTACCGTAGAGGGGTAACAATGCAATTATTCGGCTATATGGCTTCAACAATTCCCATCGTTGTCATCGGCGTTATCACATTTTTTATCATCGCCATTGTCCAAGAGGGTAAGGGTGAACAGCGTGGCAATGCAATCCGCCACGCGTTTTTGTCAATGATTTCGCTGGTCATGCTGGCGATCACCGTGGTGAGCACCATCTTCCTGGGCCAACTCGCGCTCAAACAGTGGGTCTTCACAAACGCGCCGGACACTAATGCCTACATGATTTCCTCCCCGCCGTCACCTGAGGGTTATCTGGCGAACGGCAAGGCCGTGCCTGTTAGCAGTACTGAGCTGACCTGTAAGGACTCGTGTGAATTCAGCGACGCGGACAAGACCAGCCTCCGCCAATGGCTCACCGACTACCGTCAGTGGAAAAAAGACGGTGTGCCCACGAATGCTGACGCTACGAAGCGCGATGCTGTGACCGCCCTCTCGTTCCTCATCATTGCCATTCCGCTGTTTATTCTGTTTTTCCGCATGCTGCAGCATGAGGCGCGGAAAGAGCGTGAGCATGGCAAAACTAAGCCCGGACCGCTGCGCTCAGTCTACTTTTACCTCATCGCGTTTTCCGGGTTGGTCGCTGCTGTGATTTCAGCCGCCTTGCTTGTGAACCTTGGTCTCAAGAGCGCCCTGGGCATTAAAAACGAGCAGACAAACGTGCCGTCGCCGTCGCTCACCGTATCGTCTCCATACGTAACATCCATGATCAACTGTGCCGGCGCCTGTGGATTTACCACTGATGAAGTTGCGCTCGCCAAAAACTGGCAAGACGACAACCGCACCATTCAGAAGGGCTACAACCAGCAGGGGACATCTAAGACACAAGGCGACCTGGCTACTGACATTCCTATTTTGCTCGTGACGTTGCCGTTGTTCTGGTACCACTTCGCCAGCATCCGCCGCGAATCGCAGGACATCACTCCAGAACCCACCAAACCAACCACAGTTTAATTCTTTACCGTGTGGGACCCGTTGCTGTGAGCGGGGTTTGCACCACACCGGAGGCCACCATGGCACACCACGGAAAAAAGTATCGCGCCGCCAAAGAGCGCGTTGAAGCGGGGAAAGTGTACCCCTTGGCAGAAGCAATTGCTGTTGCCAAGCAGTCGTCGATCACCAAGTTCGACGCGTCGGTTGAACTCCACGTTCACCTGGGCATTGACCCCAAGAAGGCTGATCAAATGGTGCGTGGAACTGTTGTCTTGCCGCATGGCACTGGCAAAACCATTCGCATTGCCGCCTTTGTTACCGCTGCCCTTGAAGCTGATGCAAAAGCAGCCGGCGCCGCAATTGTTGGCGGTCAGGCATTGATTGATGAAATTAAGAAAACACAGAAGACAGACTTTGACGTAGCGGTGGCAACACCCGACATGATGAAGAACTTGGCGGCCATTGCCAAAACACTAGGCACACGCGGACTCATGCCAAACCCCAAGAACGACACCGTGACCCCGAACCCGGCCAAAACCATTACCGAACTGAGCAAGGGCAAAGTTGCGTTCCGTTCTGACGACGGCGGAAACGTGCATCAAGTTGTCGGCCGCGTTTCTTTCCCTGAGAAGGAGTTGATTGCCAACGCCGAGACCTTCATGGAAGCGATCAAGAAGGCCAAGCCGACAGAAATTAAGGGCACGTACGTACTTAGTGCCACGCTGACGACCTCGATGGGGCCAGGAGTGCGCTTCCAGGGGTAATCCTATGACGCTGCCCTTCGAACACATTCTCGAGATGATTCAGGGGAGTGACCCGGCCATTCGCTCGTCCGCGACAATCGAGCAAAGCCAGATTCAGCCGGCGTCGGTTGATTGTACGTTGGGTGACCGCGCCTATCGCGTGGTGTCGAGTTTTCTGCCGCGCAAGGGTGAGACCATTGCCGAACTGCTCAAAACCCGCACGCTCTACGATTTTGCGTTGGGCGGTGATTCTGTGCTCGAGCCGCACGTGCCGTACATTGTGCCGTTGCGCGAAAACTTCAAGTTGCCCGCCGGCGTCATGGGCAAGTCAAATCCCAAAAGCTCGATCGGCCGCATTGATGTGTTCGTCCGACTCCTGACAGACCACACCTCGCAGTACGACGTGATTCCCGAAGGCTACGACGGCCCGCTCTACGCAGAGATTATCCCGCAGTCGTTTTTGATTCGCGTTCACGCCGGACTGACCATGAATCAAGTGCGATTTTATCGCCGCCAAGCCGCACAACTTTCCATTGGCGACTACCGCGAGTTGCAGTCGCGCCACGGCATTCTCTTCAACCACGAGGGTGAGCTGGTCCCGGCCGAAGACATGGAAAGCCGCGCCGGAGGCTTGCTTTTGCGCAGTGATTTGTCGTTGCGCGAGGTGATTGGTTATCGCGCCAAGTCGAACGCCACGGAAGTTATTGACCTTTCGAAAATCGCGGCGTACGAACCTGAAGAATTTTTCGAGCCCATCCCGCGCCCCAAGAACGGTGAGTTAGTCTTAGAGCCCAAGAGTTTTTACTTGCTGGCAACCAAAGAGCGTGTGGCTTTTCCGCCGGATTACGCCGGGGAAATTGACGCCTACGACCCGTCTTCGGGAGAAATGCGCTCGCACTATGCGGGGTTTTTTGACCCGGGTTGGGGCTACAGCGAGGATGGCTCGGTGCGTGGGACGCTGGCCGTGCTGGAAGTGCGCGCCCACGACGTACCGTTCCGACTGACTGACGGCCAAATCATCTGCACCATGAAGTACGAAGAAATGGCGTCCGCACCAAAGTCGCTCTACGGCACTGGCGTGAAATCAAACTACTACGGACAAAAGCTCAAGCTGGCAAAATTCTTCAAAGACCCCAAGTAAGATGCCAACACGGGGGCGGCTCATCGCCATTGAAGGCACGAACGGCAGCGGCAAGGGCACGCAGGCCCGGTTGTTGGTGCAGGCGTTGCGGCGGCGTGGTCGGCGCGTACACCTGATCGCGTTTCCGCAGTACGGTCAAAAGTCTGCTGCGCCGATCGAGGCATTTCTCAATGGGGATTTTGGCGCACCGCGAGACGTTGGTCCGTACCGCGCGGCATTGCTCTACGCTGTTGATCGTGCCGCTGCCAGACTGAAAATTCTGGCGTGGCTGGCAGCAGGGGACACGGTGATTGCCGATCGTTTCACTGCCTCGAATCTGGCCTACTCGGGCGCGTTATTCATTAGCACCCGTGAGCGGACGAAATTTTGGCGCTGGGCAGAGACACTGGAATTCGAGACGTTAGGGCTGCCACGGCCAGACCGCGTGATCGTGTTAGCCGTACCGGTAAAAACATCACACAAACTCGTGCTGCTCAAGAAAGCCCGTTCATACCTGCGCCGCGGCAAGCGGGATGTCCATGAAAAAGACCGTTCTCTTGAGCGGCGGGTGCTTGCCATGTACCAGGTCTTGGCGCGCCGTGACGCTTCGTTTCGGGTCATCAACTGTGCCCCCCAGGGCAAACTCCTCGGAAAAACCGACGTTCGTGACAAGGTTCTCGCAGCCCTGTAGGGTGTTGTGCTAAACTAGGTTCATGCGACAGTATCTCGACCTCGTTCGGCTGGTCTTGGAACAGGGCGACCGCAAGCAGGATCGCACCAGTATTGGGACGATTTCGGTGTTCGGCGTGCAGTCAAAGTACGATTTGCGCGAAGGTTTTCCGCTTGTCACGACCAAGAAAGTTTCCTTCAAGAATATTGCGGTGGAGCTGCTTTGGTTTTTGCGCGGCGACACGAACATTCAATACCTTGTGCAGCGTGATGTAAATATCTGGAATGAATGGGCATTTCAAGTGTACTTGGAAAAAGAAGGGTTACTCGAGAAATATCCGCGGTATAGCGACGAGTGGAAGACCGCGATGAAGGAATTTGTTGCGACCATGAAAGGCGACGATGCGTTTGCCAAACAATGGGGCGAGCTCGGCCCGATTTACGGCAAACAGTGGCGGCGGTGGCTGGCGGCCAGCGGCGAAGAAATTGATCAAATTGCAGGCGTGCTTGATTTGATTCGGAATGATCCATCGTCGCGGCGTATCATTGTCAGCGGCTGGAACGTTGGAGAGATTCAGGAGTTGGTGCGCAGCCACCACCATGCGCCCCCGTCATGCCACACGTTGTTTCAATTTTGCGTCGTGAACGGCCGTTTGGATTTGCAGCTCTACCAACGCAGCGCTGACATTGGACTTGGCGTGCCGTACAATGTTGCGAGCTACGCCATTTTATTGATGATCATCAGCCAGGAAACAGGACTCACGCCGGGAATTTTCACACACACCATCGGCGACGCGCACATATATACGAATCATGAATCTGGTTTGCGTGAACAACTCACGCGCACACCCCACGCCCATCCGACTGTGAACGTTGCCAAGAAACCTATGGACCAGCTTGACTTGGAAGATTTTACACTCGAGGGATATGAGCCTGACGCAGCGATTAAATTTCAAATTGCCGTGTGATATGAGTTTTTCTGTTATTGCCGCGTGTGACGCCAATCGTTGCATAGGAATCAACAACCAACTGCCCTGGCCGCCGATTAAAGCGGATTTTCGGCATTTTGCAACTATCACCCGTGGGAAACTTGAGGAAGATCAATGGAACGCCGTGATTATGGGCAGAAAAACATGGGAATCGTTGCCGGAAAAAATCCGCCCGTTGTCCAACCGGATCAACGTGGTGATTACGAAGAATGGGCATATGGCTGACCCGGCGAACGGGGTGTTCCAAGCTTCAGATTTAGATGACGCGCTTGCGATGTTGCAGAGCGAGGCGGTGATTAAGGAACTGCCGTTTCCTTTGCGCGACATTTTTGTGATCGGTGGGGCAACGGTTTTTGGTGTGGCAGTTGGTCATTCTGAATGCGAGCGCATTTTTCTCACGGAAATTCAGTACACTGCAGACCACTGCGACACGTATTTTCCCACACTGCCCGATGCGTTCCATGAAGTGAAGCGTGAACCGCAGCGTGAAGGCGACCTGGTATTTGATTTTGTTGAGTATGTCCGAAAACACTAGCACGCATTCGTACGAAACAATCATTGGTCTGGAAATCCACGTCCAGCTAAAGACGCGGTCAAAAATGTTTTGCACATGTGATAATCGCGGCGAAGATGCGCCGCCGAACACGACCATTTGCCCAATCTGCACAGGCCAGCCCGGCACGTTACCTGTGCCCAATCGCCAGGCCATTGAATGGGGCGTGAAAACCGCACTCGCGCTCGGCTGCACGATTCCACCGACCTCCAAGTTTGATCGCAAGCATTATTTTTATCCTGATCTGCCCAAGGGTTACCAGATTTCGCAGTTCGATGAACCTGTGGGGCAAGGCGGGGGAGTTACCGTACGCGTAGGTGAAGAGGAAAAACATTTTCGTCTGACGCGCCTGCACCTGGAGGAAGACGCCGGCAAACTCACGCATCCGACGGGCAGCCAGTACTCGCTTGTGGACTTGAATCGCGCCGGCACGCCGCTCATGGAAATTGTGACGGAGCCGGATTTTCGTTCACCGCAAGACGCCAAAATATTTTTGCAGGAATTGCGTCTCATTGTGCGTTACCTTGGCGTGTCTGACGCTGACATGGAGAAAGGTCATTTGCGCTGCGATGCCAACGTGTCACTCCGGCCAATTGGCGACCAACTGTTGTATCCAAAGACAGAGGTGAAAAATATGAATTCGTTCCGTGCTGTAGAACGGGCCCTAACCTTTGAAATTGCGCGCCAGACTGAGCTGTGGAACGCCGGCACGCCGCCAACCAAACAGGCCACGCGCGGCTGGGATGAAGCGTCACAAACCACGCTGGAGCAGCGCGTCAAAGAAACCTCGGACGACTACCGCTATTTCCCGGAGCCTGACATTCCGCCGCTTGAGTTTAGTCCTGAAGAAGTGAAGACCTGGCAGGCCGGGCTTCCGGAACTGCCCAGTGCTCGACGCGTGCGCTTTGCCGCTCAGTACGCCCTGCCGCTCCAAGATATTGATGTACTTGTTGAGGATAAACATCTAGCTGACTTTACTGAATACGTGATTTCCGAGCTCAAGGCTTGGATTGTGGCGGAGAAGCCCAAGGATCGCGGTGTGACTTGGCACACGCACAAGGCTGAGATCTCAAAGTTGATAGCGAATTGGACGATCAACCGGCTGACCAAGGCGATGGCCGATCACGGGCAGACGATCCACGACACAAAGGTAAAGCCGGAGAATTTTGCTGAGCTCATGACGTTTATCTTTGAACAACATATCAACGTGCCAAGCGCCCAACAAGTCTTGGAAGAGATGATCGCGACCGGTGCTGATCCCTCTGAAATCATTCAACAACGCGGGCTGGGGCAAGTTAGCGATTCGGTTGAGCTGGAAAGCATTTTAGATACGGTGATTGCCGCCAACGAAAAAGTGGCGGCAGAAGTGCGCGCTGGCAAGCAGCCGGCCTTGCAATTTCTCATTGGACAAGTTATGAAGGAGACGAAAGGTCGGGCCAATCCAAAAATTGTGTCAGACCTGCTGATTCATAAACTCAAGTAAATCTATGGGAATCGAACAAGGAAATCCTTTTGGCGGTATCGGGTTGTCGGATGATGAAGTCAAACTAGCGGCCGCCAAACGCCGCGCCGCGATTGAAGAAGCTAACGGCAAGCGGGAAGACGGCGTCTATGATTTAGACGCACAAGGCGAAAAAGAAGAAGGGCCTGTAGAACCGGAAAACCCAGAATCAAAAAAAGCAGCGTAGCACTGCGACCAAGAAAACCCTGCCGTGAAGTGGTCAGGGTTTTTGGTTGGCCTTGATGAGTCGACTCGCCTCAGCTTCTGACGAAATCCACCGCACCGGCATGCGCTGGAACCACGTCAGTTGCCGCCTGGCAAACGCGTGGATGTGGAATTTGAGCTGGCTGATGGCTTCGGGGCGGCTGAGTTTTTTTTGCAGAAAGAGCGAGAGGTCGCGGTACTCAAGGCCGAGCGATTCCAGGCGTTTCCAAGAAACCCCTTTGGTGTGGAGGCGCTTGACCTCAGCGATCATGCCTTGGCTGAGCCGTGCGTCAACCCGACGGTCAATGTTGCGGTAGAGTTTTTCGCGCGGGAGCGTGATGCCCAAGAGAAGGATGTTGTCCCACTGCGGCAGATGGAGCAATGGAACCGGTTTCCCAGTGGCCGCAATAATTTCTAAGGCGCGGATCAGGCGGCGGCGGTTGTGGCGCTCAATCGTAGCGGCGCGGCGCAGGTCTTTGACTTGCAGTAAGGAAAACAGTTGTGCAGCAGTTTTTTTTTCCAGTCGAGCGCGAAGTTCGGGATTAGGCCTGACTGCAGGAAAATTTGCCGTCGTCAGTGCTGCCTGGATGTAGAACGGCGAACCGCCCACCAAGAATATTGGCGTGTGAGTGGGAATTTTTTTCAGGAGCGAGCGAAATTTTTTCTGATACTGCGCCACGGTAAACACGCCACGCGGTGAGGCGATATCAAGGAGATAGTGGGGAATTCCACCCATTTCAGCCTTGGTAATTTTGCCAGCGCCGATGTCCAACCCGCGGTAGACTTGCCGCGAGTCTGCCGAAACCACAACGCCGCCAAATCGTTTGGCCAGGCGCACCCCCAACGCCGACTTACCACTGGCGGTCGGGCCGACGATGGCGATAATACGCCACGTGTTCATTGATGCGTGCCTCATTTTTCTAATGGCGTTTTACTGAGGACGATGACGTTGCCATCCAAGAATCGCGTTGCCACAGGAAATTCTTTTTGCATGTGCGCCATCAGAGGGCCGTTTGGACTGAATCCAGACCATGTTCTTGGCAGGTATACAACAACGTCAGTGTTGACGTGCAGGTCAGTGAGGAAAAGTTCTTGTTCATTCCCAGGCAAGTGATTCGCCAACAAGAGATCAAGCCGCGTTGGGTTTTGGCGTTGAAAGAAGTAATAGTACCCAGGCGTAAAGGGAAAAAAGAACACGCGTTTATTAGCTAAACTCGTGGAGAGGAGTTGCTGGATGACTGGCAATTCTTCAATCAACGGTGTGCGCCACTGCGAATTCAATGAGAGCGTTCCGTTTGGGGTAGAAACGGTATACCGGGTATGAGATGAAGCAAACGCATGTTTCCCATTTGTCTCTGAGCGGGCTAATCCGTATCCCCAGGCGATCGTCACGCTGAGGCTGATCAGGATTGGAATGAGGACAACCATCCAACGTAAAGAGGATTTTTTCAAGGCCTGGATGATTCCCCAAAACGCAACCGTTGCCCCAATAAGAAAAAAGAGAGAAATTTGCAGTGCATGAATCGGTTCAAGGAAATAGAGGATGCTAAAAGAAAGCACACCATGCGATCCTACGAGAAGCGCATATTCTTTTCGAGGAAAGTGCGCCGGAATTTTTAGGAGAAAGAGGGGAGTGAGGAGTAAGAGGATAGAAAAAGCTAAATAGATCACCACCGAATTCAGAACAAACCAAAATGACCGAACGAGATCCTGGTAGTATGTCAGATTGTTTGTGATCGTTTGCTCCCAGAGGGGCAGGGCCATTCCAACCGAGGTCATTATGGCAACGATCAGCGCTGCTATGCTGAATAAGCCTACTCCAAACCAGCACAGGTTGGACCAACGTTCTCTGCGAGTTGAGCGAAGCAAAATATATGCAACTTGAGGCAACAGCAAGAGGCTGGCTTTCGTGATGAGCGAAGTCTCGGCTAACGCCATGAGAACACCCGCAAGAACCAACCTTGTTCTGGTCCATGGGGAGATGAGTACTGCCGTTGCCAATAGACCCAAAAGAAGAAGTTGCCAGTGATAGGAAACAAATGGCCAGATGGGAAAAATCGCAAACGCAAAAAGAATACTGGGGATACCCGAGAGCCAGGTGAGAAAGCGCCGTGCGACGAGGAATAATGCAACACAAATTCCGAATGCAGTTATGAAGTTGAATATGCGCAGCGACGAATACGAATCGCCGAAAACGAGGAACCATCCCGCGAGCGGGTAGTAGGCTGTTCCGGGTGCGAAAGAATAAAAATCGCGATGAGGAACCTGACCAGTCAGGATGCGTTCTGCGCCGACACTCATGACAGATTCATCTCCAAGAGAACCATACGCGCTCATGGGTGAGGATTCAAAAAAGATAGTAACGGCGAGTCGAGCAACAACAGCAAATACTATGCCGAGCCACACCAATCGTCGCAGCTGAGTTTGTGTGATCATTGTCATTCCACTCTCTTACTATAGACTTTGAGTGTTCCACCGCGCTTCGCTACGGCTTCAGTGATTGAAAGCACCATAGCAAATGGTGAGATGATTAATGCGGATATTCCCCAGATCATCGTTCGTATCGGGTGACGAAGCATTATTCGCCAGCCGCCGTTTTTAAGGGCGTCGTAAAAGCGGTTGTCGTCGTGATAACACAGATTAAGAAAGCTCTGGATGTAGCCGAAGGGGTTGTATTCCAGGGAGAAAAATTCAATTCGCTGGACAACAAAACCATACTGCAAGAGTAACGCGGTTAGTGTCGCGGGAGAATAGTGGAAAAGGTGCCGAGGAATGTCGCGATGAAACCAAGAAGATCCAAACAATTGAGCCTGCCAACTTTTTGCGTTTGGCAGCGTCATGACCAGTAAGCCCGATGGTGTGATGATTCGTTGAATTTCACTGAGGTATTGGCGCGGATCTGCAAGGTGTTCAAAAACATGCCACAGGGTGATGACATCATAGGAATGGGAAGGAAATTTTTGACGTCCAATGTCGCCGATCACAATATTCAGGTCGTGAAAACGGGATTGGGTGAGAAATGAGTCGGAAATTTCAATACCGGCAGTATCCCAGTTTCGTCGTTTGATGTTGAAAAGAAAAGCACCATCAGCGGTGCCAATGTCCATTATGCGACCTTTTCGGTGATGGACCAGTGTTTCGATGCGGCGAATCTTTTTTTGAATTGAGAACCGGCGTAATCCCTGGATAAGAGAAATAAACTTTACCCCCCGTGATCCATGGTACGACTGATCATAGAAGCCTTGGAGCTCTTCTGGAGATGGCTGTGGGAACGTGCATTCGAGTCCACATGTTGTGCAAGCAAGAAGTTCATAGTGTTTCTGTCGGTACGTGCAAGAAAATACATGTCGAAATTGATCCTGTTGATCAATTGGACACGAGAATGGGTACGTGTCTACTCGTCTAGAGTGTTGGTGCACGGTGGAAAATCGCGGCGGTGACGGTGCGGACAAACTCATTTCGCGGAACGGCCAAGATATCGTCCCGTCCTCGGACTCGAATTTGGAGATTGTCAGAAGAAATTTCCTTGTCGCCCAACACTAACATATACGGCACGCGCATTTTTTCTGCGCTGCGGATTTTTTTGCCCACAGATTCATTGGCGTCGTCAACCGTGACACGAACGCCAGCACCGCGGAATTCCTTGGCCATTGCGTGTGCGGCTTCAATGTGATCAACACCGACCGAAATAATTTGCACCTGCACCGGCGCCAACCACACCGGGAAATTGCCGGCGAAGTGTTCAATCAAAATTCCCATGAAGCGCTCAAGCGAGCCGACCATGGCCTTGTGAATCATGACGGGCCGCTGGTCCTTGCCGTCTTCGTCCGTATAGCTTAAGCCAAAGCGCTCCGGTTGATTAAAGTCCAGTTGAATCGTGGAAATTTGGAATTCATGGCCGATGGCGGTGGTGGCGATGACATCCATTTTCGGTCCGTAGAACGCCGCGTCACCCTCTGCCTCGACAAACGTTATGTTCTTTTCCCGGAGGAGTTTACGCATCAGGGCCTGAGATTTTTCCCACACAGCATCAGTACCCAGGTACTTTTCTTTCGCAGATTCATCGCGCAAGGAAAGCCGGATTGCCGGTTCCAGTCCGTACGTTCTCAGCATCGTCATGATTGCGTCGAGGATGGCGGAAAACTCGGCTTCAATTTGATCCTCGCGGCAAAAAGCGTGGCTGTCGTCCTGGCTGAAGGCGCGCAGCCGCGTGAGGCCAACCAACTCTCCCGGCTTTTCGTCGCGGTAGAGGTTGGCAAAATCAGCGTAGCGGATCGGCAACTCGCGGTAGCTGCGTTTGGTGCGGGCGTAGAGCTGCGTGGCCTGTGGGCAGTTCATTGGCTTGAGGAAGTATTCTTCCTTTGAGTAGTTTGACGTCACCAGGAACATGTCGTCGCGGAATTTTTCATAGTGCCCGGAGATCTTGAACAGCTCGCCTTTGTTGATGTTGGGCGTGTGCACAAATTCATAGCCCATGGCGCGCTGCAACTCCTCGGAGTATTTGCGAATTTCTTCGCGCACAACGGTGCCGCGCGGGGTGAACAGCGGCAAGCCAGGCCCGACGAGCGGGGAGAACATGAAGAGGTCAAGGTCAGCGCCAAGTTTGCGGTGGTCG
>Ga0265292_1001716_pt1 | contig 17951 bp, 16 predicted proteins | sample Munlanlewell296A_FD_189080 | JGI IMG/M metagenome (GOLD analysis project Ga0265292, IMG submission 189080) | Leachate microbial communities from a municipal landfill in Southern Ontario, Canada - Leachate well 296A | ecosystem: Engineered > Solid waste > Landfill > Unclassified | place: Canada... | reverse complement strand
ATCACCGTCTTGAATTAACTGGATCCGGGCGCCGGAAGCACGCACCTCGTTAATAATCTTTTCATGTCTCGGCCTATTGAGGATGACAACTGTTAAGTCCTCAAGTTCCTTGTCATTGGCTTCTGCTACTGCTCTTAAATTTTCAATGACAGGAGCGTCAAGATGTATCCGTCCTTTAGCCTTTGGCCCCACAGCTATCTTATCCATGTACATATCCGGGGCATGCAGGAATCCTCCTGTTTCGGAAGCTGCCAGCACAGCAATAGCATTATTCAATCCCCTGGCCACGTTGTTAGTACCCTCTACCGGGTCGACAGCTATATCTACCTTAGGATCCACACCGGCCCCTACTTTTTCTCCTATAAACAGCATAGGAGCTTCGTCCATCTCGCCCTCCCCGATAACGACTGTTCCATCAATCTGGACGGTACTGAAAACAGCTCTCATCGCTACAACCGCCGCATCGTCTGCCGCGTCCTTGTCTCCCCTGCCCATCCATCTGGCCGCCGCTATAGCCGCCGCTTCAGTTACACGGGCAAACTCCATTGTCAGTTCCCGGATCAAGATTAATCCCCCCCGCAAATAGTTAATAGTATAGCACGATGCAAATATTGTGCTATGCTGTTATCTTTCTTTCTACTTTATATGCACTTATTCCTGCCCGGAGAACCGAAAAAACTATTTGTTTTTCACTGTTTCCCAATCAGCCAAAAACTTGTCGATACCTATGTCGGTAAGAGCATGTTTCGTCATCTGCATAATAATTTTGAATGGTATTGTAGAAATATGGGCCCCTGCTTTTGCGGCTTCGGTAACATGGATAGGATGCCTAATGCTGGCTGCAATAATCTGGGTATTAAAACCGTAAATTTCATAAATATGCACGATTTCCCTGACCAAGTCCATACCATTTTGGCCGATATCATCAAGCCTGCCAACGAAGGGACTGACAAACGTGGCCCCGGCCAGAGCGGCTAATAAGGCTTGGTTAGCAGAGAATATCAGGGTAACGTTAGTCTTTATCTTTTTTCCGGACAGTATTTTTGTGGCTGTCAAACCCTCTGCCGTCATGGGAACCTTGATTACAATATTAGGGTGAATCTGGGCTAGTTCCTCTGCTTCTCTAACCATTCCCTCGGCATCGGGGCTAATTACTTCTGCACTTATCGGCCCGTTAACAATTTCACATATCTCTTTCACAACCTCTTTAAAATTGCGTCCTTCTTTGGCAATCAATGATGGGTTGGTAGTAACCCCACTGACAACTCCCAGCCGGCTGGCTTTTTTTATTTCTTCAATGTTTGCTGTGTCAATAAATATTTTCATAAAATTTTAAACCTCCTGTATTAGTTTGATATATTATATATTGGTGTCTCCTTTAGTTACCCGAATTTAATGGAAACTCTCTAATCGCATATCTTATTTTGCCAGACCCTGATGTTGGTATCGCTTCAACAAATTCTACTCTCACTTCTACGCGCCCCATTGCTTTAGTTATTTTGTCAATAAAATATCGAACCTCCGAATCTTGAAAGTTCTGACCTTTCACTATCTTAAGGGAAAGTCTATTTCTTTCGTGTTGGATGATTTGAAACTGTTTGATTCCGTCAAGGTTTCTGGCAATATGGTTGAAGAAATGACCATGAATAAAACTGCCCTCAAGGGAAAAAAACGTATCATCTTCTCTGCCCTGAATCTTTTCTAACATAGGTAAAGTTACCTCACAGGTACATGCTTGGGCTGAGATTGAAGCCACATCTCCCAGTTGATATCTCAATCTAGGCATAGAAAAATTATTTAAATCGGTTACTAATAATAAGCCGCTATTACCCGGATCAACACGTTTTTTACTCTGCAGGTCAACTATTTCAATGACAGCATTTTCAAATGTTATGTGCATGTTCCCTTTTTGACATTGGTAGGCAAGAATGCCACCATCCCTAGCGCCATATTCATTTATAACCTTGCAGCCAAATGCTCTTTCAATCTTTTCTCTTTGAAAATCATGGAGCGTTTCAGCTGTTGACACGACCCCTTTGGGCAGGAAATTAAGCTTTGTTTTACTGGATAACATCATATCTGCAAAAAGAGTAAGTGAAGATGCGTAACCATAGAAATATTTAGGCTTAAAGGCGTTTATTGTGTCCATGTATTGATTTATCGACTTGGGATTCAAATCATAAGCTGGTATTATGATACGGTTTTTTAGAAAACGTTCTTTGGCCTTATATACTAGTCTCTGCTGTTGTCCCAACTCAATCGGAGAACCCCAAATCATAACTGACCTATCACCGATATTAATATCCGACCATGAGAGTCCGCGCCATCTTGCAGCTTCATAAAACTCAACAGTCTTTCTGTCGATGTAAAATTTAACCGGTTCCCCGGTAGAACCTCCGGTTCTATTTGGAACGAGACTGCTTTTCTCTACATTTGAGCTCAAGTAACTATCCGGTGATTCCATAAATTTTTTCTTAGTTAGTATTGGGAACTTGTCCAATGCCGCAAAGGGGTCTCGGTTAATGTCTTTTCTCAAGTCCCCGTAGTCTGAATACGCTGGTACCCGCTCAATACAATAAGTCAAAAGTACCTTCAGTTTATTCTCTTGAAGTGCTTTTAATTCATGTCTGGGAAGGCTTTGGGTGTTTTGTAGATATTTAAGGTTCTTACGGATGTTATTTCCCTTAAGGCTTTCCATCAGTGGGAAAATTATGTTTCTAATTAAACCGCCATTAACATCCAATGAGATTCCTCCCAATGTAATTTCTTCTCAATATAAACCCATAATATTACATAACGTGTGTAACTTCAATAAAAATTGAAGAATTAATCATTATCAAAGGATAATTCCAAAACGTTCCGGATTAGGAATGTTTATATTGCGGCTATTATAGTCCCAAAATCTAAAAAAGGTTGTTTGATCCAGCATTCCTGCACCAGGAACAGGCATTGTCAAAACTGTCTCGTACTGATAAATGTAAGAATCTTTTTTACCTATCCAAATAGTATATATAAGTTTAGAGGTTGGCAAAAAGGTTTTGGTCACTTCATAATTCGGAATCGAAATTCCTGTCGGAATGACTTTTCTTATATCATCCCCGTTTAATTCAACCTGGAAAACAGAACACTCTTGACTTAATATCTTTTGATCAGGTAGTTTATTCATGCGGTCCGCCACTACCAGCAACCCTTCGAAACCCCTGAGCGGCTCATTAGCATTGGGCAGCGAACTAACCCGGCGCCATTTATTACCCCCGTTTATGTAACTGTTATCTTTCCAGCGATAATAAATAAAATTAGTTCGTAATAAACTACCTTTAATAAAAAACCCAACTTGTCGGTCATAAGTCCCATCATTAAACATAAGGTTCGTAAGCCTTTTCTGAACCTTAGATGAAATCCAGCCTTGAAACCGGAATTTTGTGGCTTGGTTTTTGGTTTTGTCCAGTGACTTCTCCAAAATATCTTTTACTAAGTTAGCGGCAACAATCTCTTTTTTGGGCTGGTTGGTTTCCACCGTGCCAGAAGCTAACCTGTAACCACATCCGCTAAATAAAGCAGTAGTAAAAAAAACTATGAAAGTCAATACTGCCAATAACTTAATTTTTAGTCCTAACATTATGAATCTCCCTTAAATCGTCGTAGTTTTGCCTTACCAAGTTTCCCGTAGAACCCCAACAAGATTAAGCAGATAGTAAAAGTATAGACTAGGGGAACTAAAGGAATCTTACTTTTTTCAAGAACAAAAATGACATGTTTATATGGAAGATAACTAATCAACTCAATCTGGCCATCTCCATCAACATCCCCAGGTGTTAATTCAGTAAGACCCATAAAAATACGCCACTGTTGCTCCAGTCCCGAAGGAGAAAACTTATAATCTGTAACGTATTTAGTTTTATTTTGGCGCATAAAACTGTTTGAAAGGGCAAAGATTTCTGAACGATTCATTTCTCCGATTCGGGTATAGCTTTCGAATCTGAAGGAGTTATCAGGACTTAACCAAAGGACTTTCCATTCTCCCTGTTCCCCAAGCTTTAAAATTCTAGCATACTCAGTATTAAGCATCAGTTCATCTTTACCGTCCAAATCTACATCCCCAATAACAAGATCCGCTGTGCCTATATCAGGCACTTTTTTTGTGGAAAGCTGGCTTATCAGCCTAATCTCCCCTTTTATATTCACACTATATACATATAAATCGCGGCCTAAAACAATCAGTTGGGCAGAATCATCGGAGAAACAATGTGCTGTACCGAGTATTGCGGATCCGCCAGTTTGAATAGAAAATGGCTTCCCCTTGTACTCCCCAGTAAGCAAGGAATCCTTAATTTGGGCCGATATTTGCATTGGGTTGTCTAACCTGATGTTTGTTCCCAAACTTTTTCCGGAATTGTGGGCGATATTTTTCTCGAGAGATTTTTCTGCCTCCTCATATTGCATTATACTTTCCAAATCAAGGCTGATAGCTGAAAATGGAGCTTGTCCAAATACCATTGCGTTTTCTATTAATACTTCCGGTTTACGGAGAGGAGTGAGATTTTTTATAATACCATTGGAAGATAAATTATATTTTACTCCATAATAAGGGAAATTCAGATAATCGTTTTTTAATGATTTGGCCACTTCGGAAATTGAATATTCACCCTGTTTCAATTCGTCAAATGTTTTCCCATTCCAAGAAAAGACCAAGTAAGTACTTTCCTCGTTCTTTTGAAAAGGAAAATCTTCACCATCGAGACCTTCATCTTTTGTTGATTTCTTAGTTCTGTCAAAATTACCTTGAACAATAATTTCTTTTCCTCCCTTGCCATCTACATTTGCAACCTGTAAGGGAAAATAGTCTATTGTGCTATTGGAATCATAAAGAACAGGGCTGCGCCATTTTACAATAAATTTACTCCAAAGAGGATACTCAAATGGGTAGAATGTAATATTTATAAATAGCGCTGTTAAAAACACTACGATAAATGAACCGAAGGAAACTCTCCCAAAATATTTACTGATAAAAAATATTACAAAAAACACAATAACTGAACCCACCACATTCAAAATTATTGACGCGTTTTTTAAATTGCCTAAAGCCCGATTGATTGCTAAGAAAGCCAGTGCATATATCAGATAAGATATTCTTTTATCAGAAGGTATTGAAAAACTCAGAAGCCCTACAATAATTAAAGATAATAAGATTCCAAAAAAAGACCACTCCATTACTGCCGGTGTAACGACCAACTCGTAAAGAGCTAAAAAATAAAATGATAAAAAGACTAGTATAATCTTTTCTACAATATTTTTGGGGTTCATATCACTACCTCTTAAGTATTAAGAATCACTAAGCCGAGAAAATGGCTAGGAAACTTAATTCCTAGCCACTTTTGTCAACAGGCCCCGTTTGAGACAACCCTTGATATACTACGCTTTCCCCGAACTACCGAATAATCTTATCTTCTCCCTGATAATTTCTATAGCAGCTGCGCGGGCCGGTCCAAGCATCTTCCGCGGGTCAATCTCCTTAGCGTCTTTGTTGAGGACATCACGAGCTCCCTGAACAAAGGCTTCCCGAATGTTTGTATCAATGTTAACCTTCCGGACCCCGAGTTTAATTGCTTTGGCAATGGCCTCATCGGGGACACCGGAGGAACCGTGCAGAACAATAGGAATATTGACCAATGACCTAATCTTTTCCAACCTCGGAAAATCAAGTTCCGGAATACCTTTATATTGACCGTGGGCTGTACCAATAGCTACTGCCAAGGCATCCACACCCGTACGCTCAACAAATTCCTTGGCTTCTTCGGGTTTTGTAAAAAGGGCGTCCCTTTGATTAACATAAATATCATCCTCTGTCCCGCCGATTTTACCCAATTCAGCCTCAACAGAAACGCCAACCGCCCTCGCTACTGCAATTACCCGGTTAGTTAACTCAATGTTTTCTTCAAAAGGCAGTTTCGACCCGTCGATCATAACAGAACTGAAACCCTTTCGAATACACATCATTACCTGTTCAAAACTGGTCCCGTGGTCTAAATGAAGGGCAACCGGGACAGAAGCATTCTCGGCTGCAATATTAGCCAGGGCCGTTATATATTCAATCCCGGCATACTTTATCGCTCCCTGGCTGGCCTGCATTATTACAGGTGATCTTTCGGCCTCCGCGGCAGCTATAATAGCCTGAACTATTTCCATATTATTGCAGTTGAAGGCTCCTACAGCATACCCACCTTCTTCCGCTTTCTTCAATAGGTCACTAATTGGTACAAGAGACATCAGTTATCCTCCTTAAATAATTATTTTTCTTAATTCTATCTGCGGCCTCACAGCGGCCGCGTTTTAATGCTTTGTGCGTTTGGTGGTCTTCTTTTTAGGCTTTTTGTTCTTATTCATATTATCAAGAGATTTAAAACCATTTTTCACCAGTTCAATTTTTTTGATTCCTTTGACCCTGCTCAAATCTTCTTCACTTTCGGCATAAACTATACTTACTGTCTTGCAGTCTTTGCACTGAAGCTCAATCCGGTCCGGAAATATATCGATTTCAATTTGGTAGCTCCCGCATTCACAGTAAAGGAACCCCTCTTCCGCGATGTCATGTAGACAGTTGAGAATCTCGAACATTATCTCCGGGTTAAAAAAATAGTCATCGTAACCAAGCTCGTTGACTAGAGATTCAAGGTTATGTTCATAATTGTCAACTACAGTCCGCACTTTTTCATCAGGACCAAAAAAACCCAACTCAACATTAGTATCATTGCAGTAAAAGAATGTAACATCATCAGACCAAAGCTGTTTAGCCTTATAATACACCAAATGGTTTGTTTCACAGAGGACACACGGCACCTGCAGCCAGTATTGCTGGCGATTTTTAGTCCCGATAGTAAGTTTGGGGGCTCCACAGGAACATGTAGTTTTGACACTTTTTGACCCCGCAAAGGCAAAACGGGAAATTGAGTGAAAGTCCAACTTCCCACATGACGGGCAGCGCATTGCAACAACAACTTCGGTGGCTACAATCATCGTAAACCCCCCTCTTGTATTTTTACTTCGCCGCCGAAAATAAAATTCCTCTTTTTATCAAGAGTCGTTCCTCGCTACATCCGCCATTCCGTTGCTTTTAAAGCCTTATCCCGTCTGGTTTTTCCGGTTTTCGTCAAGCACCTTTTTAACAAGTTCCCTTAATTCATTGATATCAAAAGGCTTTGTCACATATTCCTTGACACCGAGCTTCATAGCCTCGGCAACTATTTCCAGTTCTCCGTAAGCTGTCATCATAATGACCAGGATGGAACCGTTGATTTTTTTTATTTCATGTAGGGCTTCAAGCCCATTCATGCCTGGCATTTTCATATCCATGAGAATAATATCAGGCATGTCTGCTTTGACTTTTTCCAGGGCTTCATGTCCACTCCCGGCAAGGACAACTTCATAATCTCCTTCGTTGAAAGCCTCAAATAGCAGTCTTCTTACTCCCATTTGGTCATCAACGACAAGTAATTTAGCTGTCACAACGATCTCCCCCTCTCCACAGAGGAGTATTCGAGACGAAACAAATTTTTCCTTCTTTATATAACAATAAATAAGTCGTCATATTCCGTCAACATTTTACACAGAGGGCTGACATATCCTGCCAGGCCTACAATATTAAGACATCCCCCCCGCTATTGGGTAAACTAACCCAAGCAAAACCGCTGTAAGAATAACTATAATTCCCATCAGGATACCAACTGGGATAACAAGAATGGCAATCGCTTTCCCCGTAGGAATTCGCTGCACTTCCCTCAGACCAATAACGAGTAAGATAGCTGACCAGATAATGACCCCGAGAGACCCTGCCACGCTCAGGAACCTGCCGGTAAAAGTGCCGGCCGCAAAATAACTGATTATCTGGAGAGGAATAATCAGGACCCTCGGAATATCCGCGAATGCTAAAACAGTTAACACCCCCGTAGCCCGGCCCGTCCCCCCCATAAACTCGGCTGTGAGTTGAAAAACCCCGGCCTGCACAAACCAGCCAAGAAAAGCCAGAATAATGCTGACAAGACCAAGGTACGGTCCGGCCTTCGTTAGAATGTCGGCAAATTCCGGCGGGAGGTTCGAGACTTCCGGAGGAACCAGATTCTTCACGAGCGAAGTGAGAACGGCGACCCCCGAAAAAACAATAAATCCGTAAAACAATGGTGGTTCCTGGGACATCCTGCGGAAAGCAGCTGTCGGGGCAAATATAACACCATATAATAATTCTACCAAACCCGGATAAGTAGTTTCTTTATCCTGTTCTAAATCACTCATTCGGCTGACCTCCATTAACGGTTCTGTATTGCTGGCTGGGTTGTTAATATCTCCCGGAAGAGTTGTATTTCCCGAGGTGACAATCCAACGCCGGAGTTATTATTTAACCCAAGGAGACTCTGCACTCCCCCCAAAAACCTGGCGAAGGGATTTTTCGGCCCGAGTTCGTAGATACTGGGCTCCCCTTTTATTTTGGCGAGTTCCCCCGTTAACGCAACTGCATCATAATAATTGCCGAGCTGGTCAACCAACCCCAGTTCTTTGGCCTGCCGTCCGGTAAATATCCTTCCGTCAGCCAGGGCCAGCACTTTTTTTCGGTCCATGCTGCGCCCCTTGGCTACAACATCAACAAACTGGTTGTATATATCGTCCACCATCGTTTGTAGAAGTTCCCTCTCCTCTGGGGTAAGGGGCCGATTAGGTGAACCTATATCTTTAAAAGGCCCGCTCTTAACCGTTTGCGGGGATACCCCTATCTTGTTGAACAGTTCCTGCAGGTTCATCGTTTCCATAATGACCCCGATACTCCCGGTCATCGTGGCCGGGTTAGCCATTATTTTATCGGCCTTGGCTGCTATCCAGTAACCGCCGGAAGCCGCCATATCCCCCATGGAAGCCACGACTATTTTCCCGGACCGGCGGATTTTTTCGATTTCGTCCCCGATTTCCTGAGAGGCCGCGGCACTACCGCCAGGGCTGTTTATTCTAATTAGGACAGCCTTTATACTGTCATCCTCACGGGCTTCTTTCAACTGCTCCAACAGGGAGCTCCCCGTTACAGCCCCGCCCAGAAGTCCCGCATCGTCTCTGGCCCCGGTAATAATGCCCTCAACATAGATGACCCCGATACGTTCACCCTGTGCCGCCCCTTTCACCTTCGATTGGTTGGCCGCCACAGCCGCTATCAGAGAAAAGATAATAATCCCCGCTATTATCCCTATAACTTGTTTTTTGTTCACCTGCGTTTCCCCCATTTCTGATTAGTTTCAACCGGCATTTCCGGTTACCGGTTGGGTTTATAAAAATCAGGCTGCCGAGTGTGCATTTTACTACACCGCGCGTACGCGCACTCAGCAGCCTTAAGCCCAAGGTGAATCCTAATTCTTCTCTTGCCGTAAGCGGTGCGCCATCCCTACAAAATCCCGGAACAGTGGATGAGGCCGGTTAGGACGTGATTTGAACTCTGGATGGAACTGTGTTCCGACAAACCAGGGGTGGTCTTGCAACTCAATAATTTCCACGAGCCGGTCATTTGGTGATGTGCCGCTTAAGGTCATACCCTTTGCCGCCATTTGGTCGCGATATTCATTGTTGAATTCAAACCGATGCCGGTGGCGTTCATAGATTAAATCTTCTTTATAAGCATCGTACGCCAAGGTCCCCTCTTTCAGTTTGCAGGGGTAAAGCCCCAACCGCATCGTGCCGCCCTTTTCCTCAATATCCTTCTGTTCCGGCAGCAGGTCAATAACCGGGAAAGGCGTCTGGAGGTCAAACTCGGAACTATTGGCCTTTTTTAAGCTAATATGGCGGGCAAACTCGATCACAGCACACTGCATTCCCAAGCAAACCCCCAGGTAAGGCACCTTGTTTTCTCTGGCGTAAGTAATGGCCTTTATTTTCCCTTCAATTCCGCGGTCGCCAAACCCCCCAGGGACGAGGATTCCGTCAGCACAAGCCAGCCTTTCATGCACAACATCCTGGCCTTTTTCTAATTCGACGGCATTTATCCATTTGATATCTATCGCCGAATCATGGTAGAGCCCGGCATGACGGAGGGCTTCTGCCACACTCATATAAGCATCCGGCAGCTCAATATATTTTCCTACAACTGCAATAGTGGTCCTGTGCTTGGGATTTTTGATCTTGTATACAATTTCAGTCCATTCCTTCATATCAACATCCCGGCACTTCAGTCCGAGGCGTTCGATAACAATATCGTCAAGCCCTTCTTTTTTCATTAAAAGGGGCACTTCGTAAATTGTCTCCGCATCTATGGCCTGAATCACCGCATCTTTGTCAATATCACAGAAAAGGGCAATTTTTTCTTCCATATCCTTTGACAGAGGCATCTCGGACCGGCAGACGATGACATCCGGCTGAATCCCTATACTACGAAGTTCTTTGACACTGTGCTGGGTGGGTTTTGTCTTGAGTTCTCCGGCAGCTCTCAGGTAGGGGACAAGAGTGACATGAATGTACATGACGTTCTCCCGGCCAATATCACTTTTCATCTGCCTGATAGCTTCAAGGAACGGAAGGGACTCGATATCACCGACCGTACCCCCAATTTCAGTTATCACGACATCGGGTCTGCTTTCCTTAGCCCCTCTAAGGATACGATCCTTAATCTCATTAGTGACATGGGGGATTACCTGGACTGTCCCACCTAAAAAATCCCCTTTACGCTCTTTCGATATAATGGACCAGTATATTTTGCCTGTTGTTACATTACTATACTTACTAAGGTTTATGTCGACAAACCGTTCATAATGACCAAGATCAAGGTCTGTTTCCGCTCCGTCGTCTGTCACAAAAACTTCTCCGTGCTGATAGGGGCTCATTGTACCGGGGTCAACATTTATATACGGGTCAAACTTCTGAATGGCTACCTTCAGCCCCCTGCTTTTTAGAAGACATCCAAGCGAGGCGGCCGTAATCCCCTTTCCAAGTGACGAAACCACTCCCCCAGTCACGAAAACAAACTTAGCCATGATGTTCCTCCTGTCCGAAAATGGTAGAATACTTAACTTCGCACAAAAACATTCTATCCCTATGCAGATTGCCTGTCAAGGGGATTAAGGGTATTAAAAATTGCGTGGAATATACCACGCATTTATTAGTTGTCCCACTCCCCGTCGGGTTGATTCAGCTGAAAACCCCTGTCAGGCATCCACTCCCTTAAACCCCAGATCCCTTTACCGATATGAACAAACCTGCCATCCAGGTTTAGTTCGGTATGAATGCCGGCCATGATATGGCCATGGTCTTTTCCGGATATCGGCTTGATAGCCAGAACCTGTTCGAATAAATCCCGGAAATACAAGGGGGCCCCCTTAGCTTTTAGAATCGCATGGGCCAGGTCCGCTTCGGACATGTGCGGGTTAAACTCCCGAGCCGTCAGGTTATCCATAATTATCACCTTCCCATTAACTTTATCTAAGTGATTAAAGACTTTAAACCATCTGACTATTCGACTCTTTATTCGACTCGGTAGAAGTATTTTCCTGCCTAACATTAAAAATGTTGTCTGAATTTGTTGGAAAAAACCCCCTACATTGAGTCAGGGGCTGTAAGGCCAAGTAAATGCAGCGCTCTACGCACTACGGTTTGCGTGCACTTAACCAATACCAGCCTGGCATTCTGTAATTCCACATCATCAGTAATAACACGGTGGCTGTTATAAAATACGTGGAACAATCCCGCCAATTCATGGGCATATCTGGCTAAACGGTGGGGTTCAAGATTTACCGCAGCTTCGGAAACCTCTACCGGGAAGTCGACCAGTTTTCTGATCAGTTCCAATTCCGCCGGTTCCGAAAGGAGGGTTAAAGTGCATTCACCGGCCGGTGGTATAGTGCCGCCCCTTTCGTTTAATTGGCGTAAAATGCTGCAGATCCTGGCATGGGCGTATTGGATGTAATAAACCGGATTGTCGGTGGACTTAGATTTAGCTAAATCCATATCAAAATCGAGGTGGCTGTCCGCACTCCTCATCACAAAGAAGTACCGGGCGGCATCCCTGCCAACTTCCGAGATAAGGTCTTCCAGAGTAACGAATTCGCCCGAACGCTTGGACATCCGGATTATTTCCCCGCCCTTGAACAGGCGCACGAGCTGCATGATCACGATGTTGAGGTTATCCGGGTCGTAACCCAGGGCTTTAACAGCCCCCTTTAAACGCTTTATGTGGCCGTGATGGTCCGCCCCCCATATATTGACGACCCATTCGAAACCACGGTCAAATTTATTTTTATGATAAGCAATATCAGCCGCAAAATAAGTTGGAGTTCCGTTGCTCCTAACGACAACTTCATCTTTTTCATCACCGAATTCGGTAGTTTTAAACCACAGGGCCCCCTCATGCTCGTAAATGTACCCCCTGCCGCGCAGTTCATCAAGTACAGCTTCAAGAGCTCCTGTCTCGTGGAGCGACCTTTCATTAAACCATACATCATATTCAACTCCGAAGTCCTGCAGGGTATTTTTAATGGCCTGCAGTTTTTCTGCTAAGGCATATTCAATAAAATTTTTCTTCCGCAGGCCGGGTTCCATTGTTAAGTACTTGTCTCCGTCCCTTTCGATAAGGCCTTTTATTGTATCGATGATATCCTGGCCATGATAACCGTCCTCCGGAAATGGAATATCCTGTCCGTACTGCTGTAAATATCTTACCTCAAGAGATTTCCCGAAATTATCTATTTGGTTCCCTGTATCATTTATATAGAACTCTCTTGTTACAGCAAACCCCGCCGAACGTAAAAGGTTGGCCATTGTATCTCCCAGAGCGGCCCCCCGGGCATTTCCCATGTGTAACAATCCCGTCGGATTGGCGCTTACAAACTCTACCTGGACCTTTTTCCCAAGGCCGGTTTCACTATTGCCGTATTTATCCCCCTGTACCTCGATCTGCGGCAAAACCTCATATACCCAGCCATTATCGAGATAAAAATTAATAAACCCGGGTCCGGCAATTTCTTTTCTGGCTACCCAGGCGCCTTCATTTATTATGTAGCTATCCAGTATTTCGGCCACCTTACGGGGCGGCATCCCGGCCTGACGGGCCAAAAGCATCGCAATATTGGTGGCAAAATCCCCGTGTTCTTTTTCTCTTGGCGCTTCCAGAACAAAATCGGGGAGAAATTCGTAGTTTAACTTTCCATCTGTTTTCGCTTTTTCAGCTGCCCTGCTGACAGCCATAATAATCTGGGATTTAACGTTTTCCAGAGCAGACTTCATTTTATGCCTCCCTCACAGTAAGTGACAGTTTATTGGCACTTATCTTTTCATTTTCAACCTCTAATACATATTCAAGATTAATACTCCCTCCCGCTTCTGTCAAGTTAACTTCTACTTTGGAAGGAGTAACCGCAACATACATCACCCCGAAGGGTGTAATATAATTCGCCCGGCGCCGCCGGCCGGACTCGAAAACCTGTTTCTGCCGGGAAGTACCGGTCCTGTTTAAAGTTACCCGGTCCGGCTCGGCCTTAAGAAAAGTTGTCGTCCCGGACATGCCGGTGACCTCAGATTCACTATACATAATGAAGTAGGCTCCATTTTTTAGATAATAGCTGCCCGTAGTTATTAATTCCTGGGAATCAACCTCGCCATATTCATTTAACTGGGTACCGGTAACCGATATTATTACCTCTTTGTTCATGTCGTACTGCCTTTCTACTACCCCCGGTCTATTAAAATATTATACCAGAAAAAAGGCTGTCCTACACCAATTAATTTCCAGTTGGCAGCCCCGGTATACAAAATGCAAACCATTCACCATCAAAAACCCTCCGTTTAAGGAACACCGGTGAAAAAATCCAAAAAAGAATACCACTTAGATGTGCTTATTGACCATTAACCGGGAGAATGTAGCTTTTAACCTAAAAACCAGTGCAATATTTTGGTGAGCCTTATACAATGTAATCAAATAAAGTCCTATGGCCTCTTTTTGTTTTCCATTTGGTTCAAGAAAATTTATGAGGAGGGGGGTTCGATGCATTAGATTAAATTGGCCGAACGGTCTTATTTCAATTTTTATATAAACAAAATTTACGGAGGTGTTTCTTAATGAGTCAAGGAAGTAACGCTAAAGGTTGGGTTGTTACCTTCTCAGGAACAGCCATTAACCTTTGTCTGGGTATCCTCTACGCATGGAGCGTTATCGGTAAAGCCCTGACCAAAGAGTGGGGCTGGACGGCAGCCCAGGCGAACATACCTTATGCCGTTGCCTGCGGCGTATTTGCTGTTATGATGGTAGTCGGCGGCCGGCTCCAGGACAAACTCGGACCCAGATGGGTAGCAACTGCCGGTGGTGTAATGGCTGGCGCCGGAATGATTATGTCAAGTTTTGCATCTCAAGAAAGTATGATCCTTCTGGTAATTGGTTTTGGTGTCATTGCAGGAACCGCGATGGGTTTCGGATATGCTTCCGCCACCCCGCCTGCGGTCAAATGGTTTCCGCCCCATAGAAGGGGTCAGATTACCGGTCTCGTTGTTGCCGGTTATGGCTGTGCATCAGTTTACCTGTCCCCGCTGACCACAAATCTCCTAAAGAACTTTGGTATCAATAAAACCTTTATGTATCTCGGTATCTTCTTCCTCGTGGCGATTTGCTTATTCGCCCAAAACCTGAAGAACCCGCCGGCCGGTTATATCCCGCCCGGTATGCCCGCAGTGAGCAGTCCTAAGCACCAGGCTGCCAGGCACGAATATGACTGGCACGAAATGGTTAAAACCCCGCAGTTTTATCTCCTCTGGTTAATGTTCTGTTTCGGCTCCTTTGCCGGTCTGATGGTTATCGGCAGTTTGGCCAAGATGGCCTCTCAGCAGAACCCCGCTACCACTCTGGCCCCCATCTTTGTAGCGATTCTGGCAGCCGGTAATGCCGGTGGCCGGATAGTGGCCGGTCTGGTTTCCGATAAGTTGGGCCGGATGCGTACAGTCCTCTTGATCGCCTTAGGTCAGGCAATCATTATGTACCTGTTCCATTTCTTCACCAGCGATATTCTGCTGGCTTTAGGTTCAGCTGGTGTTGGAGCTTGTTACGGAGCCAACCTCGCCGTATTCCCGTCCACAACCTTTGATTATTATGGAACTAAAAACGGCGGTGTCAACTACGGTCTCGTATTCACCTCCTGGGGTGTCGGTGGAATATTCGGTGGAATGGTTGCCGGTAAAATCTTTGACATGACCAAGAGTTACAATACTTCCTTCATGGTAGCAGTTGTTATCTGTCTCTTACAAGCCGGCCTCTCGTTTATTACTAAGCCGCCTCAGACGATACTGGTTACCAAAGATATTCCTGCAGCCAAAACTGCAGATTAGGAATAATCCCTCTCCAATACCGCATCAGGTCATCCTGGTGCGGTATTCCTTTTACCCAAAGTAAAGGGGCTGTCCTTTTTTAGACAGCCCCTTTGTGTTATCTCTATATTTCCGCATTCCAACCCTCTTCGAATGCCTGCTTATTTAATTCGAGAAACTTTGCCGGGACCTTCTCTTCCAGGGATTTAATACACTTTTCCTTCGCAAACCCCATTTTCCGGGCCAGAACTCCCATCAAAACAACGTTTGAGGCTTTATCATTACCGCACTTCCTGGCTAACGCCAGAGCGTCTATGGCAATTGTATCAGGAATCCTGCTCCTTATCCGGTCAATGATATTGCCGGGATACTCCTGCAGCCCCAGAAGGACAGGCACAGGTTCAATCGCCTGGTCATTTATAATCATCGTCCCGCCATTTTTTAAATACTGCATCCAGCGCAGCGCTTCCAGGCGTTCAAAAGATAGAATAATATCAGCCTGCCCTTCGGCAATCAGTGGTGAAAAAACCTTTTCCCCCATCCGCACCTGAGTAACAACACTGCCCCCGCGTTGGGCCATCCCGTGAATTTCAGATACTTTCACGTCATGCCCTTCCTGCTGGGCCAAAGAAGATAAAATCCTGCTGGCCAGGATAGTACCCTGACCCCCCACACCTACTATCAGGATATTTGTTACACCACTGCTAGCCAATAACCTCACCCTCTTTCTTCAAGGCCCCTGACGGGCAAAGCTGGGCACACAAGGCACAACCCGTACACAGAGCTGAATTAACCGCAACACTGTCTGCCCCGGCGCTAAGCGCCGGGCAGCCAAGTTTCATGCATTTTTTACAGTTGATACAGGTTTCCGGCTCGATTGTATAAGGTAAATTGGCTTGCTTTATAAGAAGGGCACACGGCCTTTTGACAATAATCACAGAAGGCTCGTTGGCTGCAGCTTCCTCCTCCACGATTTTCTTCAGCTGGTCAAGGTCAAACGGGTCGGCAGCGGCAACCCTTTTTATCCCCAGCGCCCTGACTAAAGCAGCCAGGTCAACTTTACCGGTAGGCTCTTTGCTTAGCGTCCGCCCGGTAGCGGGGTGGTCCTGGTGCCCTGTCATTGCCGTTGTACTGTTATCAAGGATTATAGTCGTTGTGGCGCCTTTGTTATAGGCAATGTCAAGCAGTCCGGTAATTCCCGAATGCAGGAAGGTGGAATCCCCGATTACTGAAACAACCCTGCCATGCATTTCCGGGTGTGCTTTTTCCATACCCAGAGCGGACCCGATACTCGCTCCCATGCATATACATGTATCCATCGCCTCCAGGGGCGGTAGTGAACCAAGGGTATAGCATCCGATATCTCCCATGACAGTCATCTTTAATTGGTTAAGGATGTAGAATAACCCTCTGTGGGGACAACCGGGGCACATGACAGGGGGCCTTACGGGAATCTGGACGTCCTTTTCAGCTTCAACCCCCGGAACCAGTACCGATTTGTCTATGAGGTCCTTAAATTGTGTCACGGAGAGGAGTTTTTCCGCAATCATTTTTTGGGAAACCTCGCCGATCCTGGGAAATATTTTCTTTCCGACGGGTTCCAGCCCCATCACCCGGATCTGTTCCTCCATGAAGGGTTCCAATTCCTCAATTACATACAATTCCTTTACTTCAGCGGCAAATTCCCGGATAAGCTGTTCCGGCAGCGGGAAGGTGATACCCAATTTCAATATAGAAACCCCTGGTGCAACTTCCTTCACATAATCGTAGACAACACCGCTTGTGATTACACCTATTCCCCTGTCACCCCATTCCACCCGGTTGACAGGACAGGTCTCTACGTAGGCCTGGAGCTTTTTCCTCCGCTCTTCAACTACCACGTGCCGGCCCCTGGCATGGGCCGGGATCATAACATATTTTTGGGCGTTTTTAACATATGCCTTCGTATGTTCCCCAGTACGTTCCCCAAGTTCAACAAAGCCTTGAGAATGGGCAATCCTGGTAGTTGTCCGCAGCATCACAGGGGTGTCAAACTGCTCGCTGATTTCCAGGGCCAGGCCTACCATGTCTTTGCATTCCTGGCTGCTGCTGGGCTCAAGCACCGGAACCTTGGCAAATTTGGCATAAGCCCGGCTGTCCTGCTCGTTCTGTGAACTGTGCATTCCCGGGTCGTCGGCGCTGACAAGTACAAATCCGCCGTTAATTCCCGTGTAAGCAAGGGTAAACAGCGGGTCTGCAGCCACGTTTACCCCAACGTGTTTCATCGTCACCAGGGTTCTAGCGCCGCCAATGGCAGCCCCGGCCCCTACCTCCAAAGCCACTTTTTCATTTGGTGACCACTGGGCATATACCCCCGGATAGCGGACCAGATTCTCCAGAATCTCGGTACTGGGTGTCCCCGGGTAGGCAGCAGCCACGGTAACCCCGGATTCATAAGCCCCCCTTGCAATCGCCTCATTGCCGGTAAGTAACTCCTTCATTTCTCGCACCTCCCTCTAGGGTGTTGAGTCAGCTTCATAAATCTTATTCCTTAGGGCGCAAATCTATTACTCTCTTGGCCTTCCCCACAGTTCTTTCAATCGACCTGGGTTCCAGGAGCTTCACTTTGGCACTGATCAATAACACCTTGTTAAGCTTGTACT
>Ga0265292_1001715_pt1 | contig 17963 bp, 12 predicted proteins | sample Munlanlewell296A_FD_189080 | JGI IMG/M metagenome (GOLD analysis project Ga0265292, IMG submission 189080) | Leachate microbial communities from a municipal landfill in Southern Ontario, Canada - Leachate well 296A | ecosystem: Engineered > Solid waste > Landfill > Unclassified | place: Canada... | reverse complement strand
TTTTACCGAACCGCATCCACAAGCCTTTTTTTAAACATAGATTCCAACATTAGAATGTAAACTGCATTTAACAGCTTACCTGAGCCAAAACTAAACAAAAATAGCAACACTAAAATGCCCTTATCCCGAGTTTTTTAGGTTTTTATTAAAATATTATAAGTACCAAAAAAATGCTGGACAACAAGCTTTGGCAAATGAAACTAAAGAATTAAGTGACATTTTGCTACGTCTAAACAAGGAAGGTAAACTCAAAGATAATTTAGAAGAAGCACTTGCAGATTTATAAGGTAATCATTACGAAAAATTTCCAAAGGCAATTAAAACCTTTGTTTAAGAAAAATCGGTGGCTTAGCGATGTTTTACTATCAAAACTCAGATATTTTGAGCCGAAATTAGCAATACCCATAGGCTCCGGGATTTATAAATTGCGGTTGGAAGAGCTTAATAAGGGCAAATCAGGCGGGTATAGGGTCTATATTTTTACGATAGAAATCCACAAGATAATTGTGCCGATCACAATCTTTTCAAAAAGCGAGAGGTCAGATATGTCTTGGAAAGAATTGGTGGGCCATTTGAAAGCAACAAAAATCGAGCTAAAAATGGAATAAAAACCGTAGCCCATTTCTCGCACGCACTTTAGTAAAAAGCCCTTATTGTTACATTGTAACAATAAGGGAAACATCACTTTTGGCGGGTGGCAAAAGACCCCCCTACTTTCTCCTCTTTCCAACAACACCTGCCCCGGCAAGAGCCATAAGCCCAAGCAAAAGTAGTTCAGGACCGGATTCCGGTAGAGTGATTGTAGTCATTACGCCATCTGATTCGTTTCCATTTTCATCAACGGCGGTAACCTTAAATGTATAAGTTGAGCCGGGAGTTAAATCGCTAGCCTCATAGCTAAGCACATCCATGGCAACAGCAACGCTGTCCCCAAAAGTACTTCCACCATCTGCGCTTTGGTAAACCAAGTATTTTGCAAGATCGCCAGCAGTGTTTGCGCTGGCATCCCAGGTCAACATAACCGCAGTTTCACCGGATAGAGCAGACACCAAATTTGTGATATCTTCAGGTGCAATAACGTCCGCTAGATCGATTGTTTTTGCTGTAAAATCAACAGTACGAGCATTTATAGGCAAACTTGAACCTGCTTCATTCAAAACAGTTTCATCAATAGTCAAAACGTAGTCATAACCGGCATCCATATCTTTTGTTATAAGCGTAACCAGCGTGGCATCGGTGCTATCAACGCTAACTGCAAGCACCTCAACGAGCGCACTCGCATCATCAGTTTTTTGAATAGTGAACGAAGTAGGACTTACGCTCACAATTTTTTGATTAAAGTCCAAAAGTAATTCATTTATTTCAACGGAAGTCACCTCTTCGATTGCAAAAGCAGAATCTTCCAAAGATGGATTAACTGCATCCGGCTCAGATTTTTCTAGCGCACTTCCGGTAAAAATTGCCGTATCGCTTGTTCCACTTTCAACCGGGTTGCCGGCTAAGTCTGTAACCCCAATTCCTGTTGTAAGAATGTATTGAGCTCCTGCAATTTGTGCATCTGTTACCAAGAAAACCGTTGCAGGCTCTTCCGTGGAAGAATATGCATCCAAAACCGCAACCGCGGTTCCGTCCGTAGCTTCCAGCGAAAAGGCCAAAGCCGAACTTTCAGGCAATAAAACTGCTTCAGAAAAACTAACTTCCACAAGTGTACTCGAAACTGCATTGGCATCGCTTACAGTTGGAGCAACAAAGTCTCCGGTTGTAGAGCTATCCGGCGTTGCATCAGCTTCACTTGAGTAGTTTGATTCGTTTCCTGCCTCATCATAAGCCGTAACTGCAAAATAGTAAGTTACGCCGTTTGTTAAGCCTTCCATTGTATAAGTTGCGCTGTTTCCGGCGTTCGTAGATCCAAAAGTGTAAGCTCCACCGTTTGTTTCAACAGATTTTAAGCTGGAATAAACGTAATAACCATCTACTCCGGTATCGTCTGTGGAAGCATCCCAAGTTAAAGTTACCAAGCCGTCCCCAGGCAAAGCCTCTAGGCCCTCCACCTGTGATGGTGCATCTACATCTGTAATCACCTCAGCGGAAGCACTAAACCCGCTAAAAAGTGATAGGAAGACTGTTGCCAATATTGCAATCAGCCCAATCACCGAAATAAATTTTGTAATTCCCTTTGCCATACGTATTTTGGTTATTTATTTTGATTAAATCCGTTAATTATAGCAGATTTTGCTAAGGATTGGAAGGCTCCGCCAAAAGATCTTTAATTTTAGTCTCTGTTTTATCAATCTCTTCTCTTAAAAATTTAATTTCCATCTTGTAATCATAGGTGGCTCTTAGTCCATAAGCAAGACCATCTGTTGGGTTGCCTTGCGCAATATACTGAGCCATCTTTAATGATTTGATAGTTTCCCTCAAATAGTAATCACGCCTAGCTAGCATTAACAAATTGTCTTTACTGTCCATTCCCTCTACGTCAACAGGTTCGCCCATAGCATTTTTAAACAGTTCATCGCGATATTTTGTATACGCCTCGTCATCCATAAATTCTGCATCAGATATTGGCTTTGTACGTCCAAAATCCACACCTTCGGGAGTTCCATCTCCCCTATATTTAATGGTTGCCGTAAACTTGTCATTTGGAGCAAATGGAATGGTTAAATCAAGTTTGTATTTTGTCACACCTTCTTCTTCAAACTGTAGATATTTTGATTTTTCAAAGCCTTTTGGTAACATCTTTTGTTTTTTTGCAACTTTCTCTTGCTTTTCAAATGTTTTCTCTACCACAGGGCTCCTTTTAGCAGGTTCATTCGTTCTTCCATCAAAATCAATTGTGGCGCCTTTCTCTTCTTTCTTAGTGCCAAATAAAGGACCTATAGTTATCACCGTTTCCTTGCCATTTTCAAAAACAGCTTTATATTGACCGACTGGCAAAAGTTTATCTTCCAAATATATGGATTCTTTAGGTTTTGCCTTCCCAAATATCACCTTCTCATTAATGTACTTATTAAGGAACGCATCAAAAACTTTTTGATATTCGAATGGGTATTCAGCATCGCTCGCACCAGTTGATGGTCCAAATTTTACAACAGTAAGTTCTTTAAGTCCTTGTACGTTCATTTTGCTAAGACGCCCATAGTTTTTAGACATCTCTATCAGTTTTTCATTTTCTGGATAGTAGCCAGTACTAGTTTCGGTTGAGCCCACTGCAGAGTTGGCCTGGGCCAAACGCCCTACATTATAGTAAGCCGTATCTACGTCACCATCTAAAAGCGGAGCAATAACAGCGCCCTGCAATCTCCCATCTCTTTCGCTCATTTCGGCAGGATCAGTAGTTTTTGCAGGTCCTTCTTTTTGACGCTCTGCGACTCCATCAGCTACGGCTTTTGCCATGGCGTCTATTGTCGCATTTTGACTTTCAGAATCATACGCGTTTTTATCATGGAAATGTTCGTCACTTACCTCTTCTAATCGCTTGTCCTTGAGTTGAGACAGTACAGTTTCTGCAAGTGCAATGGCAGAATCCAAATACTTTAGTTCCGCTTTATACTCATAAGTCCACTTGGCGCCATATTGCTCACGTCCGAGTTCAATTGAATCGGTAATATGTTTTTTTGCGATTTCAAACGCAAAGACTTTTAGGGCGGCAACGCGTACATTTTCTTTGTCCGCATCCTTATTCAAGCTTTTCCATCCAGTCGGTCCAAAGATTTCGTCGATCTCTGAGTCTCCAAGCTCACCTTCACATAGCAATGCCAGATTTTTGCCATCTGGTGGCGTATTTTTTTGGAATGTATAACTTACCTTGCCAACTTTTATTTTCACAGCATCTTTATCAGGATGGACAAAAGCAGGGTGCCATACGTCCTCCGCATTTTCTTTATAAAGGATATCTTTTAATTCTGCTGGAAATAATCTCTCAGCATCCTCTCTCGTTAGATCAGGCGCTGTCTCCACAGTTGTAGGCCGTATTTCTTTGGCAGGTTTAGCTGGCTGTTCATCAGATCCGGCATCATCTTTTACAAGTTCTTCTCCTTTAGGCCACGGGAATAAATCAAAAGGGCCAATGGTTTTAAGATCTATGCCATCGGGATAAGACAAGCTAATACATCCATCAGTCATAGTTATTTGAGCATCTTTCGGCAAATAGTTGGCATCATACCCAGCGCCACTCATTTGATTGAAAATGCTGGCATAAGCCAAATTTCGGAGCGCAGGAACTTTTGTGAAGGCCTCTTCAAGGGGCATACAATTTTCTTCTATAGCAAAAAGTATACCTTTTTTATTGTATTTATCATCTTCTCCTATTGAAACACCTTTTCCGAGATAAAAGTCTTTACGCTTCGCAAGCGGAGAAAGTACATCATTAAAAAGGCCTTCCCTCACGGCTTTGTAGCTACCGGTGATCGATTCATATTCACGCTTCACCTCCTCGGCAAGGATTTTTGCCTCAGGAGTAGATTTGAGGGTTTTTTCATCAAGCCACTTGCCGGTAGCAAGCTTTTTATTAGCAAGGCTTGCTAACTGATTTTTTGCAACTTCATAATTTGAAGGTAATTCTGCCATATGTATTTATTTTTAAATCTTCCAATTCTACCACGTTTAGAGGAGGATTGGAAGCCCTAGCCCGGTCAACATTTACTTTGATAAATAATTTATGGTAGAATTCAAACTAATTTCGCTTTTTACCAAACAAATATATGCCCGAATCAGAAGTAGAACAAGATGTCAGAATTAAGCCTATATCAGAAATGACTCCAGCAGAACAACACGAAGCAAAACTAGACGCTCAGATTGCAAAAACACAAGCACAAGTAGCTATTGTAAGGGCGCAGAGGGAGGGGAGCGCGGGGAGCGCAGATATGCGACAAGAGACCCCACGAAGAACACACGGCCTTTTTCCACGCGAGCCACGAAGAAGAACCGGGCTTTGGGAAGTCTTCCCAATCAAACAGAAATAAAAACAAAGTCCTCGCCACGCCTCCCTTCAACTCGCGAGTTCTTTTTCCATCCAGTCCCAATCCCCATACCCGGATTTTACATTTATGTGTCCGGCGTTTTTAATCACATGAGTAGGCATGCCAAATCGCACGGCAAACTCCTCAAAATCTTCAAGAGGAATGTATGGGTCGTTATCGGAATGGACGAGTAGATAACTTGTATTTATACCGCCGGGGCAAACGCAACCTGCCAAGCCCGCGCCATTTAAGCCGGCTTCCCCAAATTCCGGCAACGGGAAAAAATCGCTAATTTTTTTTATTCCGCAATCTGTTAAAGGTGGCGCAACTAAAAAATTCCTTGGCCAGCTCTGCCCGGGCAGGCCATCTTGTAAAGTGTGCACGTGCACAGATTTTGCCTCAATTTTTGGCTTAAGCAAGCCATTTTGCCTACTGGATTTTTGCAAGTGTCTACTTACATAATGCAACCAAAGCACCCCACCCAAACTGTGAGTTGCCACAGTAAGTTCGCTCAAATCCAAAGCACGTCCATCGCCCGCCACAGCCCCATCGCCCGCCCCCTCCAAAGCCTCTTCCAACGCCTCTACCCACTCTTCCAACCTTGGATTATTTGCATTCGGCAAATCAGGATAAATCACCCTATACCCCAAGCCCGCCAATTTACCCGCTAAAACATTTTGCCAATTTCCGGCATCGCCTTTGCCTCCCCATCCATGTAAAAAAAGAATTGTTTTCATAGAAGTCGCACAATTAAGCGGGTTCCACATGTATCACCACGCGTTTTATGCCGGGCACACGCTGTCTGATCAAATATTCAAAACGGCTGGTTGAGTAATGCACTTTTTCAATTGAAGCATTTTTATTCGCATCGCAATGAAAAGAAACAAAAAGCCCATCCTCAATCTTGCGCACCAAAATATCATGCACGTTTTTAAGGTCCCGCATCTCTGTGTCCACCGCCTTAATCGCATTTTTAACCTCCAAAATTTGATCATCTGTGACTTTTGCGCTCAAAACGGCATCAGTTTTAAACGGCTCAATGTGCGTATTAATCATAACATTCGCACCAAATTCACGCATTAAATCACTTTCCAATTTTTCCGAAGCCTTGTGCGCCTCCAAAACATTATAATCCGCCGGCACCTCAAGATCGTAACTGATAAATTTATTGCCATCCATCTTGTCCACAACCACGTCGTGCACACTAAGTCCGGCCTTTAAAGCAAGCGCCTGCACCGATTCGATAATTGTTTCGCTATCAAGTTGGACGGATTTGCTATGCACTACAAGATCCGCCTCCGGAATCGCTTTTTTGATTTTTTTCTCGAGCTCATTCGTGATTTCTTGGACTTGGATTGTAGAAAATTTTCTATTCACGCAAACAATTAAATCGATAAAAACGGTAGGTCCCATCGGGCGCGCCCTAACTCTTTCTACGCGCACAACTCCGGCCACTTTTTCTGCAATTGAGCTAATCTCAGCAACCATTCCGCTTGGGGCGGAATCAATCAAAACGTCAATGGTCCTTTTGCCCAGCCTATAACCTGCAAAAGCCACAAAGAAAGCTACTACAATCGCAGCAACCGCATCTGCGCCTGGAATCCCAAAAAATCTCACCAAAAACAATCCGAGTAAAACCACAGCACTACTCCAAATATCCGAACTAAAATGTAGCGCATCCGCCTCAAGTGCCTGGCTATTTGTTGCCTTTGCAACCTTGTAAAGCGCCCTGGACCGGCTTACGTCAATCACAATGGAAGTAATCACAATCACAAAGGCATACCAAGTGGCCTCCACGTGCGAGCCACCCACAGCCAATCTTTTTACAGCCTCGTAAATAATCCAAAAACTGGTCAAAAATAACAGGCCGGTTTCGATTAAGGCAGAAACACTCTCCACCTTCCCGTGGCCATAAGGATGTGATTCATCGGCAGGCATATCGCCTATCTTAACTGCAAAATACGTCATTATCGCCGCAACCAAATCGAGTAGTGAATGTAGAGCCTCGGAAAGGATTCCAATACTCCCCGTAAGTAGCCCGACTATTGCCTTGCCAAAAGTAAGCACAAATCCGGCAAGCACAGAACTCAACGCAACAGATTCCTTTTGATTTTTAAGCATGCATGCATTATACCTATTCAAGTACAAATTAAAACTATGAAATCCAAAATCAATTTTCCATTTGCATTAGCGCTAATCTTAGCAGTAGTTCTTTCCGGGTGTAGCATGCCGGAAAAGCTTTATCACAAGATTCACGTAACACTTAATCTTGGCTGGGAAACAGATTTGAATGCAGTGGACACAGGTAGCGGAACTATGAAATTTCCGTCCAAAGGGTCCGGCGTTGCTGAATTTGATTTTGTTTTTGATGATAATGGAGGAGTAATAGGTCACGATATAGTTGCCCAAGAAGGCTATGTTTATGTTACAAATTACGAATACATTGGCTCCGGATGCACAATTACTCTGCCAAGTGAAAGGACTTCACCGGAGAACCAAGACGAATGGGCCACGGCTATGGCAACGGTTGGTACGGGGAAAGATGGAAACATCACAAGATATACACTTTATATCGAAAAAATTGATTATTTAAACTCGCCGACGGAAATCACTCTTAATTGTGGCATGGCACAGCCCGTTTCTTACACGGATTCCACAATCGATTATATGTTATTTGGAGGATTGAGTAAGTATGCAAAAGAAGGAGATGGGACAAAATATGGATTTGATATAGTCCCGGAACTCGGGTCCGTTTATAAGCAAAGTTTCTCAGGAACACTCGATGGCAAATGGAGCCACACAACGGACGCCACTGCCACATATCTTGGCACTTACAAGACCTCCGAACTTAGCGATTTTGATGAGATGGCCGACCTGTAAGCCATTGACACATCTCCAAAACATTGACTTTTACCCGATATAGGCTAAAATTCCATCTTTATTAAATATAAGATTAAGATGGGAAAATCAGATGAGGCATTGGATCATTTAGATGGGCACGTCAGTGACTTAAGACGCCTTTTTATTCAACAAAGATCGGCTGAAGAGGTATCTGTAGACCAGGATGAAGATAAAACAGCAATGGTAGTAGGAGAAGCACCAATAAATATAAATTTACGGTTAGGGCAATTGCCGGATTTAGAGAGGCTTTTGCAACGTCTAAGAGAAGACGCAGTTGATGCCATTAATTTAGCTCTAAACTTTGCCCCACCAGCGCAACCACCAGAAGGGCTACAAACATTCCGATCTTCTTACGACGCAAGGCGAGAGCGATGTTTTACGCTAGCAACCGCTACAAAACCAGACACGCCTATTACAGTTTGCTTTGTTTTGCCAAAATCAGATGATGAAGGCACAGAACACTTTTATTTTAAACCAATAACAGGTCAAACCGCAGTCGATTTCGTACGATTTTTAAGGGAATTAAGCGTAGCGAATGAAAGGAAGGCAGAAGTGGAAGTTATCACTGGCACGCCAAGTGGCTATTTAGCAATGATTGAAAGAAGACATGATAGAGGCGATATAAAAAGCAGAATACCGTCATATTCCGGACTATCTGGCGAAGAGAGGACAAAACTTTTAGAGGCAATATTACGTGGCTTTTTTGAGGCGAAAGGCTATAAACCAGAAGCTATTGATTTAGAGCCAATGGTGGCGCAAAGGATCGCGGAGGCAGAGACCAGAGCACAAGCAAGCCTTGAGAGTGCTAATAAAGCTAAAGCAAGGCTTGAGGAGGCAAATACCCTGGGACTTAGACCTCAAGACCTAGAATATATTGGGGCACTGTTAAAAATCAGAGAATCAATCCATGGAAAAAATGTCCTTACCATACGTTTTCAAGACTTGGCCATGGCTATAGAAGACCTCCCTGAGCTTGAGTTTGCTTCTCAGCTCTCGGGCTTGGCAACACACGTGAAAGGGCTTGAAGATCAAATGGCACGGGGCGACAAAACGAGCAAAATAATAGCCTTGGGAGCACTTTTAAACGCCCTGCGGGATTTGAGCAAAAAGTGTCCAGATGCACAATATTAAACAATAAGCCTTCGCTTGCATAGTCCAAAGCATGTGTTATAATTAAGGTGATTTAACCTAAAAATACGGATAAAAAAGTAACAACTAGCATAGATTTAACGACAAATTTACCCGTGAGTCCTGACGATGGTGAGCAATGTCAAGGGACTGCAGAAGTGTTAGCACTTACAGCGTCCGTGAACGCTAAAGCAGAGTCAGCGTCAGGCGTTGGTAAAAGCGAAGGACAAGCTGAAATAACCGCTGAAGACCCCCGTCTTGCTTCTTTACGAATAAAATACGAAGCACTTAGTGATGCGGACCGTACATATAAAGGAAAAGTCCTTTCTTGGGAGGAAGTAATCAAAGCTATTCCAAAGGTGAGCCAAATGTTAGAAGGAGCTGATTCTTTACAGGACGTAGAACCGTACTGGATCAATGAAGAAGGTCAACTCGTTCTTGGGGATGGTTGTGCCGAACCTGCTGAAGAAACGTTAGATCTTAGTTATAAACAATCTAGGACCAATGCAAGGGAAGTTGCAGATCGCGGACTAATCACATTAGAGGAATACGAACGCAAGAATAAAGGGCAGTTTGAGAAAGATAAGCGGATATGGGTTGAAAGTGGAGAAAATCCTCAGGTCGCTAAGTGTGCCGGCTGGCGCAATGGGAAGGTTAGCCCGTCTGGGTACGGTGCTATCGGTCACAGCCGTCGTCTTGGTTCCCGTCGCGTGCTAAGGGTCAACTTAACACTTGAATCTTAATGGCGGAGAGAGAGGGATTCGAACCCCCGAGGAAGACAGGCTCCCTAACGGTTTTCAAGACCGCCGCTTTCGACCGCTCAGCCATCTCTCCGTGAGCAAATTTGCCTAAGCGAAAGGGAATCTACAGCGTTAAACGTTTTATTTCAACCATTTCTTTGTTAAACTGAGCTAGTTATCCTTAAAAATCACATCGTATGGCAAAAACCATCGCACAAAAAAGCCTTTTAAGTCGCATCCCAACTTGGGGTTACGTACTTGGAGTTTTAGTATTACTCGCACTTTGGACAGTTGGAAAATATAACGGTTTGATTGGGCTCGAAGGGGCGGTAAATAACGGATGGGCGCAGGTTGAAACGGAATATCAAAGAAGGGCGGATTTGGTTCCACAGTTGGTTTCCACAGTAGAAGGTGTTGCAGATTTTGAACAAAGCACACTTCTTGCAGTCACGGAAGCTCGCACAAATTGGCTAAATGTTGATGCAGATCCAAGTGCCACAGTGGATGATCAAATTGTTGCATCCCAAACTTTTGATTCAGCTTTTTCTAAATTATTGGTTTCTGTTGAGGCCTACCCAACAATTACGGCAACAGAAAGTTTTATAACTTTGCAGGCCCAACTTGAAGGCACGGAAAACAGAATTTCTGTTTCTCGTATGGATTACAACACGGCGGTAACAGCGTACAACGTTGCAATCAAAAGAATTCCAACGAACTTTATAGCAAGTATTTTTGGATTTGAATCTCACACACTTTTTGAATCAGCAGAAGGTAGCGAGCTTGCACCGGACGTAAATTTTGATTATTAAGCACCAAGCACTTTAGTGCCTAACTTGAACAATCTACTTAAAAAAATCGCCATTGCGCTGTTTGCATTACTAATCCTAACGCAAACAGCCTTTGCCGAGCCTGAGATCCCATCTGCCCCAAATGGCTATGTTTTGGATGAAGCTGGCATTTTATACGCAGAAACGGTCGCCAGTCTTGAGTCCACTTTGTCTACTCTGGACAAAGAAACCAGCACGCAAATAGTTGTCGTGACTGTTAGCTCATTACAAGGCTACGAGCCCGAGCAATTTGCCCTGGCCTTGGGTCGCGCTTGGGGAGTTGGCCAAGAAGAATTCAATAACGGTTTAATCTTTTTAATTGCTCCAACGGAAAGAACCGTGCGTATAGAAGTCGGCTATGGCTTGGAAGGCATAATTCCAGACGCAACCGCATGGAAAATAATCGATAACATAGCAACTCCGGCATTCAGCCAGGGAGATTACAATGCAGGCACGCTGGAAAGTATCAGTACTTTAAACAGCCTTGTGCGTGGAGAGACTTTTGACACCTCAAAACTGGAAACCGGAACAAATAATCTTAGTGCAGGCACAATAATTCAATTAGTGCTTTTCTTCTTTTTCTTTGGTCTGCAATGGCTTTCACGGAGCAAATCTTGGTGGCTTGGCGGAATCATAGGAGGCATTTTGGGGGCGGTAATCCTAAGTTCATATCTTGGGATTGCAATTTTTGCCTTGCTTGGGCTGATAATCGATTATCTTGTGTCCAAATATGCCGGCAGTAAATTTTTGGGTCCAGGTGGGTTTTTTGGCGGTGGACGAGGGTCCGGTTCAGGTGGATTTGGAGGCTTTGGTGGCGGATCATTTGGCGGAGGAGGCGCTTCGGGGCATTGGTGATTTTGGAAAAATCTTTACAAGTTGCAACTTTAAAGCATGCATAATAGAATTGCGTGGCATTACTAAAGCAAAAACTCCACATGACCATATCCCAAAACAAAACATTAAACGCGTTTCGTTTGTTTGTAATAACATTATCTTTATGTGGAGCGTTTTTTATAGCTGGCACTCACAAAGCAAACGCAGCCACGCATTACATGGATAGTAGTTTAACAGATGCAATCGGTACAATTGGCCTTTGTGATGGGACTGCCGATCATTATGATGCAACAACGAGAGCTTGTGTGGCCGGTGCAGGGGTAAAAGGTTTCAGTAGTTTTGAATGGGCGGTTGAAAGTACAAGAGTCACTCACGGTGACACTGTTTATGTAAGAGGAATATTTAATGACACGGCTAACGGATCAACATCCGGTACTTTATACGCTACCGTTAGTATCGGCACCCCTTCATCCTCTGCCTATGTAACTTTTGATAGTTACGATGCAGATGCTAGTGGAATAATTGAAGATGGTGAAAGAGCGGAATTCCAATTAAACCCCGGCTTAAGTGATAGATATTTCCAATCAAGTGCCAATAATGCAAATCTAAAGTTTAAGAATATGGATTTCACTAATCCCGGCAATTCACCTGATTATTTATTTAGAATGAATAGCACCTCTACCGCCACGCTGTATTTTGAAAATTGTTTTTTCCACGGTAACAACTATGTTACAACCAAAACCTACATTTTGCAGACGACTACGGCCAACGTTAATATTACATTAGACAAATGCGATATAATCGATTTTGAGCGCACTTTCTTCTATAAAGATGCCACTTCCACCGGGAACGTAAATTTCACTCTCTCCAGATCGTTTGTGAGCCAGGTAAAAAGAATATATGAATCAATAGCGGGCGCAACCGGCACAACGTCTGTCACTTTGGTTTTTAACGACATGATAAGACCTATATTGTCTCAAATACTTTTAGCTAACGCAGACACAACCTTGAGGATGTACAACAATAGAATTTCTACCGGACCGGATGTCGGAACTGGTCTAGAAGCACGTTCTACCTATGTATATACGAAAAACGAGATACAAATATTAGAAGTAGCACAGGAATGTTTTGCCAGCGGAAGCTGTACGGCGGACATAAAAGGAAATAATTTTTGGACCGAAGCTGCGAATTGGGAAACAGACACTTTCGATACATTCTTTTCCCAGGAATACAACTATCTTTGGGATTACGTTGATTACACGGCAAATATTTTCACAAACCCAGATTGGAATTTTTTGTTTTATGATGGGTATTTGGAGGATTATGCGGCTATGAGCTGGTCCGATGTCTATAACTATGGGACAACGTCCTATGGTAATTGCCGTGGCTACGATGATGGAACACTAAATTTATTTGCGACCTATCCAACAGATAAAAATGGGGCTACTTGGGCGTGTGCGAGCGGTCATGATATTGGAGCTTTAACAAACTCAATCACCGCACCACTTGCTTTGCCAACACCTGTCAGTGGCAGACTTTGTTTAGTTGGAGATTCCATAGGTGCTTATTTAGCTGGTGATGGCTCTCCCGAGGGAGATGATTTTGCAATAGATCATATTTATAGCGTCCTTGGTGTGGACCCATTTATTGGCAACACCTACCCTCAAGATGGTGGCTATCCTGCTCTTGGAGGGCTCTCCTTAATGGGTGGGCCATTTATGGCTTGGTACAATATAATTAATTCAAGATGTGACACAATAATGCTGTCTTTAATAGTAAATGATTTATCTGAAAATAAACCGGTGAATGCAACATATCAAAAATACGCAGACACGATTTTAGAGTTGATAGATTTCTATGACACTTATGCGAGTAGATTGATTTGGACTGGAGTTCCTCCAGAGAGCGATGGAGGCGCTGATCCAGTTGCCCATACGATTGATCCTGATGCGGTTCAAGATCTTGTAGAAGTTGGCTGTACAGCCAGAGGTATACGTTGTGGAAGTTGGCTGGATTATTTGCGTTCCGAGAGGCCTTTAGACTGGGCAACAGTTTATTATGATGAATTACTCACAATAGGTAGCGTCCATCCAAATGAGGCTACGGGACTCCCAAAAATAGCGGAATATTATACACGTCTTTATGATCTAACCTTACCGACCAGTTCCGCGTCTCACGACACCGGTTCGTACGGGGCTATAAACGTAACTCTCTCATGCAGTGATAATAACGAATGTAACAAAACCTATTACACAACAAACGGAGACGTACCTACAACCAGTTCAACAGAATATAGCTCGCCTATTGCACTGTCCTCATCCGCAACCACAACTATTAAATTTTTCTCAACTGATATGGCTGGCAATAGTGGAGCCGTAGTTACAAAGGTTTACACAATAGATGCTGTTGCCCCAACCGTAAGCACTTTAAGCCCCCTTGATGGAGCTACCGCGATAGCCGTTGATTCCAATTTGGTTCTCACATTTCCGGAAGCGGTTGCTGTTGGTACCGGCAACATCGTGATTAAAAATACAGCAGACGACACAACGTTTGAAACCATAGCCATCGGTTCCGCACAAGTTACGGGCACTGGCACTACAACAATAACAATCAATCCAACGGCAAGCTTTGCAAGTAGCACAGGGTATTACGTGCAAATAGCCACAACAGCTATTGATGATTTAGTCGGCAACAGCTATGCAGGGATTGCAGATACAACAACTTGGAATTTTACTTCTGCAGATGTAATCGCCCCAACTGTAAGCACTTTAAGCCCTCTTGACGGAGCTACCGCGATAGCCGTTGATTCCAATTTAGTTCTCACATTCTCGGAAGCGGTTGCTGTTGGCACCGGCAACATCGTTATTAAGAAAACCGTGGACAACACAACGTTCGAAACCATAGCCATAGGTTCCGCCCAAGTTACGGGCACCGGCACAACAATTATAACAATCAATCCTCTATTAAGCCTTACAAATGATACGGAAATTTACGTGCAAATAGATGCCACCGCCATTGATGATTTATCTGGCAACGGTTATGCGGGGATCGCGGATGCCACAACATGGAATTTTGCTACCGTAGCTTTGCCTGTAACAAGCACAGTTACCGGCGGAGTTCAGGTCGGTGGAGGTGGCTCAGGCTCAAACCATTCAAGAGGAAATAGCACGGCATCTTCAAGTGATTCCACCTCCGGCGATTCAGTAACAGCGGATACAACCCCTGCCATCTCATTTTTAGACGTAGCCATATCTTATTCCAACAGAGGTGCAATCGAATTCTTTTATGATGAAGGCATAATACAAGGCTATAGCGACGGAACTTTTAAACCGGAAAGAGAAATAAATCGTGCGGAACTTCTAAAAATTCTTATCACGGAAAATGGTGACAATCCATTCCAGGGAGAATACAAAAGCTGTTTTACAGATGTGTCAAATGAATGGTTTGCAAAATACGTTTGCTATGCAAAGGAACAAGGATGGGTTGAAGGGTACGCAGACGGCACTTTTAGGCCCGGAGCAACGGTTAATATGGTTGAAGCGTTTAAGATGATGGTAAACGCAAAAGGACTCAACGTAACCACACAGAAGTCAGACGGTAGCATTGCTTGGTACTTGCCATATGTGGAACTACTCGAATCCATGGGCGTAATCGATCAAAACAATATCAACAACGGAGACTTTATGCGAAGAGGCGAGTTCTGTGGCATCTTCTTTGATGTAATCCAACAAGCGGAGTAATTAACAAAAAACTTGGAGGAGAGAGAGGGATTCGAACCCTCGACCCCGGAAACCCAGGGTAACATCTTAGCAGGATGCCGCTTTCGGCCACTCAGCCATCTCTCCACAATTTAGCGCCACCAGGCAGGTGGCCTTCGTAGTTTAGCAGGAGAAATCCGAAGAGCAAGCCATAACATTACTTAACCTGCAAAAATACCTTGGCGTCAAAATCCATTTGATTGATTGATTCATCTCTATGGCGTTGCAAATTTAAGTAATCAAAGTAAACCTTCATTTTCACGGAATTATTTTCTCCAAAAACATACATATCTTGAGAGCTAATGGACCCATCGCTCGCAAGTTTTGCCTTTGCCAAATTATCAATAAATTCCGTAAGCGGGATTGAAATAGCCTCACCGTCGTATTCCAAATTAAGTGTTAAATTTTCAAAATCGGTATACAAATAAGCCGTTTTGCCACTGGCAAGATTATAAGCAGATTTTTCTTTTGATTCAGCGCCGTTGTCCGGCCAATAAGAGAACATATAGCTAAAAGTACTGTCATAACCGGAAACGTCACGCACGTCACGTGTAGTAACAAAGTAAGAATTATAGGCTTCACCTTGCCCATTTACAGTTTGCCCCCTTGAGGAATAGTCAAGCCCAAGATCTAGCATCAAACTTGGTACGTTCATTTCCCCATAAACGGAATCGGTGCGCACGATTGAAGGATCGGCAAACATATCAATCACCGGCGTAAGCCCATGATTTGACTGCATATAATCCAAAATTGAGCTTATTTGCACGAGGTCGTCATCATTCACAACGCCATCTTCTAAGGCCACAATTTTACCCTCCTCAATCATGCCGTTTTTGCTAAGCAAATCCGTAAGGCGATTCATTTGGCTCCACTCGGAAACAGAAAATGCACTTTGCGGTCCAAGCAAGGTCAAAAATCCGATTACAAAAGCGCTCACGGTAATAAGTTTAAGATTCGCTTTTTTGTAAATTCCAAAATACAAAGAAAGTGCCACCAACCAAACCCCGATCAAAACTCCAAAATATCTGGGTTCCGTGATTCCATATTCAGAAATTCTTTGCCAAAATCCCATAAAGTAAACGGCAAGTAGTGGCAACAAAACCCAAAAGAAAGCCCTGCTAAAAAATCGTATAAATTTGAGTTCAGTCTCCTCTCTAACCGGAGCGGTGATTGTGTAAGTTGCAAGCCCAATCATTGCAAAAATCAAAATTGGAGTAGCCACAAAACCATTTGGCCAGTTCCAAGTTATAAGAATTTTTGCACTGTAAACGGCCAAAATTGCAAAGTAAGTCGCAAGTAATGGGAAGCTCAAATAATGCGCAAAAAACTTTAGAGATTTTGTTAAAAGTGATTTTTTAATTTCTTCTTTGAAATCATTAGGTATGCCGGATAAAAAGATTAAAGTGCCACCCAAAACCGGCAAAATAGTGTTCAAAGTTTCATAATATTTGTTGGCTATATCAACCTCAAAAAGTGTTTCTACGGAATAAAGTGCCAAAGCAAAACCACCGGTAAGTATCAAAACGGAAGCAAAGGTCACACTTGCCCTATAGATAATTTGCATTGCAAAAGCCCAAAAATGTTTTTCTTTGCTGGCGGTAAAATAAGGAGCACTAACAAGCAAACAACCGGTCGCAAGCGATAGAACGAGCACATTTATCATAAATGCACTAGAAGGATTTTGATCCAATCTATACAAAAATAAATAAAGCACAGGCACTCCCACAAGTTGTAAAAGCCACCTTCTTAAATTATATTTTTCCGCAAAAAGTGCAAGACCCGCGAATAGTGGGATGCCAAGAAGTGCACAAGCCATCAATCTATCCACAAACTCAGGGACTTCATTGTATGGCAAGGTGGTCCAAATCCTAAAAAGAATCAGCCCCGTGGCAATCGCGCTGGATAAAAAACTAAAATAAAACCTGGCGAAAGTCGTTTTAACTTGCACCAAAGAAAGAAATTGCGGGAGTCTCATGTGGATGGTTTTAAAGCATACATAATCTTACTACCAAGCTGGAGCAAAGCAAAGGATTACTGGATTACGCCGTTTCTAATACAAGATGGATCTTCCTTCAGGCCAATCCTTGAATTGGAAAATACTGATTTGGCAATTCGCATGGCAATCTCTAAAATATCCCAAGTTCTTGTATTTTTTTGCTTGGCGCACGCCACAACTCACGTTGTTCAGCCACTAGCGTGACCCCCCGAACGTAAGCTCGTGGGAGTTTCATCCGCGTATTTTGTCCCTGTATTTTTGGTCGATTAAATGCGCTAGTTGATGATGTTCGTGGCAAAGTGGCGCTAAAAAGCGCGGGTCGTGGGTTTTTGCGATGGCAAATCTTTGTGAGTGATGTATTTCTTGTGCCGGCTTTGTACAGTTTGGAATTGAACATTTTGTACCAAATTCTTGGTTGAGAATTTTACTAACGCGGGTAGGCACGTGGTGCGAGGGGGTTTGTTTGGCCTGGCTGGTCTGTTGGCCACGCCTTTTTGCCTTTCTTTGCTCCAGTAGCTCAAGGAGGATTTTGCTCACGTCTTGCCCCTGCGAATTTAGGCGATTTAATTCCTCGGTAACTTCCGCAGAAAGTTCAAAATTTAAAGTGTGCACGTGCACAGATTCTACTTCAAATAACGGCTTGCCTAAGCCATTTGGCCCTCCGAAATCATGCATTTTGTCACTTTGTAGTCTTGCATTTTTTTCATCCCTAACAAAAGTTTCAAGTGCCCCACGTGGAAGAATTTTTACAGTTTCCGCAAGTTCCAAATCATTCTCCGCAGTTGCTATCGAGTTAACTCTCGCAAGTTTATTTACAC
>Ga0265292_1001714_pt1 | contig 17979 bp, 15 predicted proteins | sample Munlanlewell296A_FD_189080 | JGI IMG/M metagenome (GOLD analysis project Ga0265292, IMG submission 189080) | Leachate microbial communities from a municipal landfill in Southern Ontario, Canada - Leachate well 296A | ecosystem: Engineered > Solid waste > Landfill > Unclassified | place: Canada... | reverse complement strand
CGAGAACCCCGCGCAGTTTGCCGAGCAGCTTCGGCAGCGCCGGGAACTTCGACAGCGCGTCCTTGCACAGCATCACTCCCGCCTGTCCCGGCCTCTCCCCGTTTTTCGCCTTCTCGGGGAAGTACCGGTCGTACCCGAACGGCTCCAGCCAGACGACGTTGTATTTCCGGTTCAGGACCTCTTTCAGGCGGGCGATGTTCTTCTCGTCGTCCCCCGAGGGACGCTCCCCCGCGAACTTCGAAAGGAGGATCGTCGAGTAATCCGTGTAAAGGCTGACCTTGTCGAGGCGGATCGCATCGAACGCCTCCTCCCTTGTGCGGAACCGGCTCAGTTTCACGGTGGTCCCGGTCCTCTCGTCGATGAAGACGGCGAGGATATTGGCCACCATCACCTGGTCGGGGGCGTCGTGGTAGCCGATGAGGATGGTCCGGCCGACGCAGGCCCGGGCGGGGGAAGAGAGGACGAGGGCGGCGATGGCCGCCGCGAGAACGATCAGTGGAGTCGCGATTCTCCGCATCGGAAATCCCTCCGGTAAGTGCTTCAATTCATGAATACGGTTGCATTCGAGCGCCGCTGCATCCGCTCCTGCTGCGTTGCGCTCCTTGCGGCGTACTTACTAGTACGCCTCAGTCGCGCGCCTTGCCGGTGCGGCGCATCGACGCTCTCGGTGCCACACCGTATTCATGAACTGAAACACTTCGTCAGAACGAGTAATGGTGGGGGCAATCTTCCCGGAAGATCCGGTCGTACCCTTCCACCATGTCGGAGGTGAGCCACGGGGTGATGGAACGCAACGCTGCGTCGAAATGTCTCCGGCCCACGGCGCGGACCCCCTCCTCGACCGCGACGATCGCCGCCTTCCGGCACAGGTTCTCGATGTCCCAGCCGGTGCACCCTTGCGCGTCGCGGGCGATCGCGTCGAGATCGGCGTCGGCGGCGAGCGGCATCTTCCCCGCGTAGATGGAAAGGATCTCCCGGCGATCCCGCGCGGACGGCGGGGGGACGTAGATCTTCCGGTTGAACCGCTTCTTCTCCTTGATCGCCGCCTGGTCCACCACGTCGATCCGGTAGCAGGAGCCGACGAGGCGGACTTCCGGGACATCGAGGAGCCCGTCGAGCAGCGCAAGGAATTTTTCCGTGAACGCGATGTCGGCAAAGGTCGGCGTCTTCCCGCGGAAGTTCCCGGGAGCCCATTCGTACGACGCCCCGGCACGCGGGCAGAGCCAGTCGATGTCGGAGATGAAGAAGACCGACGGGGCCTCCCGCACGGCCATCTCGAACGCCTGCGCCATCCGGTCCGCCTTCCCCAGCATCTCCTGCCCGGATACGTAGACGAAGGTCGCCCCCGCCTCCTTCGCCGTTGCCTCGGCCAGCATCGTGATCCCCAGCCCCAGCGGCCCCCACAGCATCACGCCCGCGGGGAAGGTGACCCCCATCGCCCGGAGCTCCTTCGCCTTCGTCAGCGGGAGACACACCATCTCCTTCATCTTCGCCTTCGGGCCGGACAGGCCCCCGATGTCGTCCCACGACAGGCGCGGCGCGCGCACTTCGTAGAAGACGTTTTCCAGCTTCCGGTGCAAGGATATCTCCGTGGAAAGGTATTTGATAATGATACGCGCAACAACGCTGGAGTTCTACATTTGGAGACGCTCCCCTTGAAATACCTCTTTTGGAACGCACCCGATTTGTTATATCGTATCGACTCAGGATGAGGCCATCGACCGTACGATTCCTGACCGCAGCGGCCATCGCCTTTGTGTGGTATTCCGCGGGAGTCCCGTCTTTCGCGGGACTCGACAACTCCCACCACGACATCCGGTATTATCTCCCGGACAAGGATGCCTGCCTCGTCTGCCACGGGCGGCGGGACAACAATTTCTACGGAACCCTCGAGCAGGAGCTGGGGACCGTCGGAGGACAGTGCATCTTCCTTTGCCACTCGGGCAAAGGGATACTCCCCGAGACGGACACGCTGGTCCCCCAGGCGGGGCCGAGCGTGAGCACGGAGGACTACGCCACCCGCCAATCTCCGGACTACACCACGGTGTATTTCACCCGCTCCCACGGAAGGCGGCCCGGGAACCTGAAGGACGCGGCAGGGAAACCGGTGGCGTGGCCTCCCGCGGGGCTGACCTGGCAAGGGTTCGCCGGAGGGACCCAACTCGAGTGCACGACCTGCCACTCCGTCCACGACGGCAAGTACGCTCCTTTCCTGCTGTCGCCCCTTGCCGCGGAGTACCCGAAGATGGACGGGTTCTGCGACCGGTGCCACCTCGAGCGCGCGACCGGCAATCTCACCGGTCCTCCCGACGGTTCACACCCCGTCGATTTCCTCCTCGACAACCAGGCTTCCTCGACAAGAGGGGATCTGAGGCGGCGGCCCCGTCGCATCGTGGTCCAACGGTATGGCCGAAAAGACGGCGCCGGAGACGTCAACGTCTTCGACGTTCCCGCCCCCTTCCCTGCCGCGCTCACGCCCGGCGGGACGTCCTGGAGCATGGGCGGGCATCTCTCCTCGAAACCGAACGAGCCGATGACCCCGTGGAGCGGACCCGGAAGCCGGCAGCAGATGGGGTGCTACACCTGCCATTCCGCCCACCGGACGGCGGAGAACGGAGAGCGCGACCTCGTCGTGGTGAGGACCGCCGACGCGGGGAACCGTTGGAACCCGCTCTGCGTCGGGTGCCACGGGGCGTCGGTGACGCTGGAAGGGGACAAGGCGGAATGGGACGTCGGCACGACCGGGTACGGACACCCCGGCGGAGCGAGGACGTCCCGCGACCCCAACGGGACCTACACGACCACCGTCGCCGGATTCAAGTTCCGTATCGCGACACCCGCCCACGTGAACCCGCAGAACGGCAACCGGTTCGGGGAGAACGGCGAACTGCTGTGCACCACGTGCCACAAGGTCCACTTCGGGATGCCGGGCACCATGGCGATCGCGAACCTCGGTCAAGGGACGCGGGCGATCTGCAAATCCTGTCACGACGGAACAGGTAACCCGTTGCCCGCCGACGGGGTCCAGCCCCCGAATTCCCACCACGTCACCGTTCCGAAGAAACGCTGGGGCGAGTTCGTGGCGTCCGGGAGGGGGTTCGAAAACCCTTCCTGGGCCAACACCACGTCCGGCCTGGGTGACTTTTCCTCGGGGATGGACTGCGCGGATTGCCATACCTCCAACGGGACAGCCCACAATTGGTGACGCGATCCCGTTTCTTCCCCTTTCTCTTCCTGGCGGCGATCCCGTTCGCAACGGCCTTCGGCGAGGATTTTTCCCCCGTGACGACGCGGAACACGGTGTTCCTGATCGACGGGAAACCGGTGGTGTCCGATGAATTTCTCCTTTTCGAGGAAACGCTCTTCCCGGGGGAAGGTTCCGGCGGCACCCGGTCCCCGGCGCACCTGGCCGACACGTTCATCAACAACCGTCTCCTCGCCGCCAAGGCGACCGCCGAGGGAATGGACCTCCTGCCCGAGGTCCGGTCGCGCCTCGAATCCCGTCTGAACCCCTTGTGGGTCGAACCGTACTGGGACGAAGTCGTCCGGCCGACCGTCCACGTCGGGGAGGACGAATTGCGGGCCCTGATCCCGGAGTTGGAAGAGACGGTGACCATGCGCCTGTTGGTCGCCCCGGACCGAGATCAAGCCGAGGCGCTCCGGAAACGCGCCCTCTCCGGGGACGATTTCACCGACCTCGCCCGGCGCCACTCGACCGGCCTCTCGGCAGGGAACGGAGGCCTGCTGGGGCCGTTGGAACGCGGGAGCGGCCTGTTGGATCCCCCCCTGTCCGAGGAACTGTTCCGCACACCCCCGGGAAATCTCACCCGGGTGGTGGAGACCCGGATCGGATTCGCCGTCGCCCTCGTTCTTCACCGGAAGAGCCGGGAAGAGATGCGTGACGAGGGACTTGCGCGCAACCGTGCCATGCCGGTCAGGAAGCGGGAAACCGCCGCATGGAAGGCGAGGAAAGAGACACTGGTCGCGTCGCACACGATCGTCGTGGAAGAAGGCATCGAAAGAGCGGTCCGGGAGGCCGGAACCGGGGTTCCGCTTCCCGCGGACCTTCTTTCGCGGCCCGGGTTCCATATGGACGGTGTGCCGTTCCTTCTCCAGGACCTCCTCGACCCTTCAGGAATCGGTATCCTGCATGGGGGCGACGTTCTTCGCACCGCCATCCGGAAACGCGCGGAGGAGTTCGCCATCGCTCGGGACGCTGCCGGGAAAGGGATGCGGGAGCAGCACCCGGAGATCGTCGCAAGGGAAACGATCCTTCGGGAAAACCTCCTTGCGCGGGAGTACCTCCGTCTCAGGGGGAAGGGCCTCGACGCGTCCGAATCCGAACTCCGACGGTATTTCGAGGCGAACCGCTCCCGGTTCGTCGCGCCGAAGGCGTTGGACCTTTCCTTCATCGAGACGAAGTCCCCGCAGAGGGCCGAAAGGATCTACACCCGCCTGGCGGCCGGCGTACCGTTCGCGGAGGTCGCCGAGGAAGAATCCGACAACCGGGAAGCGACGGGGGGCAGGGTCGGCTTCGTGGAAGAAAATCGCCTCGCGGCGGAACTCGGAGCCGTCAAGCGTCTGAAGGTCGGAGAATACGCTCCCGCGCCCCTCCGCGTCCGATCGGCGGATACGGGCGAGGAACTCCTGGTCATCCCCCGCCTGAACGGCGTGCGGGAACGACGCCCGCTCCGGTTCGAGGAGGTGGACCGGCATCTCCTTCTCCAGGCGGTCGTGGCGCGCAAGCGCGAGGCGCTCGCCGGGAAAATTTTCGAGGACCTGCGAAGTTCACATCGCGTGGAGATCACCCCGGAGTTCCGGAACCTCGCCCGTTCCGGCGATGTCCCGGCGGAAAAGAGACAACGGGGGACGGATCGATGAAGCTCGCCCGGAGATTCGCACTCGTCTTCTGCCTTTGCGCCCTCGGGATGATGGCTCCGGGAGAAACCTTTTCCGCTCCCGCCGCGCCGGCGTGGCGCCCCGGCTTCCCGGTGCGGGTCGGTGCGTCCGTGATCCTGTTCTGGACACCCGTCGCGGGGGCGCAATCGTACAAACTTCTCCGGAAAACCGGCGAGGGCGACTTCCGCGAAATCTACCGGGGGGCGGGCATCGCGTTCACGGACACCGCCGCCCCGTCCGACACCCCCCTCGCCTACAAGGTGTCGGCCCTCCTCGAGGGGAAAGAGTCGGCCCCGTCGCCGGTAGCGATCGTCCGTCCGGAAGAGCCGATCAAGCCGCCGGAAGTCACCGGGGCGATCGCCGGCCCGGGGACGATAACGCTCCGCTGGACGCTTCCCCCGGGCGCCGCCTATTCCAACGTCTACCGGGCCCTCTCGGAGAGCGGCCCTTATTCGATGGTGGCATCGTTGGCGTCGAACACCTTCGTCGATTCGAAGGTCGAGAAGGATAGAATCTACTTTTACCGGATTTCCGCCGTCGACCGGTTCGGCAAGGAATCCGTGCAATCCCGCCCTCTGCACGCCTCCCTTCCCGGAAAAACCGCCGGGGTCTCCACCGGGAAACCGGTCCTCCGGATGGCGAAATTCCTTTCCACGTTTCGCGGCGAGGAGCGGTACCCGCTCGAACAGCCCGGCGAGACCGGCGTCGCGCCGGGGGGGGAACTCTTCGTCCTCGAGCGCCGAAACATCCAGTTCTTCGACGCCGACGGAAACTACCTCCGGCGCCTGCGGTTCGCCAGGGAATGGGGAGCCGCGGGTTGGGCGGGATACGACCGTGACGGAACGCTTCTGCTCTCGTCCCACACCGATCAGGTCGTACGCAGGATCGACGACGAAGGGAAAATGATCGGGGAGATCCGCTATCCGCCCGCCGTCCCCGGGATGCGGAACAACCCGAACGGAGTCGCCGTCGACAAGGCGGGGCGCTACTGGATCCTCGACGGCGTGCGCGCGCAGGTGATCAAGACGGACAAGACGGGCGAACCGATCACGATCCTCGGGCGCCTTCCGGGAACGTACGACCTGAAGGACCGTCGGGAATCCGACCTCCCCTCGGCGACGAGGATCTACCGCAACCCCCACGACGGGATCTTGTACGTCGTCCTCGGCGCCAGTTCGGAGATCAAGGCGATCGACCCCGGGACAGGGAACGTCTTGCGGACGTTCGGAGGGTTGGGAACCGCGAACGGGCAATTTCAGGCGGTCGGAGGGATCGCGTTCCGGGGGAACGGGAACCTGCTCATCCTCGACCCTCTCGCGCCCGTCGTGAAAGAGTTCGATCGGGAATACAACTACGTCGCCACCTACGCCGACGTCGTCGAGAACAACCGGATCCGGCTCTCCTCCAACCTTCCGACCTCCATCGCGTGGAGGGAGGACAATCGGCGCCTCTACGTCGTCAGTTCCCTACTGAACATCGTTTACATCTTCGAACTCCCGGAGCGGTAAACCACGACCCCTGGGGATTTCTACAAAGCCGGCTCGACCTGATATTCCATCGCCGCGAAATGGCGATCGAAGGCGAACGCCGTTCGCAGTTTCAGGCGTTCCATCACGGCGAAACTCGTGCAATCCGTATAGCTGAATTCCTTGTCCCGGAACTTCCGAAAGAGGATCCACGCCGCATCTTCGTCTTCAACGGTCACGTAGACGATGGAGGCCAACCTGCTTCCTCTCAACCCCCGACCGAACTCGCAAGCCACGGACCATCCCAACCGTCGTCGAAGCAGGGTCAAGGTTTCATCGAACACGAAGTTCGTCGTCACGAGGGGAAGTCGGTTGGCATCGAAAAATCCGCGGGCGGCAAGATGGTCGGGGTCGTTCCTGTCCACCAACGCATACCAGGCTCCGGTGTCGACGAAGATGCGCCTCATTTCCGCTTTCCGTAGAGATAATCGTCGTGCTCCCTTGCGACGGACGCGCCGTCTCCCGAAGTAAGGCCGACGATTCCGTACAGGGAATCCTTCTTCCGGGACGACACCGTTTTCGTGAGTTTCTCTTCGACCAGATCGCGCACAATGGCGGATAGACTCCTGCGCGTCGTCCGCGATAAATCCATCAGCATCTGGTATTGCCATTTCTCGAGGGAGATCTGGGTCCGATGCTTGCCGCTTTCCATGCCTTCTCCTCCCGGCTTACATCTTACATCATCTGTAATATACGACCGACGAAGCCTTGACGCAAGCGATTTCGATGGGATCGCGGGAGGTGAACCGCGCCTTCCCCTTCTGGAGGAGGTCCCCTCCCATCGACGGTTCCCGGAGGACGACGTAACCGTTCCGGCACGGCTGGGGGCACGATGCTACGGACGCCGAGGAAGCCCCGCCGATCCAGGGGCAGGCGTCCGACACCGTCACGATCGCGTGGGGAACGTGGACGAAGAGGAACGGGGCATCCGCCTCCCGGTTTGGTTCGTCGGGCGCCGGGCGGCTCCACGGGAGGTCGTCCACGTGGTATCCCGCGACGCCGTACGTTTCCTCGAGGTACGCGCGCGCGCGCGGAGAGGAGAAGATCCCCTCCCCGTGCCACGTCCTCCCCTCCTCCGTCAGGCGGGCGGACGCGCCGATCCGCGGGCACCGTTTCTGCCCCGACAGGAGGCGGCCGATCGACAGCCGCATCCGCGGGAAGAGGGCATGCAGCGTCTGGAGCGCGCCCCAATCGTTGACCGCAACATCGACCTGCGCGCCCGCGGGGATCGCCCGGAAGAGGAGAATCGCCGCCTTCAGTTCCGCGTCGCGGAAGTACGGCGTGAGGAGCAGGATCGGGGCGCGCTTCGCCGTCGCCTCGCGGACGGCCTCCGCCATCCGGGCCGCGGACGGCAGCAGGTGAACGCAATACTCGCTCCCGAGCGCCACGCCGACGGCGTCCGGCAACCCCGCGATCCCCTCGCCATCGGGACCGAGATATCTGTACTCGAGCGTCATCCTTCTTCCCCCGGGCGGAACTCGGGGAAGTAGCAGTTCTCGGGGCGGCAGGGGCGGCCGAACGTTTCGCCGTAGAGCGCCTTCCCCCGACGGGCGCAATCCTCCGGACCGGGGATCGACTCGCGCCCATACGCACGCATCGCGGCGACCGCGCGCACCGCGGCGACCTTGCGGGCCGTCTCCGATCCCCTCCCGACGATCTTGAGCGCGTGGACGCCGGCGCGCTCAAGCAACGGGACGGCGCAAAGCCCGCAGGAGAAGAACCGGTCGGCTCCCTCGTTCCGTTCGATCGCCGCGAGGATCTCCCGCGGGATCGCCTCCCCCTGCCCGACCCACTCCTTTTCGTATCGCAGCTCGCACGGCCAGGCGCGCCGGGGATCGTCGTGCAGGTGGGTGCAGAATCCCTCGATGTTGGGGCACCGCCCCCGGAACCCGATCGTTTCGAGGCGCGTCTCCCCCGCGGGGGGGACCATCGCGGCGATCTCCGCCGTCGACAGTTCCCGGGCGAGAACCACCCGCTCCGCCCCCGCCCGGCGCAGGAACGCGACCGTCATCCCGTTGAACGCCGAGAAGAGGGTGCTCGCGTGCAGCGCCAGGCGGCGGATCTTCGCGCCCCGCAGGGCGAGCAGGAGCGAGAGGTCGGAGACGATCACCCCGCGGACGCCGATCCGCGCGAACTCCGCCGCCGTCGTAACAAGCCGCGGGATCATCCCCTCGGGAATCGGGGAGGCGTTCAGGGCGACGTGGACGGGAACATCCCGCACGGCGGCGGCGTGGACGAGCACGCCAAGATCGTCGAAGGAGCCGACGTTCGCCTCGTCGAAGCTCCTCCGATTGCAGGAGACGACGGGGCCGAACGTCTCCGACCAGAACGGCGGGACGTAGCCGGCGTAAAGCTCTTCGGCGCCCGCCGCGACCAGTTCCGGCGCCTCGGACGCCCGGTCGACCGGCGACAGGATCAGCACCGAGTCACCTTCCCGCCTCGATCACGAGCCCGGCGCGGGTCACCCCGGCAAGATCGCCGCGTAACCCCCCGCCCGCGCAACGGACCCGAACGTGTTCGAAGACCCCCGTGCTTCCGGGGTGGAAAAGGATCCCCCCCCACGGACCGGCGGAACACCCCCCCGCCGTGTCGAACAGGACCGGCTTTTCCGGGATCCCGCGCACGAGGAGCCGCCCGCGCACCTCGATGTCGTTCTCCGCTCCCGGCTGGACGAGCACCTCCGTCCCCGGGTCCACGGTCACCGTCGCCCCTTCCCGGATGACCAACTTCCCGGTCAACCGGATCACTCCTTCCCAAGAGGTGGAGACGGTCACGTCGCCGCGGTAGAAGCGCGCGTTCGGGTGGGCGTCGACGCCGCGGGGTGGAAGAGCGCAGAGAGAGGCCGCCGCGAGAAGGAACAGGACGCGAGCCTTCATCGCGCGAGCACCCCCGTCGACCGCGTCTCCCCACGGGAGGTGACGAGCACGGCGGCGCGGTCCGTCAACGGGCACTTCGTCTCGCAGATCCCGCACCCGACGCAGAGATCCTCGACGATGTACGGCATCTTGAACGATTTCCACTCCCCGCGCGGCGTGAGCGTCTTCTCCTCCTTGAGGACGATCGCCTTGCTCCCCGTCGGGCAATGCTCCTCGCAGACGATGCAGTCGGACTGCCCCGCCCACGGGAGGCAGCGGCTCCGGTCGACATACGCGAGGCCCAGTTTCACCTTCCGCTTTTCCTGGAGAGGGAGGCGCCGGATCGCGCCCGTCGGGCAGACCTGGCCGCAGAGCGTGCAGTTGTATTCGCAATAGCCGATCCTCGACACGAGGATCGGGCTCCACATCCCTTCGATCCCCGCCTCGAACCAGGTCGGCTGGAGACCGTTCGCGATGCAGACCCGCATACACTCCCCGCACCGGGTGCAGCGCGCGAGGAACTCTCCCTCCGGCAGGGCACCCGGGGGCCGGATCAGCAAGGGGTCCCGCGCCTTCCCGTGCGCCTCCACCCGGAAGAACGGAACGGTGACCACGCCGAGCGCGGCCGAGGCGAGAACCCCCCGGCGGGCGAGGTCCACGGCCACCGGCCGGCGCCCCTCCTTGCCGGAGAAATGTATGACCTCCTCGGGACAGACCGCCTGGCAATCCATGCACTCGACGCACTCGCCGTGGTCCGTCACGGCGACGTCGTTGCCGATCGCCTTCATGCGGCAGTTCGACTCGCAGAGCCCGCAACGGGTACAACCTTCCGCCGTGATCCGCCGCCGGAACAGTCCGAACCGGCCCATCAGCGCCATCAGCCCCCCGAGGGGGCACAGGTTCCGGCACCAGAATCGGCGTTGATACCGCTCCGCGACGAGGATGCCGAGGAAGAGGATCCCCACGAACGCGGAGGTCCGGAAGACCGGCTGCTCGAAGGCGAGGAAGTGGGACTTGAGGAACCCGTAGACCGGTTCCGAGATCCGGGGGACCGGCCCCGGCATCCGGTAGAAGGCGTCGAAGATCTGGTGCAGGACGAGGTTCATCGCCGGGTAGACGGATACGGTGAACGTCCGGATCAGGATGCTGATCGGGTCGAAGAGGAAGACCCATTGGAGCGTGAAGAACGATGACGCGGCGAGGAAGAAGAGGATGAGGAACTTGTATCGCCGCCAGGATGCGGGGACCGCGCCCGTCGGCCGGGCCTTGCGGAACACGGTCGCATCCGCCGCATCGATCACCGCGCCGAGCGGGCAGACCCACCCGCAGAAGAAGCGGCCGAGGAAAACCGTGAGCAGGGCGAGGACCAGCGCGGGCCAGACCAGCGTGATGAGGGCGCGCCCCGCGAGCGAGGCCGCCCCCGCCATCAAGGGATCGAGGCGAAGGAAGAGGTTGACCGCGTACGGGAGGACGTCGTTGTCCTTGTACTCCGTGTTCAGGAAGAGGAACACGAAGAGCAGGAAGACCGTCCATTGCGAGACGCGCCGGAGGATCCGCATCGTCTTCATCGGCAGGATCCCGCCGTCACGTCCCGTACCCCTCGCCGTCCGGCGGCGACGGAAGGGGCGGCTCGAAGAGGACGCGCCCCAGCTCGGCCTCCGTTCCCCGGTCGAAGATCCGTTTGCGGATCGCCTCGGGGTCCGCCGTTCCCCACCAGTTCCCGGGCACGGGGACGTCCGACTTCTGCCGGTTCCCGAGCTTGAAATCATAATCCGCGTTCCCGTGGATCCGGTTCCCGCGAATCGTCACCTTCCCGGTGGACTCCATCACGCAGAAGATCCCCACCTTGTTCCCGGTGATGTCGTTGCGCGACAGGACCGCGTTCGAGTTGCGCTCCTCGTACCGGACGCCGTAGACGTTCTCCGTCATCCTGTTGCGGGAAAACGTCCCCTCCGCCGTCGAGAAGCGGAAACCGTCCACGTTGCGGCGAAAGAGGCAGTGGGTGACGGTGGCGCGGGAAAAGTGGATCTGCACTCCCGAGAAGGCGTACTCGGAGACGCACCGGGTGAGGATCGTCTTCCGGCTGAGGTTAATAAAGAGGTACTTCCAGTCGCGCGCGGAAGGATTTTTTTCCGCCGACGTGAACACGATCGGGCGGCCGGGTGCCCCCTCCGCGATGAGGTTCCCTTCGACGTACAGTTCGGAGTCGCCGATCCCGTCGTCGTCCACGTCGATCTTCTCGAAGCGGACCACCGTGCCCGGCTCGATCGTCAGCGTCACTCCCCGGGGGACGACGACCGACCCGCGGATCCGCATCTCCCCGCGCCACGTCTCGTCGGATTTCAGTCCCCGCACCGGGAGGGACTCCCGCGCCCCCGGTTCCGTCCCCGCGGACTTCCCTGCGATCCCCGCGCAGGAGGAGGCGATCCCCCCGAACAGCAGGACGGCCCCAAGGGCGATGACGCGGCGCGGCGTCACTTCCCCTCCGGCAGGATCGGCTCGACGACGATCGTCAATCCCTCGGCTGCCTTCCCGGAAACCGCCGTAACGGCATGGTCCGGGGTCCCGTCGTAGAAGCCGAACCGCTCTCCCGGCTTCGGAGAGTTCCCGAAGTTTTCCCGGGCTCCGAGGTAAAACGTCCCGGGCCGATCGAGGTAGATGGCGAACGTCCCGTCCGCGCCCGTGCGCCCCGAATGCCCGAAGGGCCGCTGGTGCCCGAACACCCGGTCGTCGTACACGAAGGCGTAGACCCCCGCCTGCGGCCGTCCGCCCCGGTCCACGACCCGGCCGCGCAGCACCGTCTCGGTCCCCGAGGTCACCTCCGAGTACGACAGCGTCTTCTCTTTTTCGACCAACTCGATCCGGATGTGTGTCGCCGCTCCCTCCTTGAGATACACCGGGTTGGCGGGATGGAAGCCGTAGAGATCCCCCTTTTCGAGCGGTCCGGTCATCCCCCCCGATCCGCGCCGCCGGGCCACGAGGAAGTAGGAGGATTCGGGCAGGTGCTCGATCTCGAACCGGCCGTCCTGCCCCGTGGGCGGGCTCATCGCGATCCCCATCCCCTTGAACCCGGAGTCGGCGCCGGAATAAACGGTGACGAACGCGTTTTCGAGGGGCACGCCCCCCGAGACGACCTCACCCGCGACGACCGCTCCCCGGCCTTTGCTTCCGGGCCGGATCTCCGGGACCTCCGCGGGAACCGCCTTCATCCCCAGCCACCGCGCTCCGGAATCGATCCGCACCGGGTTCTGCCCGGAAAACGCGAACACGGGCGTCTTCTCGAAGGTCCCTTCCGCGACGGCGAAGTAACTCCCGGGCGGCGCTTCCGCCCGGAACCCGCCATCCTGCGCGGTGATCACGGAACGGAGAGAGGGCTTCCCCGAACCGTCGTACCGCTCGAACAGGGCTACCCGCGCGCGCGCCACCGGCGCGCCCCGGAACGTCACGCGGCCCGATAGAACGGCCGGCCCCTTCCGCGGCGAGATCTCCGCGCAGGAAGAAAGGCCCGCCACCGCCGCGGCGAACAGAAGGGCGGCGCCGACCCGGACGGACGCGTTCATTTTCTCTCCACCGTGATCTCGACGACGCGGGCGGCGGAACCGTCTCTGGTGACCTTCACCGAGTGGTCCGGCGTCCCCGCGTATTTCCCGTACAGCTCCCCGTCCGCGGGGCCCCCGAGGTTCTCTCTCGCCAGGAGATGATAAACCCCTTCTTCCGTCACCGTGAGTTCCGCGATCCCGTCGGCCCCCGTTTTCCCCGAGACGAACGCCGGGTGCCCCGTCATCCCGCTCCCCTTGTAGGCGAGCGCACGAAGACCCGCCACGGGCTTCCCGGAACCGTCGACGACGCGGACGCGCACCGCGATCCCCTGTTCCGCCGCCGGGAACCCCTCGAACTTCTCGAGCATCGACAGGCGCCGGACGGCGTCCAGCCGGATCCCGCGCGTTTCACCTCCCTCCGGCAGCGTGATCGGATTGCGGACGTAATAGGCGAAGCGGTCCCCGATCTGCGTCGGCCCGAAGAGATCCCCCGTCTCCCGTTTCCTCGCCACCGCGAAGAAGGTCCCTTTGCGCAGGCGCACCCGGAACGTCCCGTCCCCGCCCGTGCGGGCGAAGAACCCCGGGATCCCCTTGAAGCCGTCGGATGGGGACTTGTAGAAGTAGACGACGGCCCCCGCGAGAGGCTTGCCGTCCTCGTCGAAGACGGCGCCGCTCACCCCGTACGCCGGATCGGGCGGAGGATCCTTCCCCACCCGGACGAGGTTGAAGCCGACGTTGGCCACCCTCCCGGGTTCCACCCGGACGGGGTTCCCGCCGTAGAAGCAGAACAGGTCGCCTTCCCGCAACCCGGAAAGCCCCTGGGCGTCCGTCTTCACCGCTACGAGGTGGTAGCTGCCCGCCGGAAGGGGAAGCTCGTAGATCCCTTCCGCATTCGTACCGGAGGAGTTCGCCACCGGCACGCTGTTCAGCCCCGCATCGAAATCCCGGTACGCGAACACCACGACCCCGGGGACCACTTCCCCCTTGAGCGCTACCCGTCCGCGAACGCCCGTCACATCCCCGCCCGCCGCCGGGCTCGCGTGAAGGAGGCAAAGCAGGACAAGAGTGGCCGTCTCCATCGCGACCGTCGTCACCGATATTGCGCGCCTGCGGATCATTTCAGGAGCACCGTGTCCATGCGGTATCTCTTTCCCTTGTATTCGAAGAACGGCTCGTCCCTGCCGTCGTGGATCCCCGCCACGTTTCCCCCGCGATCGACCTGCGGCTGAAGTTCCCCCCATTCGTTTTCCCGGAAATCGACCGTCCCCGTCAACCCGGCTCTTTTCCCCGGGGGGCCTGCCGGGGAGGCGCTCGTTCTCCCGTCGTTCCCGGGACGGAAATCGCCCCGCGCCGCATCTCCCCCCCCGAAGGGAGCACCCCGCGCGCCGGCATCCTCGCGGTCGGCCTCCGTCGCCTCCCCTTCCCATTCGGCGGACTGGTGGCGCAACCGGACCGCGGCTTCCCGGTTCCCGCGGAACGCGTTCCCACGGAAGACCGGGTAGGAGGAGTACTCGACGAGCACGCCCGTTCCGTTCTCCTCGACCCGGCACCCCTTCACGGTCCCCTCCGCGCGGCGGCGGAACGACATTCCGGTGTCGTTTCCCGTCACCTCGCACCCTTCGACGGCGGGCCGCGCCGTCTTCTCGGCAAGGATTCCGGTTCCGTTCTCCCGGAAGACCGACCTCGAAACCTGCGCCCGGGCCCCCGCCATTCCCGCCTGCAATCCCACCGTGTTCTTCTCGAAGCGGCAATCCCGGATCGTGACGTTGTCCGCCCCGTAGATGTAGATCCCCGCCTTCCCCGCGCCGGTGAACCGCGTGGCGGAGACTTCCGCGCTTCCCCCGCGCTTGACGAGCAACCCGACCCGGCTGTTCCCCTGGAAGGTGCAACCGTCGATACGCACCCGGGCATACTGTCCCACGTCGATCCCCACGGCGTTCCGCTGGAAGAGGACATCCCGGAACTCCGCCGATGCGTTCGTCAGCAGGACCCCCCGGCGCCCACCGGACACGACCGCCCGGGCGAACCGCGAACCGGATTCCCCCCGAAGGTCCACCCCCTCGAAGGCGTCATCCCCTTCGATCGTCGCGGGTTGAAGAGCGGTCCCTTCGACGACCAGCGTCCCCCGGACCAGCAGGCGCCCGCCGCGGAACCGGACCTGCGCCCCCGGGAGAACCTTCCACGTCTCCCCCTTCGGAACGACCACCTCGCCCGTGAAGGCCTGGCGGCCGGAGATCTCCCGGCCGGACGCCGTACCCGCCGCAACGAACGCCACCAGCATCACGGCAACCGCGGCGAACGTCGCGCGTCCCATCGATCGACGATCTCCTTTCGGGCGGATCTCGCCGCTCCGTTCATTGTACCAACGCCTCCTTAGCCGCGCCCTCACCACTTCTCGACGACCCGGATCCGGATCTCCGCCCGCCTCTCCCCGAGCCGCACGGCGACGCCGTGGTCCGGCGCCCCATCATAAGCGCCGATCCATTCTCCGGGGGAGACCGGCCCCCCGACCTCGCTGCGCGCGCCCAGGAAATATTTCCCGGGCTTCGGAAGGCGCAGGAAGAAGGCGCCCCCGGCGTCCGTCGGGCCGGAGACGGCGAAGGGGCGTCCGATCATCCTTGGATCGGCGTACGCCATGACGCGGACACCGGGGGCGGGGGAGCCGTCGTCGCGCGTCACCGTCCCCCGGATCTCCTCGGCCGACTCTTCCATGCCGCCCGCCGCTACACGACGACGCCGCTTCGCTTCTTCCGGGGAATGCAGGGAGATCCGACCCACGTCCGCCGTCGTCCCCGCGGACAGGTCCACGCGGATTCCCGCGTCGCCGCCGCTCTTCCCGGCGCCGGACATGGCGCCCGTCTCGTTCTCTCCCCCCTTGTCCCGGGCGACGATCCGGAAGACCCCCTCCCGGAGGGGGAGACGGAAGCTTCCGCCCTCGCCGGTGCGCGCGAACGCCGCGTAGGCGGGGCCGCGGACGATCCCCACGTTGTCCGGGTAGGCATACACATAGGCGTCCCGAACCGGCTTGCCGTCCGCGAAGACGGCACCCGTGACTCCCGTGCCGGCGCGCGGTGTGAACCCCCCCGAGGACATTTCCTCGAGGGGAAGGACGATTCCACGCGTTGCGCCACCTTCCCGGACCGCGACGGGGTTCCCGGGGAACTCCCCCTTGTACGTCCGCTCCCGCCCGTCCCGGCGGTCCGTTTTCCGGGCGACGAGGAAGTAGTTCCCCGGCGGCAACGACAGGGAGAAGGAGCCGTCGTCGCGGGCCGTCGTGGCGAGGAACGGCGTCCCCGTACGCTCCGCCCCCGCTTTCACGAACGCCTGGACCTCCGCGCCCGCCGTGGGCGCGCCGTCGATCGATGCCATCCCTTCCACCGTGCCCTGCCTCGCCGAGCATCCCGCGGCGAGGAGGACCGCGACGCACAGGGCGAGGACCCGTACGGTCCGCACCGCATCCCCCGGCGTGGATCTCATCCGGCCGCCGCCGCTTCCCGGCGAAAGAGGAGAATTCCGGCACAAACGGCGTAGAGGATTCCACCGACGATGGTCGTCGTTCCATACCCTGCGTTCAGCGCGAGCGCCTGCGTGAGCGCGGCCCCCAGCACGGAAGCCGCCCCGTTGGCGGCGAACAGGAACGGGGTCGTCCCCCCGCCCCGCGTGGCGTACCGCCGGAGTCCCGTCGGGAAAAAGCGCCCCATCAGGAGCGACGGCGGCAGGACATACCCCGCGGCCACGAGCACCCGCGCGGGCAGGGGAGATCCCGCGAACGCCCCCAGCGCCGTCCCCGCAAGGAAAAGCCACGCGGTGCCGGCCACCGTCCCCGCCAGCATCCCGCCCCCACGGAATCGCGTCCCGGGCCGTCCCGCGAGATAGCCCCCCACGGCGGAAAATGCGAGGATCAGGAAGAGCCCGGCGGCCAGCGAGAGGACCGGCGTTCCGAACAGGAGCGCAAGCCGCTTGATCATCACGATCTCCCACACGACGTACGCGAGCCCGACCAGGAACATGTAGAGCGGCGCCGCGACCGGAGAGGCGTCGGGTTCCCGCCGCGACAGCAGCGCGCCCGGGACGATGAGGAAGACAAGGCATAGTCCCCCCGCGGAGAAGAGGAACCCCCGCAGCATCGTCACGGCCCGATCCTCGAACTCCCCTCCCCGGCGAACCTCCGCCGAAAGGAAGGCTTCGGGCCGAAGGGTGTAGTAGTAGAAAGGGCGCTCGTCCGTCGGAGCGGAGAAGTCGAACGGACGGTCCCGCGGATCTTCTTCCCCGCGCAGGATCCTTGCGGGAAGGCCCGTCGCAGGGCGATCCGGCGAGAAGAGGACGGAAAATCCCATCGTCTCCGAGAAGCGATGCACGGCGGCCAGGTCCGCCGCCGTCCACGGCGTGCGGCGGATCAGGAAGTTGACGATTCCACGGTCCCGAAGGGCCACGACGTGCCGGGCGGGATCCGGGGACCCCTGGAGCGCGAGGCCTTGCCGGGCCAGCGCAAGGATTCGCCAGACGCGCCGCTCGTGGAGAAACCGCGTGATCGTCAGGATCCCGTCGTCCGACAGGTGGGAAAGATACTCGCGGAACGCTTCCACGGTGTGCAGGTGGTCCTCGCTCATCGTGAACGCCCCCGCGGACGGGGGAACGCGGCCGAAGACCTGCGTCATCTGGAGAACGTCGTAGCGGGTTCGATCCGCGGAGAGGACGTTCCGCCCCTCCCCGACCACCGCGCGCACGCCCGGCATCCGGTACGGCCTGCCGGTGAACTCCCCGAACTCCTCGTCGGCCGCCCGGACCACGAGGGGGTTCACCTCGACCGCGGTCACCGATCGGGCGCCCGAGGAGAGGGCGCACAGGATGTCCTTCCCTCCGCCCGGCCCGATGATGAGGGCCCTCGCTCCCTCCCGGACGTGGTACGCGGCGGACGCCACGTTCCCGCGGAACGCCGCCATCGATTCCGAGGATTTCCCCATCCCGAAGAGCGCCGTGTACCCGGTGTCGTCCACCACCATCCCGATCTGCTCCGGCGCCGGTCCCGCATATCGTGGGCTCACCCCCCACGCCTTCGTCGACTCCTCCCCGGAGACCGGGTAGACGGCCACCCTCGAAACCGCGTCCCAGCGGCTCCAGAGCATCCCCGGCTCGTACCGTCCCCGCGCGAAACGGATC
>Ga0265292_1001713_pt1 | contig 18007 bp, 8 predicted proteins | sample Munlanlewell296A_FD_189080 | JGI IMG/M metagenome (GOLD analysis project Ga0265292, IMG submission 189080) | Leachate microbial communities from a municipal landfill in Southern Ontario, Canada - Leachate well 296A | ecosystem: Engineered > Solid waste > Landfill > Unclassified | place: Canada... | reverse complement strand
GGTTTGAACCAAGTGCCGAGCGCGCCGCGGCGTTTTTCGCGCGGGTGAAGGAAGCGACCCCGGACGCATTTCCAGAGCTGCGGATCGAGCCCTCCATGGATGAGTCGCTCCTGCTGCGGGATATGCGCGAATTCCTCACCGAATACAGGGAAGCCGAAAACATATTCCGGGACGGGGGTCGCGATAAGACCCACTGCGAATGGTCCGCCCGGCTCGTATCGCATCTCCTGCTCGTCAAGGGATTCGATGCCTTCCTGGTCTACGGAAGTCAGGCCACCTATAGCGGTCCGGCAAGGCTGAAACACGCCCAGCTCGCAAGCATCGCGACTGTACTTGGACTGCGGTCGAGCTTCGCGCAAACCGCGGTCGCCGCGTATCGTGAAGGAATGGACCTCGATCGATTTCGGAATGAACTCGGGACCAAGGGACGAGCGTCCGTCAACGTTGCCACGGCCTACGACATCATCTCCAGAATGACGCCAAATGAGAGGGAGGCACTCATCTCTCTCGAGATGGAGGAGAGATCGCATTTCATGACGGCAGTGAGGCTTCGCGGCGCATACTACCTCATCGACATCGACGGGCAGCAGTTCGGCAGAAAGTACGATGAGCTGCGCCTCTTCCCTGCGGACGAGGCGCCCAGGCACAACTACGTGATGTACATGAGCCCTTCCGATTGCCTGCGCAGCATCCCATTTCAGGAACTGATCGCGCCGCTCGGCACCATCTACCGCGAGGAGCAGCTGATTCTCGCCGAATACCTGAAGATACTCTGATTTCTCTTTGCTTAACCCGTTCCGCGCTGATAAATTCTCCCTAATTTTTCAGGGAGACATGCATGTCCGAAGTGCCCGCTGCCACGGCTCCGAAAAAACCTTTGCGCACATCGCTCTGGGTCTCTTCGACGTACTTTGCGGAGGGACTGCCTTATGTCATCGTGCTCAACATCGCCACGGTCTTCTTCACGGACATGGGCGTTCGCGAGGCGCTGCTCGGCTTTCTCAATTTCTTCGGCATCCCCTGGAACCTGAAGTTCATATGGGCGCCGCTCCTGGACCTCTTCGGCACCAAGCGCGGATGGATGCTCAAGATACAGATGGCGATCACGGTCATCCTCTTCGTAATCGCCTGTCTTGCGGGCATTCACGGCACTGCAGGGTCTTCGATCATCCTCAAGGCGATCGCGTTCTCCTTCGTGGCGCTCGCATTTATCGCGGCCACCAACGACATCTCCATCGACGCGTATTATCTCGAGGGCCTCACCGACAAGCGCGAGCAGGCGGCCTACACCGGCCTGCGCATCACCGCCTACCGCATAGCGGTCATCTACGCGCGCACCGTTCTCGTCGCCGTCGCCGGGATCGCGAACTGGTTCTGGGGCTTCACCGCCGGCGCCGTGACGATGCTCGCCGTGCTCATCCTGCACGCCTTTCTCCTGCCTAAATTCGAGGCGGAGAGGACAGGACCTTCAAAAACCATAGCTGACGTCGGCAGGGGATTTGTGGATTCGTTCGTGGCCTACCTCACTCAGGCGAAACCGCTCACGATCATCCTGATCCTCTTATTCGTAGCAACGTACAAGATGGGCGATGGGATCATCTTTTCCATGTACACGCCATTTTTCAAGCGCGAGCTGGGCGTCACCAATCTGCAGTATTCTTGGCTCTCCGGTTTTGTAGCCGCGCTCGCCACGATCGCAGGCAGCCTGCTCGGAGCCTGCTGGATAAAGAAATTGGGGCTTAAGCGCGCGATCTGGCCGATCACGCTCTTCATGAACCTCAACATCTGGGCCTATGTCCTGCTCAGTGCACCCCTCCGCCGCGGAGACCTCTGGAATCACGCTCATCGCAGTGATTCACGGTTACGAAAACATCGCCGCTGGGCTGGGCAACGCCGCGCTCATGGTCTACCTCATGCGGCTCTGCAGCGTGAAATTCAAGGCAGCGCACTTTGCGATCGGCACGGCAATTATGAGCCTCGGTTCCACGCTCATCGGCGGGTTCGGCGGGGTCATCGTCGAGCACTTCGGGTACATGAACCTCTTTATCTTCGGTTTCTGCGCCGCCATACCCTCGATGCTCCTGCTCTTCTTCGTGCCGCTGCATGAGGATGAAACAAAATGCTTGCCAAATCGTGACACTAGTCATAGTTAGCCGCCCGATCTGCCGTTCACTTCACTGGAAAAAATATCGCCTCGGAGGTCTTCAATATGCGGATAGGAATCCCTAAAGAAGTGGTGGCTGATGAGCGGCGCGTTGCCGCAACCCCCGAGACCGCAAAAAAGCTCATTGCCATGGGACACAGCGTGCTCGTCGAAAGAGGCGCCGGCGATGGAGCCTTTATCCGCGACGAGGAGTACAAGGCCGCGGGCGCCGAGATAGCGTCCGATTCGGCGGAGCTATACAAGAAGGCCGAGATCGTGCTCAAGGTGCGCGCCCCGGAGCATAAGGAGATCGCGCATATGAAGCAGGGGGCAATCGTCGTCGGCCTGCTCTCCCCCGCCAATAAGCCCGGCATCGAGGAGATGAACAAGAAGGGCCTCACATGCTTCGCGCTCGAGAGCCTCCCGCGCATCACGCGCGCGCAGACCATGGACGTGCTCTCTTCGCAGGCCAACGTGGCCGGGTACAAGGCCGTGCTCATGGCCGCGGATACATACAGCCGCCACTTCCCGATGCTCATGACCGCGGCCGGGACGATCCGCCCGGCAAAGGTGCTCATCCTGGGCGCCGGCGTGGCTGGTCTCATGGCAATCGCGACCGCAAAGCGGCTCGGCGCCGTGGTCGAGGCATTCGACGTGAGGCCCGCGGTGAAGGAACAGGTGCAGAGCCTGGGCGCAAAGTTCGTGGAGGTCCCGCTCTCAGAGGGCGAGCAGGCGGAGACCGCAGGCGGCTATGCGCGCGAGATGTCCGAGGATTACAAAAAGAGGCAGGCGGAGCTCATACAGAAGCACGCTGCAGGCGCAGACATCATTATAACTACCGCGATGATACCGGGCAAGCCGGCGCCGCGCCTCATCTCGGAAGAGACTGTGAAAGTCATGAAGCCGGGCACGGTAATCGTGGACCTCGCGGTAGAGGCCGGCGGAAACTGCGCACTCTCGGAGCTTGGAAAGACCGTTGTGAAGCACGGCGTGACGTTCGTAGGTATTGCAAACCTGCCGAGCCTCGTGGCCGCGGACTCAAGCGCACTCTATGCGCGCAACGTCTTCAACTTCCTCGATCTCTTGCTCAAGAACGAGGAGAAGAAGCCGAACATCAACCGCGAAGACGAGATAATCGCGGGCACGCTTTTGTGCATGGGCGGGGAGATGTTGAAATAGTTCACATTCCCCCTCCTTTGTAAGCCTGCCCGCCGGCCGGCAGGCGGGGAGGGGCAAGGGGAGGTAGATCTTGATCTACCCCTCCCCACCCTCCCCTTACAAAGGGGAGGGAATTACGGAGGATATAATGAACCCAGTTGAAGCCGCTGTAATGACGACCGCACACCACGGCGCGGTTGACCCATTTCTCTTCAGCTTCACGGTCTTTGTGCTGGCGGTATTCATCGGCTACCACGTTGTGTGGAACGTGACACCGGCGCTTCACACGCCGCTCATGTCGGTCACCAACGCCATATCCGGCATCATTATAGTAGGTGCCATGCTGGCGGCTGGGCCAAAACTTATAAACTTCGGCACAACGGTGGGCTTTATAGCAGTGTTCCTCGTGAGCATCTGCGTGTTCGGCGGATTCTTTGTGACGCAGCGGATGCTGGCGATGTTTAAAAAGAAATAATGTGAACACAACCCCTCCCCTTTGTAAGGGGAGGATGGGAGGGGTAGAACTCGGTCTACCTCCCCTACCCCCTCCTTACAAAGGAGGGGAAAACAGGAGATCCCGCATGATGACTGCAAACCAGGTAGCTCTAGCGTATCTTGTTGCGTCTGTGCTCTTCATCCTTGCGCTAAAGGGTTTAAGCTCGCCCACCTCTGCGCGCAGGGGCAATGTCTTCGGGATCATCGGCATGCTCATCGCCGTGGTGACGACCGCCCTCATGGTCCAGAGCTACGGCATGATCATCATCGGCATCGCTGCAGGCGGCACGATCGGCGCAATCATCGCCAAGAAGATCAAGATGACGCAGATGCCCGAGCTTGTAGCCGCGATCCACTCGCTGGTCGGTATCGCGGCGGTGATGATCGGCTTCTCGGCGCTGTATAATCCGCAGGCATACGGCATCTCCGAGACCAACATCCTGCCGGTCGCGAACCGCATCGAGATGTTCATCGGCGTGATCGTCGGCGCCATCACCTTCACAGGATCCGTGATCGCATTCGGAAAGCTCTCAGGCAGGATATCCGGCGCGCCTGTCGCCTTCAAGGGCCAGCACTATCTCAACCTCACCCTTGCGATAGTGATGATCGGATGCGGCATATGGTTTGCCGGCGCACAGCACTGGGTGGCGTTTCTGATCATGACCTCGATCGCCCTGCTCCTCGGCGTGCTCCTCATCATCCCCATCGGCGGGGCAGACATGCCGGTGGTGGTCTCCATGCTCAACTCCTATTCAGGGTGGGCGGCAGTCGGCATCGGATTCACGCTCGGCAACAACATGCTCATCATCGCAGGCTCGCTCGTAGGCAGTTCGGGCGCCATCCTCTCCTACATCATGTGCACGGCCATGAACCGCTCGATCATCAACGTGATGCTCGGCGGGTTCGGCACGGCCGGGGGGACAGTCGCCGCTGGAGCGGACGGTGTCCAGAAGACGTACAAGAGCTGCGGCGCAGAGGACGCGGCATTCCTGCTCTCGAATTCCAGCAGCGTGATAATAGTGCCGGGCTACGGGCTTGCAGTCGCGCGCGCGCAGCACGCGCTCCAGGAGATGGCGGAACTTTTGCACCAGAAAGGCGTGAAGGTCCGCTACGCGATCCACCCGGTCGCCGGCCGCATGCCCGGGCACATGAACGTGCTCCTCGCAGAGGCAGAGGTGCCGTACGATCAGGTCTTTGAGATGGATGAGATCAACAGCGACTTCGCGGAGACCGATGTCGCGCTTGTCATCGGCGCAAATGACATCGTGAACCCTGCGGCAAAGACCGACAAGACGAGCCCGATCTACGGCATGCCGATCCTGGAGGTCACCAGGGCCCGCACAGTTCTCGTCAACAAGCGCTCCATGGCCACGGGCTACGCAGGCGTGGACAACGACCTCTTCTACATGGATCAAACGATGATGGTCTTCGGCGACGCAAAGAAGGTGGTCGAGCAGATCATCAACGCGCTATAAATCAGTTCACCATGACAGCTAGTACTGCGGCAAGTTAATTCCTCCCCTTTGTAAGGGGAGGATAGGTGGGGTAGACCCTGGAAAACCCTTGATCTACCTCCCCAAGCCCCTCCTTACAAAGGAGGGGGATGTTAAAACGCATGATTAAACCGGACAGTAGTGGATGAAAACAACAAAAGATTTCACTTCCTCATACACTCCGCTCGAAGCCGCGCCTGATTGTCGAACAGGAAGATCTCCTCCCTCCCGTATTCAAGTTATACATGGAGCACGACACTGAGTCAGGATTTCAGAGAAGCTATCACTGCATCCGCCTGTTGTTCGGTCAGATGGCGCCAGATCCTCTGAAACGAGGTGGCAAGCAGAGAGGCTTAGAGCAGTCCTACAGGAATGATCGGGACAAGATCCACGGGTTGAGGCGTTGAGGATATCATCTGGAAAGCGCCGTCAACAAGTCCGTCTTCAACAGACAGAGACAGCTCCTCTACACCCGGCTCCCCTTCCGCGCCTGCTGACCCCAGGGGCGATACATCGCCACCAGGAGGCGACATCAGCCTCGCACTGATCAGCGGCGCTGCCGGGAGGGCGGGCGCCGGGTGAACCACCGGGTTTCGCAGCTGCGAGACAGTGGCCTCCAGGGTCGCGATTCCCTTGAGCAGGTGCACATATGGCAGCGCAATCGTGAGTCCATGATCGTTAGCCGCGCGGAAGAGCTGGGATACCGTCTCCGAGAGATGCTCCTCGATGGCGGGCGCGGATCCCACGATGCGGGCGACTGCCAGGCGAAGTCCCTTCTCGTCAGGCAACCCTCGCGCCTGACCGCTATCATGCATCGCAAGCAGTGTGTCTGTAACCGAGTCTGCCTCCTTCATCGCTAGTGCAGCCACGAGCGCAACCACATTCTGCTGCTCCTGCGGCCGCAGCTCACCGACCTGGCCCCAGTCCAAAAGCGTTATGTTGCCGCTGCCATCTGCGAGGATGTTTCCAGGCTGGAGGTCTGAGTGATAGACGCGCCGCTGCATGATCCAGCCGAGAAAAACCTCCTTGAGCCTGTCTGCAATATCGGCGCGGAGCATCGGGTCCGCTATCTGTGTCGCCTTCTCTCCATTAGCAAGGCTCATCACGAGCACCTTCTTTGAAGCCAGGCGCTGCGCCTCTCCCTTATGATCCGCGCGATTCGTCTGTTTGAGCCAGATCACCTGCGGGGCAGAGATCTTTGGCGCTGTCGCTCGCGCCGACTCCATCTGACGCCGCTCGTGGATCAAATCGAACTCTCTCTCCACCATATTCAAGAACAGATCCAGGACCCTTCCCGTCTCGCGCGCATGAGGGACATCATCGGCAGAGCGCATGATCCTCTCCCTGACGCACTGCAGTTTTTTCATTGCCCTGCGGAACTTCGCTTCCTTGGTGGGCGGTACAACCTTCACGACCACGTCCTGCCTCCCCTGCCTCGTCGAGATCCACGATCGGTAGCACTCCCCAATGCTGCCGGAGCCCAGCGGTGTCGGATCGAGATTCGAGACGAGCTCCTCAACGACAGCTGGATTCAGATCCTTTAACTCCCGCCGCACGGTCTCGCGCACCTCATCTATCTGTCCGGCAGGAATCTGATCCTGCAGATGCGAGAGCTCCGCGCGCAACGATTCCGGAACCTCTGGCCAGAAGCTTAAGAACTGCCCCACCTTCTCAAGCCCTGTGGCCTCGAAAAAGATGCGCAGCATGCGGTCGTCGGAGACACCTTTCATCCGAAGCAACAGGTCCTGTTGCTCCCCCGAGGAGAGCTCCAGATAAAAACTCGTGAGCAGGAATCGCGTCAGCTCGTCGCGGCCGTGGAGGAATTCGGGCGCGTCCAGGCCCCCAGCCTGCACGCGGTTCTGCTGGCGCGCGAGCTCGGCAGAGAAGGTCTCGAAATATGGCAGGATCGCGGCCGCCTGCTCCGGAGTGATTTCCTTTGCAGGCCAGCCTTTCCTCAACTCTGCGAGCGCTTGCGGAGGCATCGCCTTAAGCCTTGGCAAGGCGCCTGGGAAATGCCGGCTCGCCTGGCCCAGTACAGCCGCTTTGAAATTCAGTATCCCTTTTGACTTGCTCCACACCATGGCCGCAAATAACTCATCCAACGCCCGCTGAGGGTCTCTGCTCAGGGCAGCCGCAAAGAGTATATCCAGGGGTCGTCTCAAGGTATGCTCATCCTCTACCCGTCGCCCCACGTACTCAGAATAGACATCCAGGAAGGCATCGCCCTTCAGGCTCGTCGTCATCAAAGCGACGAGCAGGCCAAGCGATCCCCTCCTTCCATCCACCTCGGCGTTCTGCGCGCGCAGCGTGGCATGGATTGAAATAAGCCGATAGAAACGACCTTCCTGCGCCATATCCTGCGCATCCAGGATCTCACTGTGGCTCCTCAGGACATACGTGGAATAATCAAATGCCCTCTTGAGATCGATAAAGATCATGCGCCTGTACTCTATCGGTATAGATGAATCCGCGAGGGCGGCATACAGCCAGGCCGATCGCGCCATGACGCCTCGATTATCCACCGAATGGAAGAGCAGATCGGCCAGCCCCATTGCGAGCTCCGATTTCCCGTCCTTCGCTGCCTGCGACCAGTCGTGCAGGAGTTCGCCAAAGAGAAAATCCGGTCTCTCGAGCTCCTTCAGCGGAATGCGGCCCTGATGATATCTGGACGCCAGAGCGGAGAGCCGGGATTCCAAAGGATTGCGAAGCGCGGGCAGGAACGCCTGGGCTTGCCTCGCGTCCCCATTGGACCGGAGGCGCCGGTAATCCGCAAGCGCCGTATCGGAAGGCGCTTTCGCAGGCTTGGTCTCTCCAGACGATCCAAAGAGTTTTTCTATCGCCGCCCGGTGTTCGTCTGTATCGCGGAGTTGAGCCAGGGCATCGCGATGCGCGGACCTGAGGTGTATCGGGTTGTCCCGTGCCGTGCGCGCATACACGGATCTTGCTGCCGCAATCATCACCCCGCTCGATGCAGTCCCTCGCTTGAAATGAACAAGGCGCGAGAGCGCAGCTACCCGCCCTATCAACATGCTCTCGGATTCGGGAAGGGCCTTGTTTCCGAGAACCAGATCGGCAAGCTTCCAGACGCCGAACACGTCATAGAGCCTCTCATGAATCTCACCCCTGTGCGCCATGACGCCAGCCATGGGAGTTGCGCGATCGATCAGGACCGAGATGATGGCATCGCGCTCGTGATCGCTCACAGGGAGCCCGGCCAGGGCCATTACCAGCACAGTTCCGTGCCCAGCCCCGCCGCGCACGAACAGATCGACTGCTCGCTCTGCAATTGGCCTCCACATCCCTTCGCGGCTGCCCAGCCCCTGACGAACGGTTGGGCTGGCAAGGAGCTGCACAGTACGGATGAGAGACCTCAGACGGAAATATCCGCGATTGGAATCGACGTCGCGCTCCACGTCCGCTGCAAGACGATCCAGCCTCTCGCCACCCTCGATGACCGCCTCGATGACCGAGATCATATCTTGCCCGATTGCATCGCCCTCAGCCTTCTCATTACCATCTTTTTCTTTCGCCGGAGCCGGAGCCGGCACCGCCGCAGGCGTCTCTTCAAATGAAGAGCTCGATGCTACTTTCAGTGCCCTTGCCGCCCACTCGGAATGACCGTGCTCGCAGGCCTTGGCCGCGAGTTCAATGGCCGCCCGCCCACGCACTGCCTCTGGCTCCATTTTCGTTATGGCCTCAAGCGTTTCATCAAATGCCGCTTCCCATTTAGCCCCGGGCAGAGACCACAAGCGTGCGATCATGGTATCGACGCGCTCCCTGAAAACCGATTCGCTGGCGATCTTGAGCAGATGAGGCGGCAGCCATTTGAGATCTGTCTCAATGTCGCGGAGCATGTCCCACCCTGCGACCGCATCTGCCTCCTCCCCATGGGCCAATCGATCGCGCGCTATGGCCAGGAGGTGGTTCACCCAGAGCGGCTCTGCATCAGGATCCTTGTCGAACTGTTCATCGACGGCGGTTTCGTAGATCGACCAGAGGCGCCTTCGATCGAAGAGTTCCAGCTTAACTTTTGATTTGATGGAGTTGTTGAGGAATTTCAGTCCCCTGAGCTCAGGGTGAGCCTGCATGAGATCAAGCAGTAACAAAAACGTATCCCTTTCATCTTCATCGCTCATCGACTCCATGATGGCAGAAAGATACCTGACCTCGCTACTTAACTTATTCTTGACCGCTAGCTCATCGAACAGATCCCTTAGCCGCGAGATCGCCTCTCGTCGCATATCCCTGATGGCCGGTAAATTGGGGTCGTCCACAGCAAAACCCAGGATTACCATGAGCGGTGAAATGATTTGCTGTATGGGTGCGCCGCTTCGCTCCAGGGATCGGCTCTTCTCCGCCCTCTGGCTGATAAATTTCTCCAGCAGATCCGCGATCCCATGGCGGGCAAAGTCAGTCCGCTCGGTAGTGAAGGCGTCTATATGGAAATAGCCGAGCGGGTGTTCCAGGATCGTCGCGATCTCCCTGCGCCCCTGTTCGATAAATCCTGCGCGGATAAGGGCCAATCCCAGCCTCCAGAGATTACCCCGATCGAGCGAGTAGTCGCTGTCACCCCATATTTTAGGGCTGAGCTCCATGAGGCGCTCGAAAATCTGCGTGCCTCGAGAGGGATCCGCGTGCTCTGCCACTGCAAGCAATTCGTCCCACTGCTTTATGACGTCATCATCGTTCAGACTGAGCACCTGGCGAACATAGTCTTCGTAAGCCGCGCTTATCGCAACTTTGTCGGCCACTACCTCCGGCCTCTGAGTCAATTCGGAGAGGTCGCCGTCCTCCCTGATCACGAGAGGGAGTTTGATCGGGATATGGCCGGCAGACGATACGCCGGTCATCTCCTCTGCAGCCGCGGGCATGGGATCCCCGAGGATCAAGCCGATCCCTTCGACAAAGAGCTCAAAGTCATTCATGAACTTCTTATTCCTCCTGTCAAAGTCCACGTCGCGCTCGGGAATCATTTCCATGAAGTCCATGAAGAATCTAAAGCACGCCAGCTGATTTCGTCGCGGAAGCGCCAGGATGGCGTCCAGCTTGAATCCCATCCCGTCAAGCCTCGGCAGGACCTGTTTCTGATAGAAGCGGCCCAGCGCCTTTGGCGTGATGTTACCCCCATCCTCCTTGGCGATCTCGCGCATGATTTCGTGGGGAGAGAGGATCTTTTGAGAGCCGCCCCTCATGCATAGGGCAGCAAAAAGGGCGGTCATTCGATAGGACAAATAGGCCGCATCGAGGCTCACCCAACTGAAGAGACCGGACGCGCCGGAAATCGCAAAGACCCGCGTGTACTCCTGGCTCATGCCTGTATTGGCCTTGAACGCCGGGAGTGAGACGAGCTTGACCCCAGTACGCTTCGAAAACAGCTGCTCAAAGCGTGCCATGGCCGCAAAGGAGAATGCCTCGTCCCAGTAAAGATTGTCCGAGATATAGCGATACGTGCTGTAGAATGTTTCACCCCTGGCAGGCCGTTCAAAATCAACGAGGTCATCCTGCGGCAAGGTGAAAATCGGCGCGGCATGCGTGAGCTCGTGCAGAAGCGTCAATACACTTGCGCCCTTTGCCTCAGGGTTTGATGCAACGGCCTGGAGGGAAAGCTCTATCTCAAAGGGGGCGCCGCGGGCGGAGCGATCCATGTTGACAAGATCGCCAGGGAACTTGGCAACGCCCAAGTATTCCACTTGTTCAGTATGTTCGACCAGCTTGACAGGGACCTTCGACGTCGCATCCAGGATCCTGGCCGTGGCTTCAGGATCGATGAGCCTGAGCAGCCCTTCGGCCAGCGTAAGATCATCAGCAGTTCGAATTCCATCCACAAGCACACGCCTGTAAGGCTCGAGCCAGGGCGGTAGAGAGAGAGGCGGCTCCTTCGGACGTATGAACCCTATGCGAGGCCTTGCGAAGAGTTCGATCCCACTCCTTGTCTCTTTGCCCTCGGCAACAAAGGAATCCGGCGGCGGCACTCCAGCAGCATCGATTGCAGGATTGATAGTGGGATGGGCGGGTGGCGATTGGCCAGGCGTATCCCCGCCAGCCGCGTCAACAACGCCATCTGATCGCCTGATCGTCGTCACGCCTGCCTTATCGGCGATTTCATATAATTGTTGCGTGGAAAATCAGCGCTAGAAAACGACCTCTTTGAGCAGCTGCTGCCCGTCGGTTATGACTATATTTTCGAGGGTCTTGTAGGCACCGGTGTTCTTGTTTTTTATCGAAATCTTCAGAGTCCCAGCCGGCACTGTAAAAACCCTGGGCTCTGCGCCGCTGTCCTCGTAGAAGAGGGTCCTGGTGCCTGCAGGCTCTACCAGGGCGACCTCTATGCTCGCCGGCACCGGAGCCCCGGAGGCATCCTTCGCCATCACGGATAGTCTCGCATGGCCGAACGGGACCTCCTTCACGATCGCCTGTTTGTCGGCGACCGCCACCCCCTCGAAAGCCTTCTTCTCCTTAGTCTTGTCGTTGCTGACCATGAAGCGGTATGTGCCGGGCGCGAGATAGAATATAAAGGGCGAAGACCCGCTCTGGCCTGCGCGGACCCATTCGTCGCCAGGCGTCTTCCACGACTCGAGAGTTGTGGCGACCGGTGCGCCCGTTGTGTCCTTGGCAACAAAGCTGACGCTCCCCTCGCCGAAGGCCGCGTCCTTGGCAACGGTCTGACCAGCTGCGATCACGATGCCGTCAAATACCTTTGTCTCCTTTGTCCGGTCCTGCTGGATCTTGAGCTTGTACGTGCCTGGCACCACGCTGAAGGCTGCAGGATTGGCGCCGCTCTGCCCCGCGTTCACGAACTTGTCCTCAACGCCGTCGTTTCGCGCCACCACGAGGTAGCCTGGCACCGGCGCGCCCGCGAGATCTTTGGCAAGCCCGGTGATGACTCCTGACGCAAAGGAGATGACCTTCTCTGTGGCCTCATCTTCCTTCACGACAATGCCCTTCACCGTCTGCCTCTCGCTCGTGACGTGAGACTGCACAGAGATGTCATATGTGCCCGCAGGGAGCTTGAACCCGGCCTTCTCGCGCGAGCCTGAGCCTGCCTCGGCAGTGGAACCGCTGTCCACCTTCTTGTCCGTGCCTGCGGCAAAGACCTCCATGTAGCTCGCGATGGGTTTGTTATCCACGCCCAGCACCTGGACCACGAGGTTGTCCTTTATCGCCTTTTTCACGACCTGATCCAGCGCGCCCTTGAGTTGTGCCGCATCTTTTGCGGCGATGAGCAGGCCGCCTGACGGATCCACGAGACACTTGAGCTTCTCGAGCTCGCCGGGCTTGAGGTCAAAGCCAACCACGTGCATCTTCACGCCCACGCCTGCAGCAGCCAGCGCCTTTGCAGCAGCGCACGGGTCGCCGTCGCAGGACTCAAGCCCGTCTGTTATGAGGATGATGACCTTTTGCGCACTCTGCCTGCCGGCAAAATCTTTGCCTGCCTCCCCAAGTGAATACGCTATCGGAGTCTGGCCCTGCGCCTTGATACGGGAGATGAGGTCGCGCACCTTCACAGGATCAGGCACGGCAAATGGCAGCTCGAGCCTTGTGTCCTGGCAGTTCTTCTTGGACTTGTCGAACTGATGTCCGTAGACGCGCACGCTGATCGCCAGGTCCCCCCTCCCCTTCATCCCTTCCACGGTCTCGGTGAGCACCTTCTTGGCGATCGCGATCTTTGCCTCGCCGCCCATCTGGCCCCACATGGAGCCCGAGGCATCGAGCATGATCTCGACATATTTGGAAGGTTCTGCTGACCGGGCCTGCGAAGAGATAAAGAACATAATCAGGAATGACAAAAGGACCATGAACGCTGCTCGACTGCGCATCTTCACCTCCGAATCCTGTCATTCTGGGCGCCAGCCGAAGAATCCAGATGCTGCCATGGGACTCTTCGCTCCGCTCAGAGTGACATTCAGTGGACCTCATCGAATTAAATGTCAATGCGCTATCTCGATGAAAAGCTGCCTGGAGCAAGGATATCCTGGCACCTCGGCGATGGGTTCGAATCTCTTTGATTTTCTTTTCAGCTTGGCAGATACGTCGCATACTCGGATGAAACGCACGACACTCATCATCGTGACTCTCCTCTTTTTCCTGCCGGCCAAGGCATTTTGCGACGAAAGCCATGTCCGCTCCCGAAACGCCGGATTCGAACTCTCGGGCTACATCAACACGGCCATGGGCTTTCAGCATTTCAGTAACGACCCGGTGACCGAGGTCGCCTACGACGGCTCGTCCGGCGGCTCGATGGGAGAGTGGCTCCCCATAACCTCGTTCGGCGGCAGCATAACGCCCGGCGAGGACTTCTTTGAGATCGCAGTGCCGAACGTGGAGCTCGATATCGTAAAGCACTTCGGCGACCGCGCGAGGCTTCGAGCGGATTTACAGGTGGGCCGACCAAACTCCGGCTCTCAGGTCGGAACGAACACCTTAAGCCACGCGTACGCGGCAGTCACTCTCTCAAAGAAGTATGGCCTGGAGCTGGTGGTGGGCAGGTTCGGTCTGCCTCCGGGCTTTGAGCCCTATGAGGCCTATTATAACGATACGGTCTCGTGGAGCATTATCTGGCGCGGGCTCATCGCACCTGGCTCGGGCACCGGCGTCATGCTCACCTGGTCGGCGTCTGATTACATAGACGTCATGGTCGCGGCCGTAAACGGCCTTATCAATGACTCCTTATTAAAGGACAACAACCTCAAAACTTTTATCGGCTCGATGCTGGTCACCTGGGGCGATGAGGCGCAACCCAGCACCTTCGCGTTGTCCCCCTTCGGCGGCCCGGAGTCTGGCGGAAACAGGCCAATGACCATCGGCGCTGACGGAACTCTCACATGGTGGATAAACAAGCGATGGCAGCTGGGGCTCGAGGCGACCTATCAGCGCGACAACGCGATCGCAGGCAACCCGGCCAGCAAAGACACATCATACCTGGCCGGGCTCATAAACATCCATTGGGAGCCTGACCCGGCATGGTATGCCGTGGCAAGATACACCACGTCTTGGCAGAACGGTCCAGGAAACGTGGCCCTCAACCTGACCGGGGCCGAGCAGATGATCCACGAGATCACCCTCGGTATGGGGCATTTCATCTCCGATGGCGTAAAGTTCAAGCTCGAAGGACGGTTCGACATCGTCTCGCCCAAGAGCTCAGCCAGGCAATGGATCGCAGGCGGGGCGATGGGCCTGTCATGCGCATATTGAATTTATGAGGAAGAGCTCTTTCGCCGGGCCTCTAAGATTATAGGCAGAACTCATCACGTGTCCGTAGGCCCCGGCAGTTGCTATGAGGAGCACGTCGCCGTCGCTCGTAACCGGCATCCGCCGCTCATACCCCAGTATATCACCTGACTCGCAGATCGGCCCCACGATCGTCGCTATCTCGTTCGCAGGCTCATCTATGCGCGAGAGGTTCACGATCTCATGGTACGCGCCGTAGAGGGCAGGCCGGATCAGCGTGTTCATGCCGGCATCAAGGCCTATGTAATTATACTCGCCCTTCTTTTTTGTCTGTGTAGCGCGCGCCAGGAGCACGCCCGCCTCAGCCACCACGTATCTGCCCGGTTCCATCCAGAGCTCAAAGCGCGGATGCGCGCACTTGAACGCCGCGAGATTGCGATCCAGCAGAACGATGTCGAGCGGCTGCTGTCCCGGCATCTCCACGACGCCGAGTCCGCCGCCCACATCGAGCGCTCGAACATTTGGAAAGCGCTCGGCGATAGACGCCAGGAAGAGCGCCGTTTTGCTCCATGTGTCCGGCGCAAAGATATTGCTGCCCACATGCGCATGCAGCCCTGTGACCGTTGCGCCGCAACCTGCGAGGAGGGCTGCGAGTTCATCCAGCTGCGACGGCCACACCCCGAACTTCGATTTGGCCCCGGCCGTGTGCACGTATTTGTGGTGCCCCTTGCCCTCGCCCGGATCGATCCTCACGAGCACCTCGCGGCCCTGAAACGCGGGGGCCCACGCCTTAAGCGGATAGATATTGTCGAGCGTCACAAGGGTGCCGCGCTCGTACGCGAACTCGTACTCCTCTCTCCCGGCGAAGTTGGGCGTGAAGAGGATGCGTTTGGGATCGATGCCCCTGAAAAGCCCCTGCACATGCTCGATCTCGCGCGGCGAGACGCATTCAAAGCCCACGCCCGCATCGTAGACCGCCTTCAGGACGTCGGGGTTTCTGTTCGCCTTGATCGAATAGAACCACCGGTCGATCGACTCCATGCGAGCAAGATCGTCCAACCGCTTCCGGACAGTGGCCTCATCATATACGTAGATCGGCGTCCCGCTGCCGGCGATTTTGAGGAGTTCGTCGCGGCGCAGACGCCACCAGGGTATCTGCGACGGCCGGGGCGATCCCTCTGCGTTGAGCTCCATCCAGCTCCTTCCGAAGAGCTCATCGTCCCCGCGATACCTGAAGAGCTGACCATGCAGCTCCTGCGTGAGTCTCTCCGCCTGGTCGTCGTCCACCACAAACGTAAGGTTGAGGTCATTCGCCGCCTGCGAAACCATGTAGACGCGCTGCGCCTCGAAGACCTCAAGCGCCGGGCCCAGCCTGTGCCATATGGATTTGATGTTCCTGCCCACCAGACTCAAGCATGCACACGAGTCTACGATGCGCACGCTGCAGAACTGCTTGAGCTCGGAAAGCAAGGCATCTCTCTTAGACTGATCCAGCACGTTAGTGGCGCGATCGAGAGTCACTGTGACGTTTGATTCGGATGTCGAGATGAGATCGATGGAAAGCCCATGCCGCGAAAAACAGCTGAAGACATCGGCGAGAAACCCGACCTGCTGCCACATGTCGATCGTGTCCATCGATATGAGCGTGATCCCGCTCCTGGCCGCGATCGCCTTGATCTGCCCTTCCGATTTCGCGGCGTCCGCGCTGATCACCGTGCCCTGTGCATCCGGATGCGCCACGCTGAGTATATGCAGGGGTATCCCGTGCTGCCTTACCGGCGCGATCGTGCGCGGGTGGAGCACCTTGGCGCCGGAGGAAGCGATCTCCTGCGCCTCATCGTAATCCAGCGCCTTTAGCAGCTTCGCCTGCGGCACCTGCCTGGGATTCGCGGTGTACATGCCCGGCACGTCCGTCCATATCTCGCAGCGCGCTGCGCCCAGGCGCGCGGCCAGATATGCGGCCGACACGTCCGATCCGCCGCGGCCGAGCAGGACGGTGCTGCCCTCGCCGTTTCTCGCGATGAACCCCTGCGTGAGTATGACCTTTTCGCCCAACGCATTGAATTCGTCGATAAGGCGCTGATCCCTCTCGGTGCTGCAGCTCGCAGAGAGGTAGCGATGCCGCTCGCTCCGCACGCGCGACTCGTCGCTTACGAGCAGCTCCCTCGCATCGCGCCACGCCGTGGGAATCCCCTGCCTCGCAAGGTATGCAGCGCCGAGGCGCGTGGACGCGAGTTCGCCTATGGCCATGATCTGCGCCCTGAGCCTGGGGCTGGCCTCACGGACGAGCGATGCGCCCGTGGAGAGCCTTAAGAGCTCCTCCATGAGCAGATCGACCTCGCGGCTCTCGACTCCCATCTCCGTTGCGAGCGCTTTATGCCTTGCCGCGATCTCCCTGAGAACCGGTTCATGGCGGCCCTCGATCGACTCTGCGATGAGCAGCTCCAGCTCGTTCGATATGCCGGCAATCGCCGAGCAGACGACGAGGCACCTTGCGCCCTCTTTGCAGCGCTTGCGGACTATCGAGGCTATGGTCTGCCAGCAGGCAGCGGTGGCAACGCTCGTTCCGCCGAATTTAAGCACCACCCATGGATTCCTGACTGAGACCATATTCGTCTCCCCTCCACTTGAAGCCACACGGCTATCTTATTGAGTCCTGGAAAATATTGTGACAACCAACTCCTCCCCTTTGTAAGGGGAGGATGGGAGGGGTAGATTGCAGATGCAACAATGATCTACCTCCCCTTACCCCTCCTTACAAAGGAGGGGAGAAAGATTTGCTGCCAGTTGTCACTATATTCTGCAATCATCAATAATGCCTCCCGTAAGAGGCAGGGACTATCTATCTTTAAGGGAAGTTGCAAGCCCGGATCAGTGATGATATTCATCTCGCAACTTCGGAGGCAATCATGAAGAGACCGCTCTCAAAAGAACAGCTGAGACTGATGGACGCTTATTGGCGCGCGGCCAACTACCTGTCCGTCGGACAGATCTATCTCTATGACAACCCGCTGCTTCGCGAGCCGCTGACGATCGAGCACATCAAGCCCAGGCTGCTCGGCCACTGGGGCACAACACCAGGGCTCAACTTCATCTACGTGCATCTCAACCGAGCCATCAAGGAGCAGGATCTGAACATGATCTACATAGCCGGGCCGGGGCACGGCGGCCCTGCCATGGTCGCGAACACCTATCTCGAGGGGACCTACAGCGAGTTCTATCCGGACATCTCGCAGGATGCCGAGGGCATGAAGCGGCTTTTCAAGCAGTTCTCGTTCCCCGGCGGCATCCCAAGCCATGTGGCCCCTGAGACACCCGGCTCCATTCACGAAGGCGGCGAGCTCGGGTACGCGATTTCGCATGCGTTCGGCGCGGCGTTCGACAACCCCGATCTCATCGTGACCTGCGTGGTCGGCGATGGCGAGGCGGAAACAGGACCCATGGCCGCTGCCTGGCACTCCGACAAGTTCCTCAATCCGATCACGGACGGAGCCGTGCTCCCGATCCTGCATCTGAACGGCTATAAGATATCCAACCCCGCTATTCTCGC
>Ga0265292_1001712_pt1 | contig 18010 bp, 11 predicted proteins | sample Munlanlewell296A_FD_189080 | JGI IMG/M metagenome (GOLD analysis project Ga0265292, IMG submission 189080) | Leachate microbial communities from a municipal landfill in Southern Ontario, Canada - Leachate well 296A | ecosystem: Engineered > Solid waste > Landfill > Unclassified | place: Canada... | reverse complement strand
TTGCAAGCATAACTCTGGGGACAGGCATTGGTTGTGGTTTGGTCCTTAATGGGAGCATTTATCACGGCGGACTCAATACAGCGGGTGAGTTTGGTCATCAGATTGTTGAAGTAAATGGAATTCACTGCAATTGCGGTAGAAACGGATGCCTCGAAGCATATTCAGGAGGTCCGGCCATTTTAAAGGCAGCACTGAAAATTTCTAATATTAAGAGCCTAGTTTGTAAACCTGAAAATGATATAACAGTTTTGGATGTTTTTACCCTGGCTAACGAGGGAAATACAGATGCCTTAAGTATAATTGATTCTGTTGTAAAATACCTGGGCATCGGCATGGTAAATCTGATAAACCTGACCAGCCTGGAGTTAATCAGTATAAGTGGCGGAATCAGCAACGCACCGGATGAATTACTGTTTAATCCATTAATAAAGTTTATTCAGGAACGTGCATACCCTACGGCTGCAGCTAAAATAAAAGTTGTAAAATCTATATTAGGAGATGATGCCCCATTGATTGGAGCCTCATTGTTGCACTTGAGTCAGTAAGAAAATGGAGAGTGTTAGATAATTAAATCTGTTTTTAATGCTGTTATTTTTAAAGATAGGCCACGGTAAAAAATGCAGCTTTTGATGGTCAGTTAAAGGTTAAATCTGTTTCTTAAAAAGTAATTAATATAATACTCCCTAAAATTCAGGCCACTGGTTAAGTTTATTACAAATTTCTGGAAGGAAGTATATAAAGGACTTCGTGTAAAACTTTCTGGATATAGTGGTTAAAAAAACATTATAACTCAATAAAATTATTGTATGGTACTATTCAATATTAAAAATAAAAACGGAATAATAGCCCGGATAACCAACTACGGCGGAAGGATTGTGAATTTATTAACACCTGATAAATCCGGACATTTCGAAGATATTATATTAGGTTATGATGATCTTAAATCCTATGAGTCATCAAATGAAAAATATTTTGGTGCAACAATAGGAAGATATGGTAACCGCATCGGTAATGCAAAATTTAAAATTGAATCCAGGGAATATCATCTCGTGAAAAATAATGGAAACAATAGTCTGCATGGAGGGCCTAATGGTTTTCATAATGTTTTATGGAATGTTAAACAACCTGATAAACACACACTTGAATTAACCTATCTTTCGAAAGATATGGAAGAAGGATTCCCCGGGAACCTTAATGTTAAAGTGATATATTGTTTGACAAATGATAATGAGCTTAAGATAGAATACTTTGCAACAACAGATAAACCAACAGTTGTTAATCTTACTCATCACTCTTTTTTCAATCTAACTGGCGATGCTCGAAAAACAATAAAAAATACTTCACTTCAGATTTTCGCGGATTATTTCACACCGGTTGATGAAGAACTGATACCAACAGGGGAAATAGTAAGTGTTGAAGGTACTCCATTTGATTTCAGAAAGCCGATTCTGATAGGATCAAGAATCGATTCCAGGAATGAACAATTGAGATTAGGAAAAGGTTATGATCATAATTGGGTAATTGATAAAAAGGGGACTAACAAAAAAAACCGGTTAGTTGCCAGAGCAACAGAACCTGAGTCAGGAAGGACAATGGAAGTTTTCACTAATGAGCCCGGCATTCAGTTTTATAGCGGTAACTTTTTGAATGGAACTGATATTGGTAAAAATAAAATTACCTATCAATACCGGAGCGCCTTTTGTCTGGAGACTCAGCATTTCCCTGACAGCCCGAATAAAGAAAACTTTCCCAGTACTCTTTTGCGGCCCGATGAAGAATATTATTCGATATGTATATACAAGTTTGGTATAACAAAGTAGCAAATCATTATTAAAGGTAGTATTTTATGTGCAGGAATAACACCTCAAGAGATTTCGAACGACCGGTATTGGAAATCTTATAATATCTGAAATTATTAATTAATTTTTAAGAATGATACTTATGAAAAAAAAGCTATTTAAGACTGTTTTAAGATTATCGTTTCTGGTTTGTGTTTTCTTAAACTTTAGTATATGTTATTCACAAGCTCCGCAGAAAAAGATCTACATGACTTACATTTTACATGGGAATATGAATTATGACAGATATGTTAAATCAACCATATGGCGGGATTTCCCGGTTATTTATGATAATCTTCTCAAATTCATGGACGAACATCCGGAATTTAAGGGACAGCTTCAATTTTCAGGACAAACATTCCTGTCACTGAAACAAACTACTCCTTATGTTATCGAGCATGCAAAAAAGGTTCATGAAAGAGGCCAGATAAACTTTACCGGCACTTTTTATTCAGAACCGGTTAACGTCAATATGAACGGAGAAACAAATTACAGGTGTTCCCTGTTAGGAACTTCAATTATTGCAAATGAAATTGGCTCTACAGACGGATTTTATCTTCAGGAGAGAGCATACCATCCGCAATTACCATGGATTTTTAATAATTCAGGTGTATCGTGGGTACCCGTTATTATCGGAGATGATTCTTACTTCCCCTTTAAACTCAAAGGGATGGATGGTTCTGTTGCTGTATGCGTTCCTAATAACACAGGTAAATTTCCGAGTATAATTAAAAGAGCGCCTGATAAAAGTCTGATATTAGTTGAGGAGGACTACGAAATACCACAAAGTTTTGCAAATATTTACAAACTGGTTAAAAACTACCTAGTGGCAAATAAAGACGTTGATATCGAATGGATAACCGTAAAAGAATATATTGAGAAATTCGGTATTAAAGAAGAAAAATATGTTGACCATACCGCGAAAGCTAAAAATATTACTGACGGGACATACTCACGCTGGACGGCTGACCCTCTTGACATTATTATACAGGATTACACAAATCATGCAATGTCCGATTTCAGAGCTGCAACTATTGTTAATTCATTAACAAAATATCTGTTTGATAAAAAAATCGATGAGCCATTCATTAATTCAAAGGTCACCCTTAAGCACGATCCGTTAATTTGGGCTATTGAACAAGCAAATATGTATCCCGATGTTGAACCTAAGTACCTCAGCAAAGAAGGGCAGGTAACAATAATGTCTAAAATTGAGCATCTTTTGTTATGGGCAGTTAATAGTGACAGCAGGGGATGGTATCCCCTTTATGAAAAAAGAAGGGAGAGAATTAATTCTCTCGAAAATTCCTCAGCACTTTCAAAAGAAATTATTAACCGTGGGCTTGATGTAATTTCCCAGGGAATCACGGCAAAGGGTTATGACAGATATTTTATCTTATTCAATGCTGAACCTGAACGTAATAAAATAATCAAGATTGAAACAAATCAACCATACGATATATATGACTATAATGGAATAAAATTAAATAACACTATAATTACAACAGGTGATAAATATATAATAGAATTTGAATCAAGGCTGCCGGCATACGGATATAAAGTGATCGGTCTGAAAAAATCAGATAATGTTAAAGAGTATAAATGGACAGAAGGTAATTCTATTGCAAATAAAACAATGAAGGTAACTGCTCTGGAGAATAAAATTGTTTTTGACAGAAAAGGAAACTCTATCGAACTATCAATCGACTCCTTCAGGATTAAAGCATTAACTGAAATGGTAAGGGGGAAAGGTGATGATACATTAAGGAATGCAGTACCTTATGGCAAGCCGAGAATTTCAGTTAGAAATACTTTATACCCACAGCTTCGCATTGAGTTGCAACCAGACTGGCTTGTGCACATGGAGCAGGTATTTACTCTTCTTCCTGACAGGATTCTTTGTGAAAACAATTTTACATTTCCACATCCTACAATTCTCAGAAAAGAGCTAAAACCAAGTTTTGATCCTGAAGGATTAGACCTTCGATTTACAACGGGAAAACCAGGTGAAGTATTTTACAACATGCCTTTTGGTATCACTCCTCATATACTCAAAGACCTCAGCTATTTTTGTTCGTTGAATTTAGGGATCTTTCAGTACACTACCGGAGGAGGATTTATGATTTCTGCCGGGACAGGGGAACAGGCATTCTTTACAAATCCGGGAGAAGGAACAATAGGGCTTTATCTTGGCTCATCCACAACATCAGGTCCTATAAGAAATGTAGGAATGAAGTTTGTTACCGAAACGCAAGTAGATCATGAAGCGGCATGGTATGCCGAACCTTTCCACGGTACATACAATCATATATTCATGATATATCCGTTTGACGGAAACTGGCAGGAAAACCATGCTTCCACTATATCAAAAAGTTATACTGAAGAAATCTATCTCCGGGAATTTTCCCCGGTTAAAAATTTTGGTAGATTTCCTCCTGAAAAAAGCCTGATCTCTCTAAATCAACCGGGAATTGAAATAACTTCAATTGAAACAAAAGGAAATGAATTAATGATAAGATTAAATGATAAGGAAAACAGAGATTCTGACGTTAAATTAATCATAGGCAAAAAAACTAAAGATGTACATATTCGTGCGAATGGTATAGTAAATGTTGTGTTTTAATCAAAATACATATGCTCCTAAATATTGAGTCTATTACGAACAAGTAATTATTAACTTATGAAAAGATATCTATACTTTGTGACTTTTGTAGCCGCCCTTGGCGGATTAATGTTTGGTTTTGAGACAGGCGTAATTAATGGCACTATATACTATGTAGCCCAACATTTTAACTTGTCAGCAGCCATGAAAGGTTTCGCTGTTAGCGCTGCTTTAGTCGGATGTATGGTAGGGGCCTTGGGGATCGGAGGGCCCAGTGATAAATATGGCAGACGAGACATGTTGAAAGTGATGGCTATATTTTTTCTGCTTTCCATGATCGGAACCGGGTTAGCTCCAAATATCTGGGTTTTTATTGTTGCCCGTTTTATTGGTGGTATTGCAGTAGGAGGAGCTTCTGTCCTTTCTCCTGTTTATATTTCAGAAGTGTCTCCCCCAAATCTTAGGGGTAGGCTTGTTGCAACAAGTCAGTTTGCTATTGTCGCCGGAATTTTAGTAGCTTTTTTTTCCAACTATATTATTGACAGTATGGGAGATAACAATTGGCGATGGATGTTTCTGGCAGGGGCAATACCATCTGCAATATTTTTCTGTCTTCTTTTCTTAATAAAGAGAAGTCCGAGGTGGTTAGTGAAAGTGGGCAAAATAGAAGAAGCAGAAGAGGTTATCAAAAAAGTAAATCCGAATGCAAATGTTAATGAGTTAATTGATTCTATTAAAGATTCGCTCGATAAAGAGGCTGAGGGCAGTGAAATTGCATTATTCCGTAAACCTTATTTTAAACTTGTATTGATAGGGTTTGCAGTTGGTATGTTTAACCAACTCGCAGGTATCAATGTTATCATGTACTACTCTTCTGACATTTTCAGGACAGCGGGATTCTCCGGCGAATTAGCGATGTGGCAATCAGTCCTGATCGGCATAACTAACCTGTCCTTCACCGTAGTAGGAATGTCGCTGATTGACAAATTTGGCAGGAAATTTTTATTATATACAGGTGCTATAGGCATGCCCGTATTTTTAGGCTTGTTTAGCTGGTCATATATTTCAGGGCATACTCAGGGTTATTCATTATTGTTTTACCTGATTGGTTACATTGCATTTTTTGCAATTTCCCAGGGAGCAGTTATATGGGTTATCCTATCGGAAATGTTTCCAACAAGTATACGGGCAAGAGGAATGGCAATCGGATCCTTTTCGCATTGGTTTTTCAACTTTTTTATTTCATTGCTTTTCCCTGTTGCAGTTGAAAAATTTGGTGTTGGTTGGGTATTCTTATTTTTCTTTGCAGGAACCCTGTTAAGTATGATCTTTTATAAATTTGCTTTGATTGAAACGAAAGGAAAGTCGTTGGAAGAAATTGAGAAACTTGTTCTTGGTCATAAAGAGGCAATTATAATACCCTTAGAAAGCAAAGAAAATATTGCCAGCAATATTTAACAATCTACTGGTTAAACTGTTTGTTATTTATGCATGAAAGATTAGTAGAAGTGAAGGGTATCATTTTTAATATTGAAGAATTTGCCGTACATGATGGCCCTGGAATAAGGAAACTGGTTTTCTTCAAAGGATGCCCTTTACATTGCATGTGGTGTCATAATCCGGAGGGAATTTCCTTTAATAGGGAATTGATGATAAGATTTGATGCATGTACTGGTTGTGGAAAATGCTCTGATGTGTGTGTTAATGACGAATGTATTACATGTGGTAATTGTGTTGATGTTTGCGCTTTAAGATTAAGGAAAATTTGTGGTCAGGAAATTGAAGTAAAAGAATTAGCGAAAAAGCTACTGAAAGGGAAAGAGGTTTTAATCAATAGTGGAGGTGGGATTACTATATCCGGAGGAGAGCCATTAGCCCAGCCCGCTTTTCTTTTTAATTTAATTCAAGAACTTAAACCGGTAAATATTGCAATTGAGACTTCGGGATACGCTAAAAATGAGGTATTTCAAACTATGGTTTCTGAAACAGACCTCGTTTTTATGGATATCAAACATACTGACCCACTAATCCATAAAAAATACACCGGCGTAAATAATCACCTGATTATAGAAAACCTACAGTTCTTATGTAAATCAGACACCGATTTTCATGTACGGATTCCCCTGATTCCAGGAGTAAATGACACCCTCGATAATATGGAAAAAACTGCACTGCTGATACGTGATGCGAAACATCTTAAAAGAGTGGAATTATTGCCATATCATCGTACAGCCGGAGCTAAATATTCTATGTTAGGTAAAAAGTATAGTCCTGATTTCAATATAAATAAAAATGTTAACATCTATGTGGATGTTTTTAAAGAATACAATATTAATGTCACTGTACTATGAACCTAAAAATTGAATCATTACTAAACTATGTTTTGCAAAAGAAGCATCATCAGTTTAGGCAATCCATCGACAACAAAGTAGTTAATGATTTTTCAGTCTCGTTGAAAAACCAGAAACTAACAGATATCCGGAGAGCCCAAAAAAGATTAACCTGGGTTTTGGAAAATGAAATTCCGGTTATTCTTCCGGAAGAAAGAATTATATTTACAAAGACCATTCAAAAACTTCCGGAAATATATACTCCTGAAGAATGGGCCCAGATTAAAAAGAACCATTACATTCATGAATTGGGTCGTGTATGCAATATTAATTCAAATTACAGCTATACTATAGAAGTCGGACTTGAACAAAGAAGAAAAGAGGTTTTGCATGCCATTGATATTCAATCTGCCAAAAGGAACAATGAAGGAATTGAATTTCTTAAGGCAGTTTTACAATCGATTGATGATGTAGAAAAGCTGACAGACAGGTATGCTGAAGAAGCTTTAAAAACAGGCAGGGAAGATATCTTTAACATGTTGAAAAGAATTCCAAGATATGGTGCAAAATCTTTTCATGAAGCCCTGCAATTTTTCAGAATCCTTCACTTTAGTTTATGGGCGAATGGGAATTATCACAATACAGTAGGACGATTCGATCAATACATGTTTAAATATTTGAAAAACGACCTTGATTCGAATGTATTAGATATTGACTCCGCATTTGAGTTACTGGAGGAATTTTTTATTTCATTCAATAAAGACAGTGATCTATACCCTGGTATGCAACAAGGAGATAATGGTCAAAGCCTGGTTTTGGGGGGAGTTGACGCCAATGGAGATGATTCCTTTAATATTCTTTCAGAGATGTGTTTGAAAGCAAGCCTCGAATTAAACCTTATTGATCCGAAAATTAACTTACGTGTAAATAAGAATACAAATATTGAAAAATATGATCTGGGCACTGAGCTAACTAAAAAGGGACTTGGATTTCCTCAATATTCAAATGATGAAATTGTCATTCCTGGTTTATTGTCAAAAGGATATGATTTAGCAGATGCCAGAAATTATGTGGTAGCAGCTTGTTGGGAGTTTATTATTCCTGGTTACGGTATGGATATCCCAAATATTGCGGCTTTGTCTTTTGCCAAAATAATTGATGTCAGCATAAAAAAACACCTTGAGTTAAGTAAAGATTTTGATACGTTCATGAAAAAGGTCAACCATGAGATTCAAAATGAATTAAAATTAATAACTGCTACACTTAAAAATATTTATATCGAACCAGCACCCTTTCAATCCCTGTTAATGAATGGTTGTATCGAAAACGCGCAAGATATATCCTTTGGAGCTAAGTATAACAATTATGGGATTCACGGTACGGGAATCGCTACTGCTGTTGATTCTCTTGCAGCCATAAAAAAATATGTTTACGATGAACAATCCGTAAGTGCAAAAGAAATAATTAATGCAATTGAAAATAATTTCGAAGATAACTATGATTTATGGGTTAAATTAAGGTACTATGCCCCTAAAATGGGGAACGATGACGATTATGTCGATAACATTGCTGTTAAACTATTAGATGATTTTTCAGAAATAGTAACAAAATTTAAGAATGAACGGGGTGGATGCTTCAGACCTGGAGCAGGCACTGCCATGTATTATTTGTGGCATGTTAAAGATATTAATGCATCTGCTGATGGAAGAAAGAAGGGAGAACCACTTTCAGCTAATTTTTCTCCAAGTTTAAATGTTAAATTAGATGGGCCAATATCTATAATCAAATCTTTCTCAAAACCTGATATGAAGAAAATAATGAATGGGGGCCCTTTAACCCTTGAGTTGCATGACACCGTTTTTAGAAATCCTGAAAGCATTAGAAAAGTTTCGACTTTAGTAAAATCTTATATGGATATGGGAGGACATCAACTCCAAATCAACGCAGTTAACCGGGAACAATTGATACAGGCAAAAAAGAATCCTGAGTTACATAAAAATCTAATTGTTAGGGTTTGGGGATGGAGCGGATATTTTGTTGAACTCGAAGAACAATACCAGGATCATATTATCCAACGCGCTGAACTAATAATATAAGATCAAGAAATAATTTCTGATAAATGGAAAAGGATGGTAATTAAACTTCTGTTTTACAGAACTAATCAAAAATTTAAAAATTAAGAAAGGAAACTTTATAACTTTTAAATGAGAAGAATGGTATCTGGTTTTTAAGTAACATTTAAGATGAATAAATTCCGAATTCAAATTTTTAAGATTTATAGTTCATTTAAAAATACAAATAAATCAGCTTTATTTTACTTCCGGTTCATTTAAAAATTTATAGGGATTCCAGTTAGGCAATGAAAAACAGCAATGGATATAATGGATATGAAAACCATTAAAAGATAAAACGTGATGAAAAAAAACAGGTACGTAACTTTTATTGCATTAATAGCATCATTAGGAGGATTATTGTTTGGATTTGATACCGCCGTAATATCCGGCGCTGAAAAAACTATCCAAAGTTTATTTAATCTCAATGGATTCTGGCATGGATTCACTATTTCCATTGCATTGATAGGGACTCTTATTGGAGTAATAAGTGCAGGTAAACCTGCAGACCTTTTGGGACGTAAAAAGGTCCTGTTCGCAGTAGCAATTTTTTTTGGCGTAGCAGCATTGGGAAGCGCTTTGGCTCATAACTGGTTAAGCTTTCTATTCTTTAGGTTTATTGGTGGACTGGCCGTTGGAGCTTCATCAGTTATCGCACCTATGTATATAGCTGAAATTACTCCTGCCAGAATAAGAGGCCGGTTAGTAGCATCGTTTCAACTAAACATTGTTGCAGGTATTTTGCTTTCATATTTTTCAAATTATTGGTTATCGCAAATCATCACAGTTGATTCATGGCGATGGATGTTGGGAATTCAGGTTATTCCATCGTCAATATTCTTTTGTCTCCTTTTTACTATTTCTGAATCACCAAGGTGGCTGGTTATAAAAAATAATGAGTCAAAAGCAAAAACACTTCTCAAGAAATTTGGATCTGATGATCCGGACCAAGAGCTGGCAGAGATTAAAGAATCATTGAAAAGCAGTGAAAATATCCACGGAGAAAAGTTATTCTCTTCAGTTTACAGATTACCCATCTTATTTGCATTTCTTGTTGCTGTATTCAATCAAATGTCAGGAATAAATGCAGTTATGTATTATGCACCCAGAATATTTGAATTGGTAGGCTACGCTAAGAAATCGGCCCTCTTACAATCAGTGTCAGTAGGGTCAGCCTTATTTGTATTTACAATTGTGGGAATGTTACTGATTGACCGGGTCGGAAGGAAAAAACTTCTACTGGTTGGTTCAATAGGTATGATGTTCTTTCTTGGTATGGTAGCTAAAACAATATTTACAACAGTAGATGGCAGCATCTGGATGTTGATTTACATAATTGGATTTATCGCCTTCTTTGCTTTCTCGCAGGGTACGGTAATCTGGGTATTTATATCTGAGATTTTCCCTAATACTGTCCGGGCAAAAGGGCAGGCCCTGGGGAGTTTTACTCATTGGACAATGGCTGTTATCATTTCATGGCTTTTCCCAATTATAGCCGAAAGCAGTTCAAGGGGGGGAGGAATAGCATTCTCCATTTTCGCTGTTACAGCAGCCATTCAGTTTATTGTAGTATTCAAGTTTTTCCCGGAAACAAAGGGCAAATCTCTTGAAGAGATACAAAAAGATCTTTTTCGTTCAAAAAAATAAACTTATAAAAGCAATAGATAATTCAAATTAATACTTAACAATATAATCTTATGAAAAAGGAATTTGCACTGGGCTTTATGCCAACAAGAAGAAGTTTTTTTTCAAAAGAGGATGCTCTGAAATTTAAAAAACTGACCTATGACAAAATTTTGTCTCTGGCACCAAAAGGAGTTAAAATATACGACATCGAATGGTTAAATGATGAAGGTTTACTCTTTGATGAAAAGGATGTACCAAAAGTTGTGAAATATTTTATTGACAATGAGGTTGATGCTATTTTTGCACCTCATTGTAATTTTGGAACAGAAAATGCTGTAGCCCAGGTAAGTAAACGGATTATGAAACCATTGCTCATATGGGGGCCACGTGATGAAGCACCTTCTTCGATTGGAATACGTTTACGCGATTCACAGTGCGGTTTGTTTGCTACTTCAAAAGTTTTGCAGAGATACAATGTGCCATTCACCTATATTGTAAATTCCAGAGTTACAGATAGAGTATTTAAAAAAGGATTTTTGAATTTTTTAAGGGCGGCAAATGTTGTAAAATTTACTAAGAATGCCAGGATTGGACAAGTTTCATCAAGGCCTCAGTCTTTTTATTCAGTAATAGTTAACGAAAATGAATTATTGGAAAAATTTGGTATTGAGACAATTCCAATTGATTTGAGCACCATGGTGCGATTGACAAAAGCTGCAATAGAAGAAAAGAAACCAGTAATAATGGAAATTTCAAATGAATATAAAAAAATTGCAGATTTCTCCAGACTTGACCAGGAACAGATAAATAAAATTGCAGCATTAAAATATGTTCTGACAAACCTTATTAAAGAGCTCGATTTACAGTCACTGGCTTTTCAGTGTTGGGATGAATTGCAATTTCAGCTGGGAATCTGCTCATGTTTTGTACACGCAATAATTACAGATGAGGGCACCCCGGTGTCTTGTGAATCAGATGTTCATGGGGCAATAAGCAGTTTAATGCTTCAGGCAGCAAGTATGTTTGAAGAATCTACTTTTTTCTCAGATTTTACAATTCGCCATCCTGAAAATGATAATGCTGAATTATTATGGCATTGTGGCGCTTTCCCTCCATCCTTGCGTAAAGACAAAAAAGAAGGTTTCATTGATGAACATTTTGTTTTACCATCGCATTCGACAGGTACCTGCAACTGGCAATTGAAAAAAGGAGATTTAACCATGGTGCGATTTGATGGATTAGCAGGCAATTATTCACTTTTATGTGGCGAAGGGAAAACTGTTGATGGACCTTATACACGCGGAACTTATGTTTATGTAGAAGTTAATGATTGGCCAATGTGGGAAGAAAAAATTATTTATGGTCCTTATATTCATCATATATCCTGCTCGTATGGCAATTTTGCGCCTGTTCTCTATGAAGCAACAAGATATATCGACGGGTTGACCTTCGACCCAGTAAATCCAACAATTGAAGAAATCAAAAAATACTTACGTGAAAATTAATATGCATTTCCGATGATAGTTAATAAACGAAAAGACTCAGAAAAAATTATTGAGAGGATTAAATCTCAAAAAGTATGTCTGCCGATATTTTGCACAGGTAGTCACTGGAATACGGAAGCGATACTGTTAGCTGCCAAAAACATCGGAGAAAAATTTAATGTAAAGGATGTTCCGGTGGCCATTGCAATGACCTATAATTATGAATATATGCCACAAGCTCAGAGGGTTACTCATACTAATGATGCACGATTGGGATTTCTTTCGCAGATGCAGCACTTGAGGGTTCTTGCAAGTGACCCGAAATCACCATATTATAATGTAATTGTGTTACCCCATCTTGATCATGCAGATCCGGTAAAGGATAAGTGGGCTTTGACAGAAGGCACAGAATATCTTGCCTCTGTGATGTTCGATGCGCAAAAATATCCGCTGGAGGATAATTTAAAAATGACTTCAGATTATGTCAGCAAGTATAAAAGCAAGTTGATGATTGAAGGGATAATGGATCAGCTAAGTGTCTCCTTGATGAATAAAAAACGAGCTACTCTTGATGATAATTATCCTGAAAGAGCACTTGATTATATAAAAAAGACCGGTATAGATTTCCTGGTGGCTGATTTAGGCACAGAACAGCAAGCCACAGATATTGGTAAAAGTATTTATCTTAAGCAACGGGCCCGCGACATCCGGCAATTAGCCGGAGATAAAATACTGGTGTTACACGGTACATCCTGCATTTCGGACGAAGAAATAGCCACTTTACCGGATGATGGCATTTTGCGGGTAAATATGTGGACCAGAATAGCCAGAGATTCTGGTTTGTATGCCATAGACCAATTACATATTAGGGAAGAGGAAGTCAGGATGAATAATTTTAATGCGATAGAATCGCATCAGTACCTTATGGATTCAACTGAAAAAGCTGCACAAATTATGGAGGAGATCATGATTTCACTGGGTTATGACCATCTAATTTAGCTAAAACATGAGCTTACTTGGTATTGATGTAGGGACAACAGGATGTAAATCAGCGGCTTTTTCTGTTAATGGGCAGCTGATTGCCTCTTCATACGAGGAATATAATATTGTCTCTGAAAAGCCTGGCTTTGCTGAATTAAATAGCGTTGAAGTGTGGGAGAAGATTAAGAAAACGATAAAAAGTGTTGCAATAAAAACAACTTTAGATCCAATTAAAGCTTTATCAATAAGTTCATTAGGAGAAGCAGTTGTGCCGGTTACAAAACAAAGGGAAATACTTTACAACTCTATTTTAGGTATAGATTCAAGAGGAGAAGAATTTATTCAGTCTTTTTTTAGTAAAATTTCGGAAAAGGAAGTTTATGAGATCAATGGGAATATTCCGGGTGTTTTCTGCACAATGCCGAAAATTTCATGGTTAAGAAAATATAAGCCTGAAATATACCACAATGCAGATTACTTTTTATTATGGGCTGACTTTGTCTGTTTCATGTTGGGTGCGAAACCTGTAACTAACTATAGCCTGGCAAACAGAACATTATTATTTGATATCAATAAATGTGACTGGTCGGATAAATTCATAAGCCTGATGGATTTGGATGCAACTAAATTTGCACCAACCATCCAATCAGGAATTCAGATAGGCAAGATTTCGAAGGAGATAAGTGATGAGCTATTTTTACCCGAGGATGTTGCTATTATCAGCGGTGGGCACGATCAGTGTTGCGCGGCATTAGGAAGTGGAATTTTTGAGTCAAATGTTGCTATGTATGGTATGGGAACATTTATCTGCGTTGTGCCAGTTTTCCCATCACTACCTGATCTTCAAACAATGAGGCAGAATAAATTACATATCGAACATCATGTAGTTCCCGATTTATTTGTGACTTTTTTATACAATTTGACCGGTGGATCTTTAATTAAATGGTACAGGGACACATTTGCCGCTAACGTTAATGAGCAGTTAAAAGAAAAGAATGAGTCTGCTTATGATGTTTTGTTTAAAGAAATTCCTGAAGAAATCAGTGATATTATTGTAATTCCAAGATTTGGACCAACCGGGGCACCTGATTTCTTCCCAAACCCAGCAGGCAGCATTTCAAATCTTTCCCTGGATCATACTCGCGGAGATATTTTAAAAGCAATGCTGGAAGGTATTACATTCTATTTTAAAGCTAATCTACCAATAGTTGAAAAGCAAGGAATAAAAATTGATTTACTTACGGCTACCGGAGGTGGAGCAACATCAGAAACCTGGTTGCAAATTACAGCAGATATTCTTAATAAACCCGTTATTAAAAATAAAGTAACTGAGGCTGGTACGTTAGGTGCTGCACTTTTGGGAGGTGTTGGTCACAAAATTTTTTCCTCAATCAATGAAGGTATTAGCAAGATGGTTCATCGGGATTTAGTTTTCTATCCAAATGAAGCAAAGGTTATTGCATACGAAAAGAAATTTGAACAATATAATAAGGTTTACTTATTCTTACGATGAAAAATAAAACCACTAAAATACCGTACATAAATATAATGTTAGAAAATAATGAGATAAGGTAGAAGAAGAAACTAATCATGTCTAATGCCAGAAATAAACGAATAGTCATGAAAAATTATAAAAAGAGATAAAATTATGGGTTTTTAGAAAAAAGTAAAAGTATTTTCAAACGTTAAAAAACATTTTAGAGATGAAGAATATATTAATAATATGTATAGTGTTTACGTTGGGCACGATACAGGTTTATGGACAAGAGATAAGCTATGGTACCGGACAATGGGAGACTGAAGGTTTAGGTTATCATCGTGCGGTAATTTATGTTAGCAAGCCGGCAGAAGCGGTTAAGGTAAAAATTCCATGGCGTAGATTAGACAAAGCAGAAGACAAGAATTTGATAATGGTAGATGCGCTAACGGGTCAAAGAGTTAAGAATATATATAGCACGGAGAGGAATAAGGATTTTGGAGAGATTGTATTTGAGCCGGTATCCGGTGAGGGGGAGTATTATTTATACTACATGCCTTCGCGCCTGGAAAAGAAAGTATGGTGGTCTCCGAATACTGAATATGAAAAGCCGACGGATACCTATATTTAGAAAAATAATTATATTTGTGTTAATCAACATCATCCAAAGAAATAGTTTTTAGAGATACCCTAATAAATGATTTGGTAATTTTTGTAATCAAACTAAACAAAATACATCATGACTTACCTTGGAAACTCCCGACGGAATTTTTTAAAAACTCTGACAACCACTGCCCTGATTTCAACTTCTTCCATATCCGGACTCGCTAAGATTGTAGGTAATAAAGATGAGGGTAGTTTTTCTAAAAACACAGGATCAGATATAGCTCAGAATGATCAGTCCCTTCTGTGTGATGGACCCGACTCTCCTCTTTTCGAACCATTGGACATCACGGGCAATTTCGATATATCCAAAATCGATTCATCCATCGTATCGGAAAAAATGGCTGAAGCAATAAAATCAGCCCCTACAGGAAAGTCGGTGGCCTGGGGAATCCCATTTGATATCCATGAACAAATTATTTATCTTAAAAATGAACCGTTCAAATTAAATATCAAGCCTCGTTTGGGGAATTGGCTTATTTTCCTGCATACCACCGACCGGCAGGATATGAAAAGAAGTAGTGATGGCTTTTATGAGAAACCATTCAGGGGAATTGGACTGCTGAATGAGGATATTGCCAGATATTTTGTGATATATGAGGATGGTATGGAGGCTGTCCTTCCCATACGTCAACGTTACCAAATTGGCATGTTTCAACAGTTGTGGGGAGAAAATTGTATAGAATCAGTAGCGCATCACAAACCAAGACCGATCGGTTTTCATCGTGAAATGACCAATGAAGCATGGGGAACGGCCCAAACCAGAGTCGGGTTGGATGACAGGGGAACCTGGATCAATTGGCTATGGGCCTGGGAAAATCCAAATCCGGAAAAAAAGATCATAGGTTTTCGGTTTGAACCACTTAATAAATCCCCCCTTATCATTTCGGCAATTTCTATCGGTAATGTCAGTTCAAATCCTTTACGTTGGAGTACAAGGCAGAAGGCTATCCTTTCACTTCCAAAAGGATCAGACTTCAATCCTGTTCTTGACGAAAAAGGACTATTGGCCAACATTCAGCTTGATCTTGGGCAAGTAATTTCTGCCACACCCAAATTATCTTATCCTGATCAGGACTGGCCGCAATCATATAACAATAAAATCCCGGGACATTCGTGGAATGAAATTATTATTGAATACACTGCCCACCCTGAAGCAATGTTTCACCAGTTCGATCAAAAGCCTATTCCAATATCCAATCTAATAAACAATGTAAATATTATCAGCCATATACGGATGATGAAACCTGCAGATCAGAAGGTAAAAATCCGGGTGGTTGAAAAAGGCAGTGGAAAGGTGGTCCCTGTAAAATTTCATGCCCACGGTGAATCCGGAGAATACCTTGCCCCAGTGGACCGACATCGTCAGCCAAATAATGCATGGTTTGAGGATTATAGTGTCGATTTTGTTCATCAAGGGACTCATAACTGTACCTATATCCCCGGTGAAACATTGATAAACCTGCCACGTGGGAAAGTATATATTGAGATTTCAAAAGGTTTTGAAATTGCGCCCATACGGAAAGTGATTGAGATTTCCCAGGAAACCGAAGTTATCTCTATTGAGATTGAAAAAGCACTGTATTGGCGTGAAAAAGGGTGGGTAACGGCCGATACGCATGTTCATTTTCTATCACCAGGCTCGGCCATGCTGGAAGGCAGTGCTGAAGGTGTCAATATAGTCAATTTACTAGCCAGTCAATGGGGTGAGCTCATGACCAATGTCGGGGATTTTGATGGCAAAACCACTTACGGATCGAAAATATTTGGTGGTGATGGAGAATATATGGTACGTGTAGGAACGGAAAATCGGCAACATGTCATGGGTCATATTTCTCTGTTGGGTTACGAAGGCAATATCATCGCACCATTGACCACCGGCGGACCTACTGAATCAGCAATGGGCGATTCGGTTGAGATACTCCTGACCGAATGGGCCATGCAATGCAAAAAACAGAATGGGATAGTGATTTTACCCCATTTCCCCCATCCAAGGCTTGAAAATGCAGCGGCAATTATATCCGGGAGGATTGATGGCGTGGAAGTGGGCTCAGGAGGTAATCTTTATGGAGGAATAGATCCATACTCATTGACAGACTGGTACCGTTATCTTAATTGCGGATATTTTGTTGCCGCAGTAGGCGGAACCGACAAAATGAGTGCAGGAACGGCTGTCGGTACTGTCAGAACATATGCAAAATTGCCCGATAATAGGGAGTTTACCTACGATGAATGGAAAGAAAGCATCAGACAGGGCCGAACATTCGTTACATTAGGTCCCCTTATAGAGTTCCTTGTGGATGGAAAACCAGCCGGCAGCCTGTTTGAAATGTCTTCGAACGGAGGAACAGTGAATATAACATGGGAGGCAGGCAGTGTAACCATGCCGATGAGCAGGGTTGAATTAATTGTCAATGGAGAAGTGAAAGAAAGCGTATCCGTTTCCAATTGGAAAGGCAACGGCAACTGGAGATTCAAAGTATCCAAAAGTTCGTGGGTAGCCTTACTGATCAGGGGACAATATCCGGATAAGTCGGAAATTATTGCTGCCCATACGTCCCCGGTAATGATCAAAGTGAAGAATTCCCCTATGCTTGCGGCAGCTGATGGTTTAACCATTCTGGATCAGATTGAAGGGGCAATGGCTTATCTGGATACTATAGGAACCAGGGCTGAAGATAAAGCCTTTAAAAGAATGAAACTGGTATTGACATCTGCTCATAGGACCATTCATAACCGGATGCACGAAATGGGATACTTCCATCCACACACTCCTGTTAATGATCATTCGGAACATCATTGAATTGTGTAGTTTGACAGCTCTGGTCAAAAGTAGTTGTAGAAGAAGAAACTAATCATGTCTAATGCCAGAAATAAACGAATAGTCATGAAAAATTA
>Ga0265292_1001710_pt1 | contig 18022 bp, 19 predicted proteins | sample Munlanlewell296A_FD_189080 | JGI IMG/M metagenome (GOLD analysis project Ga0265292, IMG submission 189080) | Leachate microbial communities from a municipal landfill in Southern Ontario, Canada - Leachate well 296A | ecosystem: Engineered > Solid waste > Landfill > Unclassified | place: Canada... | reverse complement strand
CACAAAAATCACCTCCTAAACAAATTAATTAAGTAATTAAGTTTCTAAAATATTATACAGTGAAATTTTATCTTGACTTTAACTCTTTTACAAACTTTTCGTAACTTAAAGTATTTAAAATATTTTCTTTTGATACCCAGCCTCTTCTTGCATTCTCAATCCCGTATCTCATAAATAACAGTTCATCTGTGGAATGTGCATCAGAAGATATTACCAATTTTACTCCACACTCTATTGCTGTTTTTATTAAATCATCAGGAAGATCAAGTCTAAAGGGCTGTCCATTTATCTCTAAAATTATATTTTTATCTCTTGCAGCTTCAAATACTTTATTCCAATCAGGATCAATGGGGTCTCTTTCATTTAGCATTCTTCCTGAAGGATGAGAAATAATATTTACATAAGGATTTTCCATTGCAGTAAGTATTCGCTCAGTTACTGTTTTTTTATCTTGATTAAATGCTGTGTGAACTCCAACAATAACAAAATCTAAATTCTTTAAGATATCATCAGGAAGTCCAAGTGAGTTATCAACAAGGATACTTACTTCATAGCCAAAAAGAACTTTAACTTTATCTTGAGATTGATTCAGTTCATCAATTTTCTTTCTTGCGTCACTTACCATCTTAAGTACAGTTCCCAATCCTCTTGATTGAATACTTGGCGCATGATCTGAGATTCCAATGTATTCGTACCCTAAACTTTCTGCTGCTTGTACCATTTCCTCAATTGTATTTACTCCATCTGATGCAGTAGTATGCATATGTAAATCACCTTTGATATCTTTTAGTTCAATTAGTTTTGGAAGTTTATTTTTAGATGCAGTCTCAACTTCGTAGTTTCCATGTCTTATCTCTGGAGGAATATAAGGAAGACCAAGTTCCTTATAGAAATCTTCTTCAGTTGAAAATTCTTTTAATGTATCCCCTATCTTTATTCCATATTCAGATAAAGACATTCCTTTATTTAATGCATAGTTTCTAAGAAGGATGTTATGTTGTTTTGATCCAGTAAAATACTGAAGCATTGCTCCATAAGCTTGAGGTGTACTTACTCTTATATCCACCTGAACATCATTTTTTAATACTACACTTGCTTTTTTATCTCCAGTTGCAATAACATCTCCAATTTCAGGAAATTTAAGAAAGTGTTTTAATACCTTTTCTGGATTGTTTGTTGAAATGGGAATATCTAGATCTCCAATTGTTGCATTTCTTCTTCTAAAGGATCCTGCTGCTTCTATCTTTTCTACATCTTTACACTTTTGCATGTATGAAACTATTCTTGAGACTATTTGTTCTGCTTGAGGAAGAAGAAATCTTACTTTAAAGTTTTTAGTCATTTTCTGTTCTTCTATTGCTTCGAGAATAGATTTTTCCATTTTTTCTCCAAATCCTTCCAAGATTTGTATTTTTTCCTTTTCTGCATTTTCTTTTAATTTATCTAGTGCTGTTTCTCTATCATTAAGTTTAAAGGCAGCAGCTAGTTTAAATGCTCTTTTGGCACCTACTCCTCTTAAACCCAGGAGAGAAAACATTCCTTCTGGTAAATCTTGTTTTACTTGTTCAAATTCTTCTACTTTTCCACTGCTAAATAGTTCATTTAAATGAGATTCTATTCCTACTCCAATTCCTGGTATTTCCCCAAGTCTTTTGTTCTGCCAAAGATCAAAGATGGAAACAGTTAGATTATCTAAAATAGAGATAGCGTTCTGATAGGCTCTTATTCTGAATGGATTTACTCCTTTTACTTCCAAAGCAGCCAAGATTTCTTTAAGAGTTGTTACTACTTCTTTGTTTGAGAGGTTTTTACCTTCCATGTTGTTATTTTAGCATTTATTAAGCCATATCAACTTGCTAATTAATGAAATAACCTATATAATAATGGTCTATTAGTCAAAATATCTATAACGGAGTTAAAATGAAACTCAAGGAATTAAAGTTTTTCTGTGCCTTAGATCTTGTTATATCACTATACATATTCATTTACTTTGTTGTTCTAGCATACGGAGGTTGAATAAGTATCCTGGTCTAACCAAAAGCCCTTGTTTTTAAAACCGAGGGCTTTTTCGTTTGTTGAGTTGAAAAAGAAGATAATAACCTATATAATGCAAAACCAGACAAGGATAAAAGGAGGATGTGCTAATGGAGATCACAATCTGGAAATCAGAAACGAGGCCAATGAGCTTCGTTCGTGTAATCACGTGTAGCGGAGATCGTTACATCAAAAATGCAATTAGCAGGGTAAACAACATTTCCAACGAGAAACTGTATAAAGGAAGTACCAAATACAGATTTAGCATTGGATCCAATCCCAAAAGCAGAAAGTATAGACTTTATACTCTGCTTAGGAAATTGAACTTTAGACCAGCAAACCCAATTATGGCTGGCGCTGTAAGTTACTTTAATCCAAAAAACCTAATAAGATTAAATATCGGAAAGAGGTTTCTTGAGATTTGTAACTGAAATAAAAAGCCCTTGGTTAACAAATCGAGGGCTTTTCTCAATTTATTGATAAAAAAAGCCTTTATTGATAAGATACTACTGTATAAATGTGGGGCCGTAGCTCAGTCCGGTTAGAGCGCTGCACTGTCACTGCAGAGGTCGCGGGTTCGAGTCCCGTCGGCCCCGCCAAGATCTCTGATATAATTATTATATCTATGGAAAAAAGCAAAACATTAAAAGAGCTAACGAAATTAATAATGGATCAGGCTGAGAAAAAGGGTTTTGGTACAAAAATAGAAGATGTTAATGTTCCTGAGAAAATTGCTTTGATTCACTCAGAAGTTTCCGAAGCTTACGAGGCATACAGACACAAAAAAATGAAAGGTTCTGATGGTTTTGAAGTTGAATTAGGTGATGTTATCTCAAGGGTTCTACATCTATGTGGAATTATGGATATTGATGTAGAAAGCGCAATTTTGGAAAAGCTAAATTCTAATGAGGGTAGAGCTTGGGACTGGGATAAAATGAACGAAAATCACAATTGAGCTTTTGAAAAAAAGTTCCAAGTACGTCCCACACGCCCCGCCATAAACTTTATGTTATAATCCTGTCAATATTCAAAGAATAAGGAGAATAAAATGTTTCTAAAAAAAGCTTGGTTGGATGTACCAAACCTGCAGAAGGCCCTAATTCTTTCCTCCGTTGTTATTTTTTTCCTAAGTCCACAATCGAATTGGGAAAGAATTGGAGTATCACTGATTCTTGCAACAATGCTACTGGGATTTTTCTTCTTCAACTTGTTAGGTCGAAGACTTAGTGCGGCATACTTCCTACTAATCCCAATTACGCTACTCTTAGTAGCTGCTATATACCTTATGTATTTTGCAAGTAACTACACAATAATTGGTACTACAATCTAAAATACCCCGGCTTTCTCGTATGTCTCTACACAATGGGAAGTTATGTAAAAATATTATCATAGCTTCCCATTACTGCTTATTTACGAGATATCTCCTAATTAAAATTGCTTCAATACTATAATTACTTGTGTTACTTTATGCTCATTCCTGCCCCGTATATTATTTTAATTAAGGGGGTGTAAACATTATCTACAATGGCTGATATTAAAAAAACTCCAAAAGATGGATTAGCATTAGTGGTAGGTGGTCTTTTTATTCTAGCTTTGGTATTTGCTACTTATAATTATTTCAATAAAGGAAAAGAATCAAATGGACTTGAAGATGAATCAGAACAAGAAACAATATTCCAAAAAGAAAGTGAAAAAGGAAGTTTAAATGGAGAGGGTGTTACAGAATCAAGAACAGGACAAGCCCTGGGAACTGGCGGCCCAGTCAAAACAAGCCAAACATGGGTAGCAACAGACTATAAACAAGGAGATATAAAAAAACCTAATCATACAGTAAAGACGGGAGATACACTTTGGGAAATCGCTGAGGCAGTATATGGTAACGGATCACAATGGACAAAGATACTTGAAGCTAATAAATCTTCAATTGGATTTCTACCTAATGGATCTCAAGCTTTAATTATTCCGGGACAGGTACTAAACCTTCCGTAGTTAATCTCTGTTTAGCTAAATAGATAAGTCATACACCACACACCCACAGGGGTGTGTGACTTTTTGTATATAAAGTAAGTTATAATATTCCTAAGTGCGGGCGTGGCTTAGTGGTAAAGCGTCTCCTTCCCAAGGAGAAGATCGCGGGTTCGAGTCCCGTCGCCCGCTCCATAGGTTTGAAGTTCCGACCATTACGAGGAAATTAACGAACAAGCACAACTCCAGCGTATAATTTAGATATAGCTTTACCAAAAGTACTCAAAACCCACAGGGTAGGAAATAAAGGCGAATCATTTCTAGAATTTATTATGTCTGAAGATTGCCTAATGCACAGAGTCTCTGGATATAAAGATATTGGCGTAGATTATTTCTGTGAATGGTTACATGAAGATACACCATCAGGGGTTTTATTTGGCATTCAGGCTAAAACAACAGAGAAACAAGACATCAAACTTGTGAATATCGGTATAAACAGAAGACTTAATGAACTAGATAAGTTTCAAATACAAGGAAGTTTTCCCTTTACACTTAAAGAGAGCTCTATCAGATATTGGGAAACACTTGAAATTCCCTTATATTTATTTATTGTAATAAAAAATAACGCGGATATATTCAATTGCTATTATTCTAGATTAACACCAATATTACATAAAAATAATATTAGTTCTAAAGATAAAATAAAGAGAGTTAAAAAAAGTGACTTTTATTTAGCAAATAACAGCTCCACATTCCACGCTAAAAAATTAAAAATAAGAATGGATGGCGGTTTCGCCAGAGATCTGCTTATGGACCACATAAGATGCTCTTACAAAAATGGTAGCGTTTTGTATAAAAACCCAAATGATTTTGGTGTTAATTGGCCTACTAATAAACTTTTTCCTACAATACTCGGAGAAGATAACACAGATTACACTAGCAGACTCAAATCGACCCTTCTATTACTGGAAAAATGCGGACTTCTAAAAGTAGGTAAAAATTTCGAACAAAAAATAGAGGAACTTAAAAAGAAAGTTTCAAGTTAAGGCGTATAGTAATTTTTCCAGACACGTCTGGTGCTCCAGAAGTTCAAAGTTCTTAATCCCTTTAAACACACAGCCATTGAGTACGAGAGGATAAATTAACCACAGGGGCATAAGTCCCCTTCCACTTTTACATAACATGCAGTGATATAATAATAATAGCTTAGATTTGCAAGACCATAATGAAAAAAATATTTAATAGTATTCTTTTATTATTATCGCTACCTGTCAAAGTTCTTAAAAAAACAAAAATTGATAACTTTTTGGGTGGTTTAATATTTGGTGCAATTTTCAGTATGCTAGTCAACATTCTTACAGTACAGCTTCAAGAAATAATCCAAAAACAGAGAATATTAGAAGCGATAGAGAATGAAATAATGACAAATATGCTCACCGCTAGAGAAGTTATTGAATACAATCAAGAACAAATTGACAGCGATGCAAGATTTAATCCCTACCATGTCGTTAGAAAATATTCGAGAGACCTTTGGGAACAGTCTGCAGAGCCGTTACAATATATTGCACAACTTGACCAAGAAACACAAATTGCTCTGAATGGTTATTATACTATTACGGTACCTATTTTTAATGGAGAGTTAAGTAATATAGAAAATTTAACTAATTATAAGCTCTTAGCTTGTTTCGATGCAGAAAAGACAGAACAAATAGATTACGGAGAAACTTGTACTAAATGGAGTAGCGCTCGTTATCAGATGGAGATATACCCAGCCCAACAAATGTCAAAAAGTGCCTATGATGTATTACAAAAATTTCATCCCACAGAAGATAGACTTAATAATTGGTTACTCCGGCTTATATTAGGAGACAAGTCGACAGTTATTTTATCAGGTAAGTAAGAAGAGATAAAAATGAAAAATTTACTAACATTTATAGCTTGCCTACTAGTTCTTTCGACTTTTAGTACTCGTGCACAGGAAAATTTTGAGGATGCAGCCTACGCTGAGATTGTTAAGGCACTAAACTATGAAACAACAAATGTCTATGATGACTATATCTCTTTATTTGAAGAAGCAGACACCCTGGATAATGAGACTTTCCTAATAGAGTTTAGTCAAAAATTAAGTGTTTGGAAATCCATACTAAACGAGAAATATGAGGTTTACAAGAAATACGAAATAAGTTTATATCCACAAATTTCTGAGGTATCAAGAACAGCATCAGTAGCAAATAGAGAAACTTTAAAAGGAATTGAGTACTATATAACTGGATTTAGTGTAAGTGACGAAGCTCAACTAACCGAGATGTGGAGTACCGGTGACAAGTACTATTCGAATGGGTACGAGCAACACTCCAATGCAGTAAATCTTTACAATGAATATAGCGGGTACAACGAGCAACTCTCTGAACGTAAAATACTTATATTCTTTTCGATAATATCTTCATTATTCTCACTTGTGCTTTTTATCAAATCGAGAAACAGATCGTCATTAAACGCCGAGATAGTTCGAGCCGCTGTCTACAAAGAGCTGTTTTTTAGTTCTCTATGGATGACTGGCGGTCTAGTAATAACTACAGTAGGCTATTTTTACGCACTTAAAACAGGGGGAACATATACTATATTCTACGGTGCGATTCTAGTTGGGGGTTGGCAGCTTCTAAAAGGAATTACCAAATACTTAACTAATGGTAGGAAAACGTTAAATAAATTAGCACTAGAAGAAAAAAATATTGCAATAAAATCTTCCTATGACAGCTCATTAGACAAAATTTATAACGAGAAAGAAAAAAAGTGTAGAAATTGCAATTCTATGCAACCAAGTAATAGCATAGTATGTAGTAAATGCGGTTCAAATCTTTTATGAGTTCCAGAATGAAATTGTCACATCTACGTGTTAAAGGAGAACGGTTATCTCTCATTTTTTCCTTTCTTTTGGTATTATCTATTGCGGTGTTTGTATACCAAATAAGCGCATGGCTTATCATTTTAGCTACCGCTTTTCAACTGTTCTACACTATAATGAGTCAAAAACAATTAATAGGTAATTCCTTATTGGTTAGTCAGAAGCAATTTCCAGATATACATAGCATAGCACAGCAGAATGCTGAGGAATTAGGTATTCCAATTCCCTACATTTTTATTTCTCAGGACCCTTATATTAATGCTTTTACTATTGGTTTTAAGTCCCCCTATTCAATTATCCTAAACTCAGCCCTTGTAGAAGCTCTAACCAGAGATGAATTAGACTTTATTATTGGTCATGAGATGGGTCATATAAGATTCGGGCATGCAAAGTATTTATCCCTAATAAGTCCAATTGGTAGTGATATCCCTTTCATTTCATGGTTGTATGCTTGGTGGCAAAGAAATGCTGAATACACCGCCGACAGATCCGGTTATACGCTAACACACGAAATAAAACCTGCTATCTCATCACTGATAAAATTATCGGTAGGGTCAAAATTGTCGCAAATTATTGACATTGACGAACTGATTAAACAAATAGAACTAGGTCAATGTGGATTTTTATCAAAGGCAGGCGAATTATTTTTAACGCATCCTTACACAACCAACAGAATTTTACACTTAGTTGCTTATTCCCACTTTGAGGAAGATAGATAAGTAAAGCGTATAATCAGGGTGTGCAAGGAGTTCCTTTTGTTTTCATTACACTGTGCTTCACCCTGTTTACAATTAATGTTTATGCACGAAGTGGTTGTTGCTCACACCACGAAGGTGTCTGTGGTTGTGGTTGTTGTGACGGCACAGGATTATCTGCAACTTGCGCACCATACTATCCAGGATGTAACTCAACATATTTAGCTCCAAAACCTGCTATACCAAGCTGTCCTGCTAATTCTAGTTATAATGCGACTTCAAAAAATTGTGTTTGTTATTCTGGATACACCAACTCACTAGATAAATCTAACTGTATAAAAATTCCACCTAATGCCCATGCTATAGAAAGCTTAACTGAAGTGTGGAAGTGTGATTATGGTTATGAGGAAGCTAACAACATATGTCAGCCAAAATCAAGGCTCAGTCCTGCTTCTACTCAAGTCTCCAATACTGCACCAACTGAATTCAATCTATCTCAAAAAAAAGAAACTAACACGAATTCTAATCAAGGTAGTGGTGGTAACACAGCCGTGACCTTCGCTACCTTGACAGCTTTAGGAGGTTATATTTGGTATTTGAATAAGAGGAAACCAGGTGAGGGGTAATAGATCAATAAAATATGTATATAAAGTTTTATAAAAGGTTAAAACTTCGTCCCTAGTGTTCAGCCAGCCAATTTTCTAGTTATTTAAATTATAAAGTAGCAGTATAATTAGATTACTTATGGACCAGGTTAAAAAAAGAAAAATATTTTTTGTAATGGCTGGTGGTGGCCATGAGACTGACCGTCACTATTACGAAACTATAAAAAATAGAAGAAGTGTTGGGGAATTTGAAAAATACCTTGAGTATGAAGATATTAATAAGCTAAACCAGTATTCTCATGGAAGACCGTATGCTATTTGGGGCGCAGTTCCAGGAACAAGTAATATTAGAAATTGGGAAACAATGGACGTAGGAGATTATGTACTGGTATATAGACAGGGAAAAATTATTCTAGCTGCCGAAATAGCATTAAAGATTAGAAACGCAGATTTAGCAAAATATTTTTGGCAAGTAGACAAGGACGGAAAAACCTGGGAGCTAATTTATTTCATGATTAATGACGTTCCATTTGATCTGGAGATGTCTAAACTAAATAAGTACCTCGGTTACGAAGATATCTACCATCCACAAGGGTTTATGGCAATAAAACAAGATAAGGTAGACAAGTTACTCTCAGCTTACGGTGATTTGATCTCACTTTTACAAAAATTAACAAGTGGTCAAGAACTTGAAGAAATTGAATTTGAAAAAAAGAAGATAGTTGAAAACGTAATAGACGAACATATTGAAAAAGCACCAACAGAACATACCGAGATGCAATGGAGACTTATTCGATTGGGCAATAGATCTAATTTTGACGTTTGGGTACCCGAAGCAGACAAGTCAAGGGAGTTTGATGGGAATATATTTAAAGATTTTGTAATCAGGGAATTTCAGGAAACAATTGATATACCAACTTATATTAAAAATATTGACACGGTATGGAAATTAGGCAACTCTATTAAATCAGCATTTGAAATTGAACACTCAACAAGCATATATTCGGGAATACTGAGATTATCGGACTTAAGAGTTCTAACCCCTAATTCCACATACCCCTTATTTATCGTTGCTAGCCGTGAAAGAAAGAACAAGGTATTTGAACAATTAAGAAGACCCACCTTCTCTAACGAGTATCTTTCTTTAGACCAAGTTATAAAATTTATTTCCTATGATTCGGTTAGAGACCTAGACGAAAATCTGAAGAAAGAAGATATAGGATTTAATATAGATTGGCTTTTGAAGGTTTCTGAACCCGCTGTTATATAAATAGATATGAACACTTATAAACTATCTCCATCAGACTTTGCATATATTTGGGAAGAATGTAAACATTGTTTCTATTTAAAGATAAAAGAAGGTATTCCTAGACCTTCTATGCCATTTCCTGGAGTATTTAGTGCATTAAATACAAGAATTCAAGGGAGTTTACTGGGAAAAAACTTAAAAACATTATCTTCTGATCTTCCCGATTGTGAAGTAGAAAAACAAGAAGGATATGTAGAATCAATACTTATTCCTGGTACTTCTTGTTATATTAAAGGAAAATATGATCTGTTATGTAAAAATAGTGATGATACCTATACTCTTATTGATTTAAAAATATCTATACCTGATGAAGAAAAGATAGAAAAATACAAAACACAACTTACTGCATATAAATTCTCAATGGAACATCCTAAATATGAAAAACCAATAAAAATTACAAGAATGGGTCTTTTAATCTTTTATCCAGATACTCTTTCTTTTGAGAATAATACAGTTGATATAAACTTCCCTCCTAAATGGATGGAAATACCTGCAGATGATAATCAGTTCCTTACTTTCATTAAAGAAGTAGATGATTTACTAAATGGGCCTATACTAGAAGAAAATCCAGATTGTGGGTTTTGTAAGTATAATAAACTTATACGAGATTATTAAAAACAAAAATATGAAAAAAATACCCGTCTTTAAAATTAGCATTATTCTTTCGATTATCTTAATTTTAGGAATAGGTTTTTTTGTTTATAAAAATAAAGTTATAACACCACCCAATGACATTTTACCCGAGCGATGTAAACAAAAAGATTTTCCATACTTGAATTCTAGTTTGCCAATAAAAGATAGAGTAAATGACTTAATGAGCAGAATGACTGATTGGGAAAAGATTGGTCAGATGGTATTGATTGAAAAAGATAGTATTCACAATCTTAATGAAATAACAAAATATAATTTAGGAGCTCTACTTAGTGGCGGCGGGGCGGGGCCAAAGCAGGATACTCCATTAGCATGGCTTCAAATGATAAATAACTTCCAATCAGCGGCAAAAAAAACTTGTCTAGGAATACCGCTACTCTATGGAATTGATGCAATACACGGCAATGCCAATGTTTTGGGAGCTACAGTTTTTCCTCATTTTATTGGTCTAGGAGCAACTAGGGACGCGGATTTAGTTAGACGAGTTGCAGAAGCGACCGCAGAAGAAATGACTGCCATTGGAATTTATTGGAATTATGCCCCCAATCTGGATGTTGTTAAGGATATTCGTTGGGGTAAAACATACGAAACTTTCGGATCAGATACTGCAAATGTAGTGCAATTGGGCTTGGCTTATTTAAAAGGGACTCAGGATCCTACAAATGGCTATTTTAAAGTATTGGCTACTCCTAAGCATTTTATTGGTGGTGGGGATATGAACTATGGAACTTCCCGAAACAAAGATTTCAAAATCGAAGAGGGAAATATAACTATAGATGAAGAAACTTTGCGTCAAGTCCACTTAGCTCCCTTTCAAGAAGCCGTGGTTGGCGGAGCGCGAGCTATTATGGTTGGTACAGCTAGTTGGAGAGATAAAATAAATTCTGCTAATTATTATCTTTTAACAGAGATATTAAAAAACGAGCTTGGTTTTTCTGGTTTTATAGTCTCGGATTGGTACGGAGTGTATGAAGTCTCGCCTAGCAAGTACGATTCTTTGGTAATTGCGATTAATGCAGGTATTGATATGGTAATGACCCCGTTTGTCTACAAAGATTTTATGGCTAATATGCAGAAAGCTTTATCTAATGGCGACATAACAAAAGAACGGATAGACGATGCCGTAAAAAGAATTTTAACGGTAAAATTTGAGTTAGGATTATTTGACCGTCCCGAGGCTCAGCCAGAAGGATTGTCTGTTATAGGCAGCAACCAACATCGTAAGTTAGCCAGGGAAGCAGTTCGTAAATCTCAAGTACTATTAAAAAATAAGGACTTTATATTGCCACTATCTATATCATTGGACAAAATTTTAGTTGCTGGAGCATCAGCAGACAATTTAGGCCGCCAAGCAGGGGGATGGACAACAGAGTGGCAAGGCATAGATGGCAATTATGGTATTACTGGAACCACTATACTTGAAGCAATAAAAAATACAGTTTCTAAAGATACAGAGGTTGAATATAGCAACCAAGGAGATTTCTCTATGGGAGATAATCTTGCAGATGTTGGAATTGTTGTCGTTGGCGAAAAACCTTACGCCGAGGGTTGGGGAGACAGCGCTAATCCAAGATTAAGTCCTGAAGACCTATCGGCAATAGAAAAAACAAAAGCAAAAAGCAAAAGAATAGTAGTCATAATAATTTCTGGCAGGCCGCTTGATATTTCTTCATATTCTAAGGATTGGGATGGCATAGTTGCTTCGTGGTTACCAGGAAGCGAGGGCGAAGGTGTTACAGACGTGCTATTTGGCCTTTATCCATTTACCGGTATCTTACCAGTTACCTGGAATTATTAAAAAAATAAAACAGCTCCCCTTAGCACTATCGCATTTTTCTCCTAGAAAGTATGCTTGCTTGTGGGGTTTCCAGACCTAACTGGTGCTCCAAATTATGAAAAAGTATTATCATAAAAAACTGATCAGAGACAAGATACCAGAAGTTATCAAGTCAAACGGAGGAAAATACGAAATCAGAAGTTTAGATAATGAAGAGTTTGAAACAGAGTTGAAAAATAAGCTACTAGAAGAGGTGAAGGAACTAATATCTGCCAAGAAAGGTGAAGAGCAGAATGAGCTGGCTGATGTACTGGAGATCACCAAATCTCTATCTTCCCACTACAAAATATCTTTTAGTAATTTACAGAAATATCAGTTAGAAAAAAGAAGAAAAAGAGGAGGTTTCAAAAAGAAGCTTTTTCTTATCTGGTCAGACCAACCAGCTGGAAGATAAAAAATTTACTAGTTATCCTGGAGAGTGTACTAATTTACAGGGTTTCCAGACTCGACCGGTGCTCCAGAAGTTCAAAGTTCTGATAGACCCGTCTCCCTACCGAGAAGTCCAAAGTTTCATGTGTCCCGCAAACACCTTGTCACTTCTTGTTAAAACCGTTATCAATATTTTTAAACCCAAACCACGATTTACATTGTTATTTTCTTATAATTGCTGGATATTTTAACAAAAAACTCCATGTCTTAGTGTATAAATCCTAAGGACATGGAGTCTGAGTAAAGCGATATCATTTGCGAAGCACAAACACAAAACGATCTTTAGCATTGAAGTAACTGTCAGCACTAATAAGGTATGCGTCAAGCCAGAGTCCATCGTGTGCAGAATGCTCCACGGAGAATAGCATCGAATCGCCAACGGAATTTTTAATAAGCTCCGTGGCAATTGTAAGAGACTCATGGACGAGCTGATCGGTATACTTCTCACGCAGTTTGGGACCCATCTCTTCAGGACATAAATATAGACCCCGCTCGTTACCGGCCTTGTAGATGTTTCTTAGTTGAGTACCTTGGGGGTAACCAAGCTCTTCAACAGAGGGAACTACCAAATCAAAAGACTGCTTGAATTTGCTCAACTCTATCTTGTTGAGGATGTCACGCGCCCGATTCGAAACCACCGCACCAGATGCTTCAATGCCCTTAAGTAGGGATGTGATGTTTTCATCTATGCCAATTTCAATTTCTCTAAATATTGTAGAGATTTGAGTGCTCATAATTTTCTCCTTTCTTTCCTTTTAATAGGTGAATATTACGGCGAGTATATTATAAGTGGTTACAAGAGTCAACTTACGAAACATTATTCCATTATCCTTTTATACTGTCTCATTTGTCTCAGTTCTAGCCTGGAGAGTATACTTTTCTTGTGGGGTGATAGACCCGAATGGTGCTCCAAAAGTTCAAAGTTCAGATAGACCCGTCTCCCTGACGAGAAGTCCAAAGTTCAAATTGACCCGAATGTCCTATCCTTAAATATCATAATAATTTCGTCTACTTTTCGTATCCCAGATAATTCTTTCCAGACCCGTCGGACCAGTTCTCCAAATACCTTAAATATTCTACCTACAATAGAAATACCATCTTGTTTCTTATCATATAATATTCTAGTATCTGCACATGGTTAAAGATAACCTTGAAACCAAATTTTCCAAATTCTACAAAGAATTTATATCATTCAGGAACGAAACTAGAACTGATATAAGAGAGATAAAAGAAACATTATCCAATCACACACTAGCATTATTAAATATAGAAAATACAAATAATATATATACAGACATGTACCAAGCTAATAAAGACTCAATAAGAAAATTGGATACAAGAGTAGCTAACTTAGAAAACAGCTAGTAGTCAATTTCTCTCCTCTATTTATTCTCACAATCTGATAAAATGTCATCTTAGAGGAACAAATTACCTTTTATTCCTATCTCTAGCCAGAGTAGCTCAATGGTAGAGCAAGTGTATCGTAAACACTAGGTTGGGGGTTCGATTCCCCCCTCTGGCTCCATAAACTGATAAAATATACCCATGAAGATAACAAAAGCAGTAATTGCAGCAGGTGGATTAGGTACAAGATTTCTTCCAGCAACAAAAAGTGTTCCTAAAGAAATGCTTCCTATCATAGATAAACCTATTATTCACTATCTTGTGGAAGAACTAGCATTATCTGGAATAAAAGAAATAATCATAATTACAAGACCAGGATTTAATACATTTAATGAATACTTCAAGCCAGAAAAAAACATAGTAAAAGCACTTCAGAAATCAGGAAAAGAAGATCTTGCAAAGATACTCAGAAATATTCCAAAAATGGCTAAAATCATACTTAGACCTCAAGATTCAAATCTTCCTTATGGAAATGCATCTCCAATGCTTGCTGCAAAGAAATACATAAACAAAGGTGAAAGCTTTGCATACATGTTTGGGGATGATATGACGTTATCTAAAATTCCAGTAACTAAACAGCTTATTGATGTATTTAATAGACAAAAAGCAAAAGCAGTATTAGCTGTTCAAAAAGTACCGTTAGAGGAAGTTAAATTATATGGAGTTGTAACTTATAAAAAGAATGCAAAATACAAATACGAAATAGAAAACTTAGTAGAAAAACCATCTATCAAAGAAGCTCCTTCTCAAATGGCTCAGTTTGGAAGATTTGTATTTTCTTACGATGTAATAAAAGAAACAGAAAACACTGCACTTGGAAAAGGAAACGAGCTTTGGGTTGCAGATGTGCTTAACAAAATGGCTCATGAAGGAAAAAAGGTTATTGCTCAACCCATCAAAGGTGAGTGGTTAACAACAGGAGATCCCTTAAGATTTATCAAAACAACCCTCAAATTTGCAATGCAAAGACCAGAACTCAAGGAAGAGTTGCTTGATTTCGTTAAAAAAGAGCTAAAGTAACATAAATCTAACTAATTTTAAGTAAATCCCAATATATGTTATTATTTCCCTATGACAGCAAGTAAAATGTCTATCCTTCCACCTGAAAGAATGACTGAATATCAGCTTAGACAAAGGCTAAGATATACTCTTGGTGGTATTACAGCAATTATTGTACTATCAGCTCTAGGACTATTTGTATTTGCTCCACAAGTTGGATCTTTCTTTGGATTTTTCTCAAAACACAGAAACGAAGAAGCCTATAAACCTACTGCAAAACCTACTCCCCCAGTATTTGTTAACCCACCAGAAGCAGTAAATAAAGAAACAATTAGTTTATCTGGAAGAGCTCTTGCTGGAACAACAATAAAAATATATGTAAATGGACCTGAAAGAGGAAGCACAACAACAGGATCAGATGGGATATTTAACTTTTCTGATATTAAACTAACTTCAGGAAAAAACATGCTTTTTGCAAAAGCATTTGATGATAAAGGAAATGAAAGTGAAAAATCAGAGTTTTTAATTATTAACTATGATAAAGAATCCCCAAAGATAGAGCTTATTAGCCCTAAAGATGGAGATACAGTTAGAAATTTAAATAAAAGAATAGAAATAACAGGAAAAATAGATGAAAAAGCAACAATTACTGTAAATGATAAAACAGCTATTCAAAAACCAGACTTTTCTTTTGATTTCTGGCTAGGAACTGATGAAGGAAATGTAAAAATAAAGATAGTTGCTACAGATTTAGCAGGAAATAAATCAGAAAAAGAAATTACTGTTAAGTATGTAAAGGGATAAAAAAAAATGTAGCCCCCAAATTTTTTAGAATCGGGGGCTGTCATCTTACGTTACAAATTTAACATTTTCCTTTTGTAACTCACGAGATTGTCCAATACAGAATTTTTTAATTTCAGCTACTATTTCTTCACAGAGAGCTTGATCTTCTTGCCAATGGAGACCACTTACTCCAACTGCAATCCCATCTCGAAATATTCCACCAGGATATGTCACATCACCTCTTATCCAAAGATGCGGGAGTTGCATTTGAATTACCAACGTGTCTTTTTCTGTGCGCCAAGAAAGTTCAGCTTTCTTGAGTGCAATAGCTTTAGTTTCTACAGCAGCAGCACTTGCAACACTATTAAGCGAGAACGCTCCCTCGAACATAATTGCATCCCTAAACTTCACTAACAGATAGGGTTTTGTCGGATCCATTACAACAACATACAAATTCCAGGGCTTTGCTTCGCCTAACAATGCGTGTACTACTTTTAAAACTATTCTTTCAACCAAATCTCTACTTAATAAGGCAGATTCACTCATTTTTAATCCTTTCTAATTAGAATTAATAGGGAGTATAACAATAAATTACTGATTTATCAAGCTATAAGATAAACAGTAGTGATAGTGTGATAAATACTATCTGGGGATAAAACAAAGAATTAATGAAAGAAGATTCAAGTAACAATCCCGAAACTATAGATAAAATTACTAACTTTCCTGAATGCTTCTTATTAACACTTTCATAAACTGGAAAAAGAAGTGATGATAAATAAATCAACAACCCAAACACTCCAGTAGTAGCCCAAACAAAAAGAATGCTTGAATCAGATCCTGATCCTGAGTGAATATTTAAAGTTTCTGGAGTCAAAAAGCCATACTCTTTTTGTACATATCTAAAAGTATTAAACCCAACTCCAAATAGTAAATTATCCTTAATTATCTCTATAGTATTCTTCCAGGATACAACCCTAAGACTTGCAGAATCAGCAGGATCAGTAAAACCAGAAATACGAGTTTGAATCCTAGGAGTGGCAAAATAGGCCATAAAAGCTACTATAAAAGCAGTAACTAGAAGAAGCTTTGATTTAAATAATCCATAGATAAGAATAGTTATAGCAAACATAGCCCAAGCGCTTCTAGAAAAGGTTAGAAACAAAGCTACAAGCATAATTCCAAAAGCAATTAAATCAATCTTTTTAAGAACTATTTTCTTATTTAATCCTTTACTATAAAACCTATCAAAAAGAAGTGTTAAACAAATAACAAGATAAGCTCCAACAAAGTTAGGGTCAAAGAAACTTGAAGATAATCTGTTTTTATGAGGATCCCACCCCAACTCTGGATTTAATACCCTAAAATCAGGCAAGATAATAAGCTGAATAAATCCAATAATAGAAATAAGTACTCCTGATGCAATAAATGTATTTATTACCCTTTCTTTTGTAATTAATTTCTTATCAATCATATTAAATAAAACAATGGAAGATAAAAGATAAATAAACCACCTAAATAAGTAGAATGAACTAACTGCAATCTCCTCTAAAGAATATTTTGGAATAGAGATAAGCAGTGAAACTAAAGCAGAAAGAGAAAATAATAGAAATAGAATAGAAAACTTAGGTAATTTAAATGATTTCTTAGCTAAAAGAAAGTAAAACAACCCAAACAAAGCAAAAAAAGCTACACTTAAGTCAAATAGATAAATATTTGTTTCCCCGCTTTTATAAATACTAGTAAATTGATTTAAACTTAAAAGAAGTACAGTGATGTAGAAACTAAGATTTAGCATATTTATCTTTCCATGACTTTTGGGCAGTAAATATCAATAATACGAGAATTACAAACTCTGTAAGAATTGTAGTTACAGAAGCAGCGTAGAATGAATACTTTGGAATAAAAATAAAGTTGGTTACTAAGTTAAACACCGCACTTAAAAAGTAAATAAATGGGAGTCTTGATTGATAGCCAAGAGTAACAATAAGCCAGGATATTGGTTGAGTTAGATAAAATATAAACAGCCCAAGGGATAGTATTCTTAAAGCTAGTATAGACTGGGTGAACCCGTCTCCCCCAAGAATTCTTATTCCAATTGGAGCAAACAACAGCCCTAGGACTCCTATAAACAATCCTGATAAAAGAAGGAACTTAATTACTTTAGAAAAGGTATCTTTAAGCTTTTCCTTTCCTTCCACCATATGTCTAACAAGTATTGGATAAGCCGAATTCATAAAAAATGTGGGGATAACTAGAAACACTTCAAATATTTTATAAGCCAAAGCATAAACAGCTACACTTTCTGTATTATTAAGACCGTATGATTGTGGAAGCTTCATTGCAGATACCATTAAAGAGTCTTGCTTAAAACTTGCCTGACTAAAACAAAACATTATTCCTAAAGGT
>Ga0265292_1001709_pt1 | contig 18027 bp, 12 predicted proteins | sample Munlanlewell296A_FD_189080 | JGI IMG/M metagenome (GOLD analysis project Ga0265292, IMG submission 189080) | Leachate microbial communities from a municipal landfill in Southern Ontario, Canada - Leachate well 296A | ecosystem: Engineered > Solid waste > Landfill > Unclassified | place: Canada... | reverse complement strand
TATCTAATTGAAAACTGCCGATATAGATGTAAAATATTTTTACGGGCCGTTAGCTCAATTGGTAGAGCAATTGACTCTTAATCAATAGGTTGGGCGTTCGATTCGCCCACGGCCCATATCTGGATCCCGGCCTGCTATTTTAGGTTGATAACATAAACTTGTTTTTATATAATAAATAGTTTATAGATAAAGCCGGGCAGGTGGCGGAATTGGCATACGCGCACGGCTTAGGACCGTGTCCGCAAGGGTGAGGGTTCGACTCCCTCTCTGCCCATGTAAATGGGATAAAATTATTTTGTGGTTGAAAGGATGTAATGTAAAGGTAACATTATGGCAGTAAAAGAAAAAGATAAGGTTCAAACAAAAGCGAAAGTTGATGTTGTAAAAAAAGATGCATGCGTGCATAAGTATAAAATAGAATTCCCATCTGAACTTGTTAAGGAAGAACTCGAATCTTCATTCCGCTGGGTTTCTGAGCGGGCATCAATGCCGGGGTTCCGTAAAGGCAAGGTTCCAATGGAACTGGTTAAAAAAAATTTTGTGGATGACGCTAAGGAACATGCTGTCCGCAACCTCGTTGGTACGGGTGTAGATCAGGTTGTTAAAGATAACGAATTACGTCCCGTGATTGATCCTAAAGTAACGGAGTTGAAGTTTGAATCCGATCAGCCGTTAAAGTTTGAAGTAGAGCTCGAGATATTCCCTGTATTTGAACCAAAGGAATACAAAAAACTTAATCTCACAAAAACGGTTAATACTATCACCGATACTGATGTGAATAATGTTATAGAGAAACTACGTGAACGCCGCGCGTATTTAGTTGACAGCCTGAAACTCGTTGCGGAAAATACGCATTTTGTTGTAGTGGATTATGAAGAGGAAATTGACGGCCGGCCTGAACAAAAGGTTAATCAGAAAGATCTTTTGCTTGACCTAAACCGCGATTTTGTTATTCCGGATGTAAATAAAAACATTATCGGCATGAAACCCGGGGAAAGTAAAGAAATTAATTCTGTTATTCCTAAGGATTTTGAGAATAAAAACCTTGTTGGTTCTAAGTTCAAGGTTAAGGTAACGCTGAAGCAATTGAAAGAAAAACGGTTACCCGAACTTAATGACGAATTTGCTAAGGCAATAAATGCAGAGACCGTTGATGTGTTGAAACAAAGGGTTAAGGAAACGCTGGAGAAAGATGAGTTTGAACGCCAGAGAAATGATGTGTTGGATCAAATCGGTAAGCATTTGATTAAACACAATAATGTTTCTGTTCCTCCGTCGCTGGTGGAAGATAGGCTTGAATCTTTTATTGATAACTTACATCAGATATATAAGAACCAGCGGAGAAACGAAGAGGAGTGGGTAAAAAATCTGCCGCAGATGCGCGAGCGTTACCGCCCTGAAACTGAACGTAATATCAGGTTGGGGTTGGTAATGTCAATGATCGCGAAAAACGAAAAACTTGACCCTGAAGACGATAAGGTCTATCAGTTTATCCTGGAAAACTCTAACGTCAAAGAAGTCCCGGGGAAGGGTATTGGTAAAGAAATAGAAGAAAAAAAGGGGAATGAGTAACAAATGGCAGTAATACCAACTATTATAGAACGGTGGAACCAGGGCGCTGCGGTTGGGTACGATATTTATTCGCGGTTATTGAAAGACCGTGTTATATTTGTTGGAGGCTACGGCGGGGCAGTGGATACGGATTCCGCGAACCTTATCATAGCGCAACTGTTATTTCTTGATGCGGAAGATTCTAATAAAGATATTGCGTTGTATATTAACTCGCCGGGCGGGATGGTTACTGCCGGGCTGGCAGTGTATGATACTATGCAGTATATTAAGTGTTCGATCAATACAATATGTATGGGTATGGCAATGTCATTTGGTGCGTTGTTGTTAGCCGCAGGGACTAAGGGTAAGCGTTATGCGTTACCGCATTCAAGGATTATGATCCACCAGCCTCTTATTTACGGTGACGGTTTATCCGGGCAGGTTACGGATATTGATATTGAAACTAAAGAGTTATTGAATACAAAAAATAAACTTTTAGAAATTTTAGCGAAACATACGGGGCAAACACCGGAACGTATAAAACAGGATACTGAACGTAATTTATATATGTCCGCGGAAGAAGCTAAGGCATACGGTATTATTGACGAGATTATAGTAACCCGGAAATAATTGATAAAAAATAAAAGTGAGGTTAAATACAGTTTATGGATGAAAATAAGAATAAGAAGGACGAGAAGGATAGGACACAAAAAATACCTATCCCCACCGTTCTGCCGTTATTGCCGGTACGCGATCTCGTAGTTTTCCCGTATATGGTCGTCCCTCTGACAGTAGGGCGTGTGAAGTCAATTAAAGCACTGAAATCAGCATATGCGAGTGAAGGTAAACTTATTTTTTTGGTCACCCAGAAGAAAATGGAGACCGAAGATCCTCAGTTGGAAGACCTTTTCGCAGTGGGTACGATAGTTGAAATCCTGCAATCCTTTGAAATGCCTGATGGTTCATACAAAATACTGGTGGAAGGCATTGTCCGGGGCCAGACTGAAAAGTTTGTCTACAACCAGGAAAAAGGCTTTGTTGAGGTAGAAGTCAAGGTTCCGTATGTTGATACCAAACACACTTCTGAACTTGAAGCACTGGTACGGCAAACTACCGAATTGTTTGAACAATATGTTCACCTCAATAAACGCGTACCTGCGGAAGTACTGCAGAACGTGTCAAACGTAGTGGATACCGCAAAACTTGCGGATATTATTGCTGCGCATTTGATTGTTAAGACAGGAGAAAAACAAAGGTTACTCGAAACTTTGGATATATCAAAACGGCTTGAGATACTAGGTATGCTGATGAACTCCGAGATTGAGATCCTTAATCTTGAACGCAAAATACAATCCCGTGTGAAGTCGCAGATAGAAAAAACACAGAAAGAGTACTACTTAACCGAGCAAATGAAAGCTATCCAGAAGGAGTTACGGCAAAAGGATGATTTTGCGAAAGAACTCGATGACCTCAGGGTTAAGATAAAAAATGCAAAGATGCCGAAGGAAGCGGAAGATGCTTCTAACCGTGAACTTGACCGGTTAAGTAAAATGATGCCGTTTTCTCCGGAAGCTACAGTAGTACGTACATACCTTGACTGGATGATTGCACTGCCTTGGTCAGTAGAGACAAAGGATATTCTCGATATTGACCGTGCACAGGGTATTTTGGATGAAGACCATTTTGGGCTTGACCGCGTAAAAAGCAGGGTGGTTGAGTATCTGGCAGTATGTAAACTCACAAAAAGTTTGAAAGGGCCGATACTGTGTTTTGTCGGGCCTCCGGGTGTTGGCAAAACGTCAATCGCTAAGAGTATAGCCCGTGCATTGGGAAGAAAGTTTGTTAGGATTTCTCTTGGCGGGGTCAGGGATGAAGCTGAAATCCGCGGGCATCGCAGGACATATATTGGTTCTATGCCAGGAAGAATAATTCAGTCCTTACGAAAAGCGAAGTCAAGGAATCCAGTATTTTTACTTGATGAAATTGATAAGATGGGTACTGACTGGCGGGGTGATCCCGCAGCGGCACTACTTGAAGTACTTGACCCGGAACAAAATCATACTTTCGGCGATCATTATCTTGACGTAGAATTTAATTTATCAAACGTAATGTTTATTGCAACAGCGAATACGTTGTACTCAATCCCGCCGTCGTTGCAGGATAGGCTGGAACTCATACGGTTTTCCGGGTATACTACCGAAGAAAAAATTGAGATAGCGAAACGGTATCTCTTGCCAAAACAGATACAGTATCACGGGCTTAGTATTGATAAAGTTACGATTGGCGATAAAACCCTGGAAAAAATTGCGTATGAGTATACGCAGGAAGCCGGTGTGCGTAATCTTGAACGCGAGATCGCAAATCTTTGCCGCAAAATCGCGAAAGAAGTTGTATCCAGGGAGAAAGATAAGAAGAAAAAAGGTGCCGAACTTATTGAGATTACTACTGAGAATCTTAATAAATACCTTGGTGTACCAAAGTATTTTAGGGAACCCGTTGGAGCGAACGAGGTTGGTGTAGCTACAGGGTTAGCATGGACAGAAACCGGGGGAGAACTCCTGGCGATTGAAGCTACTCTTATGCCGGGACGCGAGAAACTCATTCTTACTGGTAAACTTGGCGAGGTTATGCGTGAATCCGCACAAACCGGACTTTCATTTATTCGTTCACAAAGTAAAAAGTTGGGGTTACACGGTGATATTATGAAGAACAAGGAAGTGCATATACACGTACCTGAAGGTGCAATACCAAAAGACGGCCCGTCAGCGGGTATTGCATTAGCAACAGCATTTGCTTCGTTGTTCACAGGTAAGCCCGTAAAAAAAGAAATGGCGATGACCGGGGAGATTACCTTACGCGGGCGCGTGCTTCCAATCGGCGGGTTTAAAGAAAAAGTACTCGCAGCGTATCGTGAAGGGATGAAGACTGTAATTTTTCCTGAAGGTAACCGCAAGGACTTGGAAGAAATACCTGAGTATGTACAGAAAAAAATTGAACTTATTCCGGTTAAACATATGGAAGACGTACTAAAACTTGCTCTTGTACCGGCAAAGAAAAAAGGTAAGTTATCAAAAACATCGAAGGTTGCAACATCGCAGCAGAACTTGTTTGATCAACCCGCGCATGCTTCGGGTAAGATTAAGAATTGAGGATATTTAGGATAATTTAGAAGGAGTTGAAGTTAAGAAAATGAAAAAAAGTTATTTGTTAACACCGGGACCGACACCAGTACCGCCGGAAGTTGCGTTGGAGACTGCAAAACCTATACTGCATCACAGGACAAAAGAGTTCTCTCAGATATTTGTTTCTGCATCGGAAGGATTAAAATATATTTTTCAGACAACTAACGATGTTTTTATTATCACCTCTTCAGGCAGCGGTGCAATGGAATCAGCGGTAGTTAATCTTTTATCTCCCGGCGATAAAGCTATTGTCGTGCAATGCGGGGTTTTTGGTAACCGCTGGGAAAAAATCTTAACTTCATACGGGATTACAGTGGTTAATGTTAAGGTTGAGATGGGTGAGACTATTAATCCGCAGGATGTAGAGAAAACGTTAGCTGCAAATCCGGATACCAAAGCTGTGTTTACAACGCATACTGAAACTTCTACGGGTGTAGCGCCGGATATTAAAATTATTGGTGAGATTATTGCTAAAACCCCTGCAGTTTTGGTAGTTGATGCGGTGAGCGGGCTTGGGGGACAGGAGTTAAGGATGGATGAATGGAAACTTGACGTTGTGGTTTCCGGTTCACAAAAAGGGTTGATGAACGCGCCGGGGCTGGCATTCGCGTCAGTAAGCGCAAAAGCGTGGAAACTGGTTGAAAGTTCAAAATTGCCAAAGTTTTATTTTGATTATAAATCCATGAAAACGTCATTATCAAAAAATACTACACCGTTTACTCCCGCAGTGACATTAGTGATTGGGTTAGGTAAAGCGGTAGAGATGATTAAATCCGAAGGTATTGAAAACCTGTGGAAACGGCATATAAAACTGGCGGAAGGAACCCGTGCGGCTGTGAAGGCGTTAGGGTTGGAACTTTTCGCGAAACGGCCGTGTAATGTTGTAACCTCAATAAAATCGCCTGCAGGGATTGATAGTGAACAATTAGTTAATATGTTGCTAAAAGAATACGGTGTGTCAATTGCAGAAGGGCAGCAGAATCTTAAAGGCAAGATTTTCCGTATCGCGCATATGGGGTATATGAATGAGTTTGATATTATTGTAGGTATCGCAGCGATTGAGCGCGGGTTAATGAAGTTGGGTTATACAAACTTTAAGTACGGCGATGGCGTTGGCGCAGCGGAAAAAGTGTTGTTTGAATAAGTAGTTGGTAATACAGTATTTTTTAGATTAGAAAGGTATTAAGAGTTAAAGAAAATGGCCATCAAGGTTTTAGTATCTGATAAGATTGACAAAGATGGGTTAAAACAATTATTTGAGAATAGTAATTATAAAGTTGACTACTTACCGGGGATGAAACCGGAAGAGTTATCCTCAAAAATCGCGGAGTACGAAGTTTTGCTGGTACGCAGTGAGACAAAAGTTACGGCGGATATTCTTGCCGCAGCAAAGAAGTTAAAATTTATTGGCCGTGCAGGTGCGGGGGTTGATAATGTTGACCTCATAGCTGCGACTAAACACGGGGTGGTAGTGGCAAACTGTCCCGGAGGGAATACCATAGCAGCATGCGAACATACGTTTGCGTTATTACTTGCGCTCTCACGGAATATACCTTCGGCTGTTGAGTCTTTAAAACAAGGGAAGTGGGAACGCAATAAATTTGTGGGCCATGAACTTTATGGGAAAACACTTTCAGTGTTTGGGTTAGGAAAAATCGGGAAAGAAGTTGCTCTCCGTGCGCTTGCGTTTGGTATGAAAGTTGTCGGGTATGATCCGTTGGTTACAGAAGAATACGCGAAACGCGCAGGAGTTATCCTTGCGGAATTTGAAGACGCTGTTAAACAAGCGGATTTTGTTACGTTACACTTACCATTAAACGACAAAACTAAGGGTATGTTCAATAAAAAAACGTTTGATTTAATGAAATCCGGGGTTTGCATTATTAACTGTTCCCGGGGTGGGGTCATCAATGAAAACGATATTGTTGATGCGTTGAATTCAGGAAAACTTGCCGGTGCGGCGCTTGACGTATTCTCCAAAGAACCTTTACCGGCAGATAATGTTTTGTACAAAACTACCCGCGGGTTGATCTTAACCCCGCATCTTGGCGCGTCAACCGAAGAAGCACAGGAGAAAGTTGCACAGGAAATCGCGGCGGTAGTTATTGATATGTTTGACAACAACCTTGTGCGTAATACCGTGAACCTACCTGCTCTTGAGCCAAGGGAAGAACTTGAACCCTATCTTGAACTCGTAAAACGTATGGGTAAATTCGTGGGGGGTATTATCGACGGTGCAGTAAAAGAAGTTAGTATAGAGTACCGCGGCGGAATTTCTAAGTACAACCTTGCACCAATATCACTCGGGTTTTTACAGGGTATGCTGACTACGATAACGGATTCTGAAGATATCAATCTCGTGAATGCTGGTGTACTCGCGAAAGAACGCGGGATTAAAGTTGTTGAAACTAAAACCAGTGAAGTTGAAGATTATGCAAACCTTGTTGTGGTAAATGTTATCTCCGAGAAGGATAAGGTTGAGTTATCCGGTACGTTATTCTCAAAAAAATCGTTAAGGTTTGTGCAGATACATAAGTTAGCGATTGATATTTCTCCGGAAGGGTATCTCCTGTATCTCAAGAACCAGGATGTGCCGGGAATGGTGGGGAAAATAGGTACTGTGCTTGGGGAGTATAAGATTAATATTGCCGGGATGGATGTCGGGAGGCAGGATCTTGGCGGGGAAGCTGTTACTATCGTGAATGTTGATAGTGAAGTACCGGAAGAAGTTTTAGTAAAACTTAAATCTATAAAGGGTATCTTACAAGCAAAAGTTGTTAAGATATAACAGAAGATAATAATGGAAACTTACGCGATACGTACAGAAAAACTTACTAAGGTATACAAAAAAGCTAGGTTTCTGTCATCAAAACTCACACCCGGGGTTAAAGACGTGAATTTGGAAGTCAACACCGGTGAAGTGTATGCGTTACTCGGCCTTAATGGTACAGGTAAGACTACTACAATTAAACTTATCCTTGGCTTATTATTCCCGACAGAAGGAAGTATTGAAGTGTTTGGCGTTAAAATGCCAAATGATGAGATACGCAGAAGTGTGGGGTACTTACCTGAACTACCGTATTTTTACCGTAACCTCACCCCGCGGGAAGTGTTGGATTTATACGGTACGCTCTCCGGGTTAAATGAGCATAAGAGAAAACAGCGTTGTGGTGAGATACTTGAACTTGTCCGGATGACAAAGTATATTGATAAACGTATGGGTGAGTTCTCAAAAGGTATGCTTCAAAGGATAGGTATTGCGCAGGCGTTACTCCATGACCCTCAACTACTTGTGTTTGACGAACCGGTAGCCGGGCTTGATCCTGTTGGTATCCACGAAATGCGAGAATTATTGTTAAACCTTAAAACACAGGGTAAAACATTAATGTTTTCATCACATATAATTTCTGAAGTAGAAAAAATATCTGATCGCGTAGGGATTATGAATAATGGACAGTTAGCAAAAGTTATTACCCAGCAGGAATGGGTGGGTAAACAAGATGGTTTAGAAAAAATGTTTATTGATGTGGTAGGGGAAAATGTTATTCCCAGGTGATAAGGTTAAGGTATGATCAGTACAGTTTTGTCTATATGTAAATACACACTGCGTGAAAGTTTAAGGAATAAAGCGTTTTTTATTGTAATCGTTTTTGGGTTAATCATCCTCTTTTCATCTCTGTTCTTTAGTATTTTAGGAGGTGAACAGGAGATACGGTTACTAACAGATTTTGGCCTTACCGCAATTGAGTTTTTTTGTTTCATAACAACGGTATATCTCGGGACAACTATTATTCTTGAAGAAATTAATAATAAAACTATATATTTCATTGTTACCCGTCCGATAAGCCGCGGGACGTATATTATGGGAAGATATCTAGGGATTTTATTAACGGTATTAATCGGTGCATTGGCAATGTATGGAATACATATAGTATTGTTGGTATTAAAGGGATGGAAGCCGGAGTACGCGTATTTCATGGGATACTTCGGGCTTATACTGAAATTGATGCTTATACTTTCAGTTGCAACCGCTACTGCTTTACTTACAACATCCGCGATGACCGGGTTGGTGTTCACGCTGCTTATCTGGGTGGCGGGGCATTTTAGCCAGGAGATGAAGTATTTAATGACAAAAACTGCGGAGATGTTTCCTAAAATACTAATGACTATCGGATACTATTGCCTTCCCAACTTTCAATACTTTAATTACCGTGATAACGCGGTACTGTCCACAATGTCAGCCGGGTTTGTGTTCGGAACACTGGCTTATGCGTTGTTGTATACAACAGTATGTTTAGCTATAACAATCATAATATTCCGGAGAAAAGAGTTTTGAAGTATCTTTACACTGCACTAATTTGGGGATTAACTATTATCAGCGCATTATTATTCCAGAAGGTGGAGTACTACAAATTCCCGTCATTACGTTCATTAACATACTCTGAAGTTTCACGAAATGATATTATAGATATTGCAGGGACCGTTATGGGTATGCGCAAAATGGCATCTAACTTCGCATGGGTTCAGTTACTACAATACTACGGTAGTGCCGAAATTGAATGTGAAGAAGAGGAAATGCATAAGTGTGAACACCATGCAGGGATAGATTTTGGTTCAGGGAAGTATCCTAAATTCACTAAACTATCACTCCGTGTGATTAAGTTAGACCCCTATTTTCATTATGCTTATCTTTACAGCGCTGGCGCGTTAGCGTGGAACCTTGAACGCCCGGATGATGCGTTGGAGATCCTGCAAACCGGGGTGAAATATAACCCTAAATACTGGAAGTTCAGGTTGTATATTGCAGGGATTGTTTACAAAAAAATTAAGGATTACGGTAAAATGGTAAATGTTTTGGAAGAAGCTGTAACATATCCCGATTGTCCTAATATGGTGAAGAGTATACTGGCAAATATATACGAATTGCAGGGAAGATTCGCGGATACGCTTAAACTATGGCTGCAGATTTATGATACCAACGATCTGTCATACAGAGAAAAAGCTATTAAAAAAATTGATGAGATGAGCGCAAAACTTGGCTTGGATAAAGCAAATTGATGTTGACTTATTCGTATATAATAAATAAAATGAATAGCATTGTTTTTTAGTACTTTCGGGCCCGTAGCTCAGTTGGTAGAGCATCTGCCTTTTAAGCAGGTGGTCGCGCGTTCAAATCGCGCCGGGCTCAGAGTTTATGTGTGTATTGATAATGATAATGGTTTAAATATGCCCCCATCGACTAGCGGCCTAGGTCATCACCCTTTCAAGGTGGCGGCACCAGTTCGAATCTGGTTGGGGGCGAGTGTATTATTTTTTTAGATATAGTATAGGATACGAAAGGAGCGCGACGCAAATTTATGGCGGATCAAGAGTTTAACATATCTGAGTGGGAACAAATACTGTCAAAACTCGAAGACCGTATTGAGAAAGAACGCGAGAAATATAACCAGCAATTACGTGAGAAAGACCGTGAAAAACGTATACTCAGCGATTTCGTTGCGGAGAAAGATGTTGAGATTAAACATCTGCGCGATAAACTTCAAGCGGATAGCGTAGAATCAAAAAATGAATTTGATAAACGTATAAAAGAGTTGCAGATAGAACTTGAGAATAAAGAACGTATACTGAACGAAGGCATAGCAAATCGTGACAGCGAAACTGTTGTGTTACGCGATGAACTTCGTAAACGCCGGAATGAACTTTGGGAAGCTGAACAAAAGTTTAAAGAAGCGCAGGTGAAGATTGAAGCGCAGCACGCTGAAGAACGCGCACAGTTGGAATCAAAAATTGTGTCATTCCGCCAGCAGGTGGATGATCTTAAGACACAGATTACACAACAGGAGATTAAGTTACGCAGTGATGCTCAGGAATCTGAACGCCGCAGTGTAACCGGCCTCCAGGAAAAGTATGAAAGTATAATCCAGGAACTTAAGCAACAGCTGGTAGAAGAGAAGAAAGCGTTTGATCAGATGTTTGCCGAGAAAGAAAAAGAAATATCGGGTGTAAAAGCTGAATCATTAAAACATGAGAAAGAAATGGCGCTTGCAGCGGAAGAACTCAGGCATCAGATGACACAGACACGGTTGGGGTTGGAAGAACAGTTGAATACGCTTGAACGTAAGAGTAACGAAGATAAAATGTTATTTGATGGCAAAGTAACGTTACTGGAATCAAAAATTGATGACCTCACAAAAGAACGTGATGAATGGATCAATAAAACACGGGAACAACAGGGGAAGATTGAATCCCTGGAATCACAGGTATATGAGTCTAATAACAAGGTAGAACTTGTTCGTAAGACAATGGAAGATAAAGTATTTGAGAAAGAAAAACAGATAAGTGAACTACAGGTAGAAATTTCGAAACGTGATGCTGAACTCCGAAATCTATCGGAGAAAGAAGAAAATGAACGCTCAAGAGTTAAGAAAACACTTACTGAGAAGTTATTGAAGTTTGAATCCACAACACTGGCACAAGAGGGGTATGTGAGCAATGATGTCCCTGTAACACAAGTATCATCCGCTGAAAATGTGCCGTATACAACAGAAAAACAGGTAAGTGAAGAAACCAAGGGTATAGTTGCTTCAATCCCTGCGGATATAGTGCAAGATAAGAAAGATACGCAGGTAGTACCGGCTGAAGATACAAAAAATATTGACGAAAAACGCCGGTGGTTTTGGAAAGAACGTAAACTTAAATAAGTTTGTTCTAACGCTATAACGGGTGGCTAGCTCAGTTGGGAGAGCGTTGCCCTTACAAGGCAAAGGTCATCGGTTCAAGCCCGGTGCCACCCAGGTGTTTCACGTCGAGAACCTCAAAAAATGTATTTGTACGAATTTGTATGAATTAGTGTGTTTTTGCACCTGCAACGGACGCTTTTTGGACACTCGTAAATAACTGCCTTTTCATAGCAGAGGGTGCTTAACGAATGGTATGCGCACATATTCTATTTCTATCGCAAGAAGTGTGTCATATTTATTAACCACTAAAAACTCGTTATCTTTATGGGACAACAAACTGACAACGAAAATGAAACTCGTCGCCGCCGAATGTTTTGTTGTACCGGACAGGAAGAACGAGATAGTATCTCGGTTCGACGACGGACAACGCGACAAGATAAACAAACTCGGTTGCCAACCTCACAAAATCGCTGAGCGTAACCGTGTTGGACTTGGGGTTTGACAGGTAATAAATAAGACGTAATTTGTGATGAATAAATAAGCTATCCGCAAATCTTGAATAAACTATCCCCAAAAACCGAGTTTTGTAGTCGACAAAACAAGTTGTTACAATTCTGTTACAAATTTGTTATATATGTAACATTGACATTTCAGATAAAGTTTACTATTAATGTGTTTGTGTAATAAAAATTATCAATAGATTCAAATATGCTTCATAGAATCGTTGTACCTAAGGAATCTACAAGTAAGAAATGTTGTACGTAAAAAGACATAAGGGAAATTATTTTGTTTGAGTTTGAACTTTTTAAGGGATTTTGTTGTCTATATTAGTAGGAAGAGGTAATAATTTGAACTTTTTGAGTACTCAGTTGTCTAATTAAGGTAAGGACAGTATTTGGAATTTAAGTAATTAGGTATATTTTAAGAAAGGGGTCAAGTGTTAAATGAGTAAAAAGGTGTTAAGGTTGGTAGGTGTGGTTATCGGATTGTTTATTTTCACGAACATAGGTTATTCAGCTGTGCCGAACTTGATGAACTACCAAGGACAGTTGTTGTACAACAACGAACCGGTTACAGGATTGAAAAGTATGGTGTTCGGTTTATACGATACTCTTTCAGGCGGTACGCTTCAATGGACAGAAACTCAAGAAGTACAAATATCCAGCACTAGCGGAGGTGTATTCAATGTGGTATTAGGTTCAAGTGTACCAATACCCGCGTCGTTGTTTGCTAATACGACTTTATATCTACAAACAGAAATTGATACTACTGATTTCGGCCGCCAAAGAATTGTAGCATCCGGATATGCGTTTAAATCAGAATACGCAGAGAAATCAGTCGGCAACTTTACGATTGGGGGCAACCTAGGAGTTGGGACAGAAACGCCAACGGCAAAAGTGCATATTATCGGAGAAGACTCAAATAATAGTAATGCTCCAGATACTCTAAGGGTTACAGGTGGAAAAGGAGGAACCGTAAATTACAAGGGCGGGAAAATTATTTTGGAGGGTGGTCCAGGAGGTACGTCAGATCAAAACCCGGGGCAAGGTGGGGATATTGAAGTAACTGGCGGTACCGGTGGAATAGATATTAATGAAACCTATGGCGGAATTGGTGGAGATATAAAAATTGAGGGAGGATATAGTCTTTACAATCCTGGCAATGTATTATTAGCATACGAACATGGAAATGTAGGAATAGGAACAACAAATCCTGAATGGCCGTTACATATATATGGTAGTACGGCTACTTCTTTTACTACAGTGCTTGATCACGAAACTACGGAATATAATATGCCAACGCCTGCATTGGTGTTGCGTGGGTTTACAAGCAATATCGCAGGCGCAGGTTCAGGATTTGGGTCACGGATAATGTTTCAAGTAGAAAATTCTGCCGGAGCACAGAAAGACGCTGCGTATTTTGACGGAATTTTATCTACCACCACAGCCGGATCGGAAGCCGGGGCGGTACGTATTCTTACCCGTAAAAATAATGCAATGACCGAAAAAGTGCGGGTAGATAGTGACGGGAACGTTGGTATAGGGACCACAAACCCGGGCAAAGCGTTGGACGTAGTAGGCGAAGTAAGAAGTAATATCAACGGCACAAACTTCTATATGGTCCCCCAGAATGGGATAATCATGTGGTCCGGTACACTCGCGACCATACCAACTGGATGGGCGTTATGCGATGGTAATAACGGTACACCAAACCTTATTGATAGGTTTATACTAAGTGTGGACACCGGCGAAGATCCTGGGTTAACTGGTGGAACAACAACGCATTCACATTCAGTAAGTTCGCACACGCATCAGGTAGATCCACCAAATACGGTATCTAGTACGGAATCTATAGAGAGATGGATGACAGACACTACTGGCACAGACGGATTTGCCAGAGACGAACATACACATTATGTGAACATAGCGGAGTTTACAAGTGGTTCGAGTAGCCCGGGTACAAATAATCAAAGTCATTTACCAAAATATTACAAACTCGCGTTCATAATGAAATTGTAGTTATGTTGAATTAAAAAGAAAAGTAGGGCACTTATCACGACGGATGAAGGGAATGGAAATGTTAAGTAGACAAATTGGTGTTTATCATATAGCTGTGATATTGAGAGTAAACATACAAATATGAACATAGCTGTCTTATTAGTAACAGCGTTGTTGGTACTTGGTGCAGGGTTTATTAGTAAAGGTGTGTATGTCGAAAAAAAGGGAACGATGACGACTAGTCAAACGCAGCAACAATCAAATCCCGATATGAGGGATCATAAAACTGACACAGTATCGGTTGTGAAAGATGAAAACAATAACAAAATAAATAGTACGGATACAACAGCAAGTAGCCAGGTGGTTCAGCAAGCCAATACTCTAGTAAACGAAGAAAAACCTGTAATAACAACAGTTGCAAAAAACGTTGACAGTAGTAATAGGAATAAAATAGTGTTTGATGATTTGTCTACGTATATTACGTACATAACCAGAAAATATATGAAAATTCAACCAACTGGGCTTGATGAAAAAATAAAAACGAATTCAAAAATAACGTTCTGGGATAGGTTGTCAATTGGTGCAGGTGTGGGAACAGGAACATGGGGAGAATATATATCTGCAGGCATAGGTGGTGCTTATGGTGGCACAACACATACTGGTGCAGGAACTTATTGTGGTTTTTTTGAATATAGACAAAATATATTGGGAGCTAAAATAGAAGTAACTTCTGCAAAAGGACCTATGAAAAGCGGAAGACTGGACGAAGGGTATATAGATGAGACAATAATTAAAACACAAGAAGTTGAAAGTAATTCTGTGTCATTTTGTCCAGTTATATTTTTACGATCCAATTTATATATCGGCGTGGGCGTAGAGTACTATTTTTATAGATTAAGTTACTCAGTTACTAATTTAAGAGATGATATTAATGGTTTATCAGTTGTAACAAATAGATATACAAACATCACAAACAATAATGGATTGGGTTCACAAACAATAATTGGATGGGAACCCAGAATATATAGAAATCTCTATTTCACAATGAGTATTACACAAAAGTATTACAGTAATACTATCGAAAGGTTATACGTTGATTTATCAGGAACATTTTACTCAATAGGAATTAAATATTGTGGAAAACCTTGAAAAATAAAGGATATATTATGAAAAAAAATGTCTGTAAATGTTTCTTAATTTTGTTACTTTTCGTTTTTAGCAACCAGTTATTAGCGAGTCAATACACGTTAAATTCTACAATAGGGTCTTTTGGTGCAGTATCAGAAACTGGTAATTCGCATTTGATAGTCAGTGGAGGGCAAACAACAAACCAACAATCTGCAAACCAAGGATATACATTATTAGCAGGAAATATTTTTAGAACAAACTTATCTATAGAAGTACCAACAATAGTTTATCCACCTAATCATAAGATAATGTATCGTTACAATATTTCTTTCGATTGGACTGATATAAACAATGCTGCTTCATATGACTTTGAATTGTTTGGTACAAGTTTATGCAATACGACAAGTTCGCAATATACTATTGAGCTGACTACGGGAACTTATCAATGGCGTGTTCGCGCGATGTTAAATGATGTTATCAAGAGCAGCTGGACGGAAACGATGGAAGTTATTGTTACAACAAGTAATTATAATCCCATTATTTTTGTTCATGGTCGTCAATTGGTGAATTCAAGGGGTTTTAACGCTCTTGATTATTGGAGAGGAAAACCAGACTCGGAATTTGAAGATACAACAGCCATGACGAAAATAATAACAGGAAAATATCAGGATTATATTGCAGGCAAATTAGAGTGCAATTATCAAACCACACAAGATGATCTGTATACTTCTATTGCATCTACTGATAACAAAAACAAAACAATTTGGAATTTCACTTATTACGGTAACGATTGTGGTGTGATTGGTAGTAATGGAAATCTGTCTGCAACAGGGGTGGAAGGAGTAGCATATTATGCTGATCATTCATCAGGTGTACAAGTACCTTTTGGATTACCAGCCGGTTTGGTCTATTCAACGGCGTTAACAAGCGGAGGTAGTCAAGCCGAAAGATTAGCTAATTTTATTGATAAAGTTTTAGACGTAACAGGAACAGAAAAAGTTAATATAGTAGCTCATTCACTCGGTGGATTGGTTTCTCGTTCAGCAATCAAGTGGTATGGATGCAATACAAAAGTAAAGAAACTGATAACTATTGGTACGCCTAACCAAGGAGCAGATTATAGTGTATTTGAATATTTAATGGGAGGATACGGTGATTTCCCTTATGGGGAGGATTTAGAAACATTTAGATTTAATAAATTTAGTAATGGGAGTAGAGAAGATACTTTTACTAACTTTTTGAACGAAGGAAATCCGGGAGATTGGGCTGGAGGAGTAAAGTATGCCACAATAGCTGGAACTCGCAGTCCACTACCTTGGGGGCGTAATATTAATAAAATAGAAATAAACTATACTATACGCGACGATTGTTTGTTTAACACTGAGTGGGTAGAGCTACCTGGGGCAGAATTTAATGCAATAACTTATGCGAGTCATGGTACTAGTATTAATGGGAATATGGATACATATATACCTTTAACTAGCATAAAGGCAGAAATGACTGTAGGCCCCATCATTGGGGAAAATTCGCTTACTTCGTGTAATTATACCACTGATATAATTAGGTGTTGGATTATGGATGATATTAATCCGTTTATTTATAAAGAAACGGGAGAAAGTCAGCGAAGTTACTTATTTTCAACTTCTCCAGAAATAGTAAAAATTAGAACTCAATTTGAACCTATGGGACCAGCCCTATGGGGTATTCCTTGTGAAGTACGAGCGGATATTAATTTCAAAAACAGCTTTAATAAAAATAAATATATTTGGTTAACAGTTACTTGTAATAGTTGGGATACAAACAATGGTACGGAAGAAGTGACGCGTGTTTATGATTCTACTGGTAATATTGTAGGCTGTACTGTAAAAGCCAATACTTATTGGATATATACTTCATCAATCTCATCGGAAGGCTATTGGTATCCAGTTGAACCATCAAAGATGAAATTTAGTTACACAATTGCTGGTGAAGTGGTTGATTCGTCTGTAGATAAATTTCAATATGTATATGGTCCAATAGAGTATAAAGATTTAAATTTTGAAACTTATGGTACAGAATCAGTTCCCATTACTGCAATTTTAAACGTGGGAGATTCAAACTATGAGATATATAAGATTGATAGAATTCCTTTAAGTGATTATAACGGCAATTATTCATCAACAACGGTAATATTTTCTACCTATGTCTGTATAAACATTTCATTAGATCCCAAACCTATCGGACCAAGTTCTGGGAAAATACAACTACAACAAAGCGCAGCGGAATATAAATACAGAATATTTTTGTACACCCGCAAATCGAATCCTAGTCAAGACATAGAAATCTCCAGTCCAACAGTAGACTCTATAAAACCCCGTTCACGAGTAAATACGCCATCAAATTATTTTGTTAACGCTGCTACGTTTACTGTGATGTGGACTGGTATTGACGACTATTCGGGTATCAAGTGTTATCATATAGAATATAGTACTGACAATTTTAATACTTGGCAATTGTGGAGTATAGAAAGTACGTCGTGGACATACTTAACCACCTCTACATTTAATGTAACCGGGCTTACCAGCGATACCACAATATATTTCCGCAGCCGTGCGGAAGACTATGCTGGTAATTTAGAGGATTGGGGAGCTCAAACAGATTACGATTGTTACGCAGTTATAGATTTAACCCCGCCGTCAACAGTTCAACTATTATCACCGCCAAACAATGGATATGACAACCACAATAACGGCTATGCAGTTTTTGACTGGCAAGACTCAACCGATGATAGATTAGCGTATTACGAACTGCAAGTAGATACTATGCCAGACATGTCAAATGCGAGTATAGTTTCAATAGAAGAATCTGAATTTAACTTGTTTATTTATGATTATTATGGTCAAAATTACGGTCTTGACGACGGAAGGTATTATTGGCGTGTCCGCGCGAAAGATGCTGCTGGAAACACAAGCCCGTGGTCAACAACCTGGTCATTTATTATCGACCCCA
>Ga0265292_1001708_pt1 | contig 18030 bp, 15 predicted proteins | sample Munlanlewell296A_FD_189080 | JGI IMG/M metagenome (GOLD analysis project Ga0265292, IMG submission 189080) | Leachate microbial communities from a municipal landfill in Southern Ontario, Canada - Leachate well 296A | ecosystem: Engineered > Solid waste > Landfill > Unclassified | place: Canada... | reverse complement strand
TTCGTCCCGACCGGACGCCGGGTCGATCACCCTCCCCCCCTTAATGAGCAACATGGGAACCTCCAGCGAGAAGGTAGAGAAGCGCCATCCGAACGGCTACCCCGGACTCGACCTGCCGCAGCACCAGGGACCGTTCGCAGTCGGCCAGTTCGTCGGACAGCTCCACCCCCCGGTTGATCGGTCCCGGATGCATGATCACCGCGTCATCCTTGGCGAGGGAGAAGACGTCACGGTTCAAGCCGAACCTTCGGGAATACTCCCTGAGTGACGGAAAATATGATGTTTTTTGCCTCTCAAGCTGGATCCTGAGCATGATGATGACATCGGCTCCCCGGACCGCTTCACGAATGTCGCTCGTCACGACCGCCCCGGTCCGCTCCATCTCCCGGGGAACGAGGGTCGCCGGTCCGCACAGCCACAGCTTCGCGCCCATCCTCCCGAGGGAGTGGAGGTCCGACCGGACGACCCGGCTGTGGAGGATATCCCCCACGATGGCGATCTTGAGGCCGGCGATCTTCCCCTTCACCTTCAGGATCGTGTAGAGATCGAGCAGGCCCTGGGAAGGATGTTCGTTCGCGCCGTCCCCCGCGTTGATGATCGAGCAGGAGAGGTGGCGGGACAGGAAAAGGGCCGCGCCCGACGCGGAGTGCCGGACCACGAGGATGTTGGGCTTCATCGCCTCGATGTTCCGCGCCGTGTCGAGGAGCGTCTCCCCCTTCGTGACGCTCGAGGTGCTCGAGCTGAAGTTCACCACGTCGGCGGAGAGGCGCTTTCCGGCGATCTCGAACGAGGTTCGGGTCCGCGTGCTGGCCTCGAAGAAGAGGTTCACCACGGTCTTCCCGCGCAGGGCGGGGACCTTCTTGATGTCGCGCGTGAGCACCTCCTCCATCGACCGCGCGGTGTCGATGACGAACTCCATCTCTTCCGGGTGGAAGTCGGACAGCCCGAGGACGTGCCGGCGATGCCATTCCATGGTCTATTCCCCCTTCCCTGGCGGATCTTCCTCCAAGAGGACCGTCCATTCCTCCGGTGTCCCCTCGACCCGCACCAGGACGGTCTCCGACCGGGACGTGGGGACGTTCCGCCCCACGAAGTCGGCGCGGATGGGGAGCTCCCGGTGCCCCCGGTCGATGAGGACCGCCAGCTGGATGTTCCGCGGGCGACCGAAGTCGATCAGCGCGTCCATGGCCGCCCGGATCGTCCTGCCCGTGTAGAGGACGTCGTCGACCAGGATCACCTTCTTGTCGTCGATGGAGAACGGGATCTCCGTCCGCTTCATGCGCGCCTGGTATCCCGCGCGGGCCAGGTCGTCCCGGTAGAGGGTGATGTCGACAAACCCCGTGGGGACGTCCACCCCTTCGATCACCTGGATCTTCCGGCGGATCACCTGGGAAAGGGGGATCCCCCCCGAGGCGATCCCGACGAGGACGATCTGCCCCGCCCCCTTGTTCTTCTCGATGATCTCGTGGGTCAGGCGGGAGAGGACGCGTTCGACGCCCTTGCCGTCCAGGAGGGTCTTCATGCCGGTTTTCTTCATGGGGTCGCGCCTCGTGTCCCGGCCGGTGTGCCGGCGTCGGGCGAAAAAAAATGCCTCTCCGTCGTCGTGGAGAGGCACTGTCGTGATCGGCAACTCTTCATCCTTTGCTAACCTCACGGGATTAGCTTAAAAGGCCATTCGGGATACTACCCCCATTCCCCTCCCGAGTCAACGGCAAAGGGAACGGCAAAGGGAAGGACGGGCACTAACGCAAAACGCGTCCGATCCGATCCCAGCGGACGAGCTCGGGGTAGCGCCCCACGTCCGTCCATCCGACGCCGCGATTCCATTCGATGGAAAAGTAGATGAACAGCGCCTTGCCGATGACGGCGTCCATGTCGACGAATCCCCAGAAGCGGGAGTCGTACGACCGGTCGCGGTTGTCTCCCATCATGAAGAGTTTTCCGGCGGGAACCCGCACGGGGGGCATGTTGTCCCTGCCGCGAATGAAACCTTCGATGGTTTTCCCGTCCGCGAAGCGCGTGTACTCCTCCGCAAGAGGGGCTCCGTTGATGTAGACCGTCTTCTGCCGGACCTCCACGACGTCCCCCGGAGTCCCGACGACACGCTTGATGAAATCCTTGCCCGGGTCCTCGGGAAAGACGAAGACGACGATGTCGCCCCGTTTCGGCGTGGAGAAGGCGAGGATCCGTCCCTTCGTGTACGGCACGTGGTACCCGTAGACGAACTTGTTGACGAAGATGTGGTCCCCGACCAGAAGCGTGTTCTCCATGGAGCCCGACGGGATCTTGAACGCCTGCAGGAGGAGGGTGCGGACGACCAGGGCGATGACCAGCGCGACGCCGAACGCCTCGGCGTACTCCCGGACCTTCCTCTTCTTCGACCCCGCTGCGTGAATCCCAAGTTCCGACATCATCTTCCCCTCTCCAAAGACTGTGCGTATGGTCGCGACTTCGCTCCCCTGTACGCACTATTATGAATCGGTTACTCCTTGACCTTGAGGATGGAGAGGAACGCTTCCTGGGGGATCTCGACGGAGCCGACCTGCTTCATCCGCTTCTTCCCTTCCTTCTGCTTCTCCAGGAGTTTCCGCTTTCTCGAGATGTCGCCGCCGTAGCATTTCGCGATGACGTTCTTCCGGATCGCCTTGACCGACTCCCGGGCGATGATCTTGCCGCCGATCGCCGCCTGGATGACCACCTCGAACATCTGGCGAGGGATCAACTTCCGCAGGCGTTCCGTGACATCCCGCCCCTTCGGGTAGGCGTTGTCCCGGTGCACGATGAGCGAAAGGGCGTCCACCTTGTCCCCGTTGAGCAGGATGTCGAGCCGGACGAGGTTGGACTGCTGAAATCGGAGAAAGTCGTAATCCATCGAGGCGTACCCGCGGGAGGCGGTCTTGAGCTTGTCGTAGAAGTCGAGAACGATCTCGTTCAGCGGCAGTTCGTACTCGAGGATGACCCGGGCCGCCGAGACGAACTTCATCTGCCGCTGCACGCCCCGCCGCTCTTCGCAAAGCTTGAGGACGTTTCCCAGATATTCCGCCGGCAGGTGGATCGTCGCGTGAATGATCGGCTCCTCGATATGGTCGAGCTCCACCGGTTCCGGGAGCCTGGCGGGGCTATCGACCTCCAGGACCGTGCCGTCGATCTTCACCGCGCGGTACCCGACGGTGGGCGCCGTTGTGATCAGCTCCACGCTGTATTCGCGCTCCAGGCGCTCCTGGACGATCTCCATGTGGAGCAGCCCGAGAAATCCGCACCGGAAGCCGAACCCCAGCGCCACGGAGCTCTCCGGCTCCGCCGTGAACGAGGAGTCGTTCAGCCGGAGCTTGTCGATCGCCGTCCGCAGCTGGGGGTACTGGTCGGAGGCGAGCGGGTAGACCCCCGCGAACACCATCGGCCGGACGACCTTGAACCCCGGGAGCGGCCTGGCTGCAGGATGGCGCGTGTCGGTGATCGTGTCGCCCACCTTCGTCTCGGTCAGTTCCTTGATGTTGGCGATCACGAAACCGACTTCCCCGGTCCCCAGCGCCTGCAGTTCCGTCGGATGGGGAGAGAAGACGCCGACCTTCTGCACCTCGAACGAATTCCCCGTCGCCATGAAGGTGACCCGCTGACCGGACCGGATCGCGCCGTCCAGCACCCGCGCGAGAACGACCACGCCGGCGTAGTTGTCGAACCAGGAATCGATGATCAGCGCCTTGGTCGGCGCGTCCGGATCCCCCTCGGGCGGGGGAACCAGCCGGATCACCTTTTCGAGCAGTTCCGGGACGCCGGTCCCCTTCTTGGCGCTGACCGCAAGGATCCCGGAGGTGTCGAGGCCGATGACGTCTTCGATCTCCTGCCGCACCCGTTCGGTCTCCGCGTTCGGAAGATCGATCTTGTTCAGGACGGGGATGACCTCGAGGTTCAGGTCGAGGGCCATGTAGACGTTGGCCAGCGTCTGGGCCTCCACGCCCTGCGACGCGTCCACGACGAGGATCGCTCCCTCGCAGGCGCTCAGGCTGCGGGACACCTCGTAGGAGAAGTCGACGTGGCCGGGGGTGTCGATGAGGTTGAGGATGTATTCCTTCCCGTCCTCCGCGCGGTGGCGCATCCGGACGGTCTGGGCCTTGATCGTGATCCCGCGCTCCCGTTCGAGGTCCATCTTGTCCAGGAACTGGTCGACCTTCTCCCGATCCGAAAGGGTGCCGGTGATCTCGAGGAGCCGGTCGGCCAGGGTGGACTTCCCGTGGTCGATGTGGGCGATGATGGAAAAATTGCGGATGTTCTCTATTCGCATGTCTACCAGGTTCCGGAGGATTTCACCTTGTCTCGGAAGTACGCCAGCGTGAGGGCGAGCCCTTCGTCCAACGAGAATTCAGGATACCACCCCAACTCGTCGAAGGCCATCCCGTTTTCGATGACCGACCGGCGCTGCTCCCCCGGCATCGCCGGCCCGTGGAGCTCTTCCTGGCGGCTCCCGGAGAGGTCCCGCAGCGTCCTGAAGAGGGTGTTCACGTCGGTCTCGATCCCGGTGCCGATGTTGACGGAGAGCCCATCCCCGCGGGAGAGCGCCGCGAGATTGGCGCGCACGACGTCCCCCACATACACGTAATCGCGGGTCTGCAACCCGTCGCCGTTGACGAGGGCGGTCTGCCCCTTCAGCAGCCGCTCGCAGAAGATGGCGACCACGCCCGCCTCGCCGTGGGGATCCTGCCGCGGCCCGTACACGTTCGAGTACCGAAGCGCCGTGTACTCCAGGCCGTACTGGACACGGTAGTAATGTAGGTAGAGTTCCACGGAGACTTTCGCCACCCCGTAGGGGGAAATTGGCCGCAGCGGGTGTTTTTCGTCCGCGGGGAAGTTCTCCTGTTCGCCGTATCCGGCGCCTCCGGAGGAGGAGAAGAGCACCTTCCGGACCCCGTGCTCCCGCGCCGCCTCGAGAAGAACGAGCGTGCTCAGGATGTTCTCCTTCGCGTCGAAGACGGGATCGGCGACGGACTTGCGCACGTTGATCTGCGCCGCGTGGTGGCAGAGGACCTCCGGCCGGAAGGTTCGGATCGCCTCGACGGCGGTTTCCGACCCCGCATCTCCGAAGACGAACCGCGCGGCCTCGGGGACGTTCTCCTTCTTCCCGGACGAAAGGTTGTCCAGCACGAGGACCTCGTGGCCCGCTTCGACGTACGCCTGCGCGACATGGGAAGCGATGAATCCCGCCCCCCCGGTGACCATGATCCGCATCGTTTCTCCCTCCGGCCTCGAAATTGTCCGCTTCCGGAACGTCAGTTTCCCACGGAACCGATCCCCTTGAGCCCGAACGACAGCCTCACGCTCGTGTCGTCGGGCTGTGTCTTCCGCTCGACGGTGAACCCGACGCTCCAGCAGTCGCTTCGCGGAAACACCGACACTCCCACGGCCCCCCCGGAGATGTAGCCGTTCCTCACGGAGTAGTTCGCCAGCGCCTGGAGGCGGAGCCAGCGCAGCAGGCGCCACGCGAAAGTCCCCCGCACGTCTTCCGCCAGATCCCTGGAAAGACGGTACTCGGCGAGGACCCGGTGATCGTCGTCTTTTTTGTATTCCCCGCTGACCGCACCGACCGTGAAGGAGTTCTCCACCGGATCGAAGAGCGCCTCGCCCTGGAACCGCCACCGCTCGATGGGGGTCACCCCGATCTTTGCGTAAACGTCCGAGGGGGCGTCGTTCTTCTTCGGGGGACGACCCGTTCCCGTGTCGATCTGGTCCCGCAACGCCCGCACATAGGGGGCGAGCGGATCGACGTACGGGCTCCCCGACGGCTCTTTCCCCCCGAGATCATAGGCCCACTCGATGTGGAACGACAGGAACTCCTTCGGCGCGGCACCGTCCTTCACCCCGAGAAGGCGCTGTGAAAGCGTGAAGAGAAACTGGCTCTGGGGCGCCAGCCGCGACCAACGGTCGGTGACGGGAAGATCGTCCTGGCGGATCTTCGGAACGTAACGGTATCCCGCCGAGATCCCCGCCGTATGGACGAGAGCCCGCCCCGGGAAATCCCCGCGTGCATCCGCCGAGAGCGTCGCCCCGCCTCCGGGCACGAAGCGCCCGAGATCGGACGGGCCGCCCGCCGGAGATCGTTCGAACCGGGTTCCGAGAACGTCCGCGAATAAATACGGCACCAAGGTGAAGGAACGGTACAGCGGAATCGCCCGTGAAACCTCCCCGAACCCCCTCGCGCGCACTTCGTCGAAGGCGTCCCTGCGCTGGAACCGGCTTGCGGAGATCTCTCCGGAAAGGTCAACCCCGGCGATCGGGATCCCCGCGGGCAGGAGCGTCATCGTGTACTCCGGCACCCGCTGCACGGTGTTGTCCGGCCCGGCGATCTCCTGAAGGTCCTTGTTCCACAGGATCGAGACCGCGTGTTCCGAGTGCGCTCCCGCGGCGGACGCGAACCCTTCCGATCGGGCGTGGCGCTGCGACCGGAGCGCTTCCAGGTCGACCAGGTCGAGGTAATACCGGGGATCGCTCGGGAATTCCAATTTCGCGTTCGCGGTGAAGGGCCCGGAACGGAAAACGTTTTCCCCGTAATAGCGCGCCCGGTTCCGGTTGTCGACGCGGTCCCGGAACATCGTCGCGCTGATCGCCCCCTCCGATGCCGGATTCAGGACGAACCGGTACTCTGCTTCCGGACGGTATCCGCGGCGGCTCATCGCATCGAGCGTCACGGTGGCGTCGCTCCAGCGGTTGATCACCCGGTAGTACGGCATCTGCAGCGTATATCCCCTGGACCGGTTGGAGGAGAAGTTCGGGAGCAGGAGTCCGCTCTGCCGCGTCATCTTGACGGGAAACGCCCCCCACGGCAGCCACAGGACGGGAACGCCACGGATGCGGAACGTGATGTCCTTCCCGATCGCGTACTGATCGAGAGTGACCCGCGCCCGGCGCACCTCGAACTTCCAGTCCGGCTCGGGGTCGCACGGGCATGTGGTCAGACTCCCCTTTTCGATCAGGAACGAACTCTTCCCGGTCTTCTCGATCCTGCGGCTCGCGATCAGATAATTGCTGCTGCTGATCCGGATGGTGCCGTTGTAGAGGACTCCCGTCTCCGAGTCGAGGTTGATCGTGATCCGGTCGAACGCGAACTCCTCGTCCGCATCCTTGTACCGCACCTTCCCGGACAGGTCCGCCTCCCCCGTCGCCGAATCGTAACGGATCCGGTCGGCACGCATCGACCGCGTTCCGAACGCCAGTTCGACGTTCCCCTCCGCCAGGGCGACCCCGGTATCCTCGTCGTAAGAAAGCGTGTCGGCGGTCATCTGAACCGGGGCGTCGAGACGGATCCCCGATTTCGAGAAGTCCTTCAGGGCGGAGGGAAGGGGTAGCCGGACCTCCGCGGAGACGTCCGCAACGCCCGCGACGATGAGCAGGAGACCGATGACGACGCTACGGAGCCGTTTCACGGCACGAAACCGACGCGATGCCGGTAGGCGTCCCCCGCGGCGGCGAGCGAACCGCACACGAGCACGACGCCGCCCTTCCCGGCCCACCGGCGCGCGATCCGCCAGCCTTCCGGAAAGTCTCCCGCGAGGCGGCAGGCGACCCCCTGTTTCGCGCAGGCTTCCGCGAGCGCTCCCTTTCCCGCCCCGCGCGGGTGCGAGAGCGGATACGTCACGATCCCGTCGAGGTGTCGTCCGAGGTTCCGCAGGTACCCCGAGGCGTCCTTGTCGGAAAGCATGCTCCACAGGGCGACCAGCCGCCTCCCCTCGCCCCAGGGGGGAATCCCCGAGATCTCACCCGCCAGCGCGGACGCCGCCTCCGGGTTGTGCCCCCCGTCGACCCACGCCCCTGCGTTCTTCCGGAGCGGGAGCGGGCACCATCGGCCGGGCCATCGCGAGTCCGGGAGCGCCTTCGTTGCCGCCGCGGCGAAGGCGGCGGGCCCGATCCCCTCGCCGGACGCGAGGAGCCACGAGGCGGCCAGCGCAACGGCGGCGTTGTCGCGCTGGAACCCGCCGATCCTCCCCACCCGCAACCGATCGAGATCGAGGCCGGGGAGCGTCACCGCGATCGTCCCGTCCCGACGCTCCCTCCAGTCGAAGGTCCGGCCGAGTTCCCAGGCGCCGCACCCGAGCCGCCGGGCGCGCCGCAGGACGACGGCGCGGGCGGCCGGCCGCAGCCGTCCGGTCACGAGCGGGACGCCCCTGCGAAGGATCCCCGCCTTTTCCGCGGCGATCGATCCGAGCGTTTTCCCAAGCCACTCCCGGTGGTCGTATCCGACGGTCGTGATGACCGACACCGCCGGGCGGCACGCGCTGGTCGCGTCCCATCGTCCGCCGATCCCCGCCTCCATGACCACGATCCGGACGCCCTTGCGCCGGAACCAGTCCGAGGCGGACCATGTCATCTTCTCGAACCATGTCAGAGGATCCCCCGCGGGAGAGAGACGCTCCGCGACGCGAAAACCGTCACGAAGCGCGGGGGGGGAGATCATTTTCCCGTCGATGCGGACCCGCTCTTCCGGCGCGACAAGGTGTGGGGAGGTGTACAGGCCGACGGGGCCCAGCGGCAAACGGCGCAGGACGTCGTACGCGAAAGAGGCGGTGGACCCCTTGCCGTTGGTCCCCGCGACGTGGAGGGTACGGAACGCCTTCTCCGGGTGCCCGGACCGGGAAAACGCCGACACGATCCGGGACAGCCCGGGGCGGACGATTTCCGGGCCGGAAGGTCCGGTTCCCCCGATCATCGATCCCCGGAACCCGACAAGTACCGCAGGATCAGCGAAAGCGTCGCCTTGAGCCGGCTGCGTTCCACGATCATGTCCAGCATCCCGTGTTCGAGGAGAAACTCGGCGCGCTGGAACCCCTCCGGCAGTTTCTGCCGGATCGTCTGCTCGATCACCCGCGGCCCCGCGAACCCGACCAGCGCCCCCGGCTCGGAGATGATGACGTCCCCCAGCATCGCGAAGCTCGCCGCCACCCCGCCGGTGGTGGGATCGGTCAGCACGCTGATGAAGGGAAGGCGGGCGTCGGAGAGACGGCCGAGCGCCGCGCTCGTCTTGGCCATCTGCATCAGCGAGAGGGTCCCCTCCTGCATGCGCGCCCCTCCGGAAGCGCTGAAGATGATGAGGGGGATGCGGGATTCGAGGGCGACTTCGGCCGTGATGGCGATCTTCTCCCCGACGACGCTTCCCATCGAGCCGCCCTGGAACTCGAAATCGAGCACCGCCAGGGCCACCTCGACCCCCTGGATCTTCCCCTTCCCCGTGATGACCGCTTCCTTGCGCCCCGTCTTCTTCTTCGCCTCCTTCAGGCGATCGACGTACTTCTTCGTGTCCGTGAAGTTCAGGACGTCCACCGACTCCATCTCCTCGCCGAACTCGACGAAGGTCCCCTCGTCGATCACGGCGCGGATCCGCTCCCGGGCGGGGATCCGGAAATGGTAGACGCATTTGGGGCAGACGTTCAGGTTCCGTTCCACCTCGGGCTTGTAGATGATCTCGAGGCAGGCGTCGCACTTGATCCACATCCCCTCGGGGATCTTGATCTTCCTGTCGCTTTCGTCCTTTTTCCGGAAGAGTCGAATCGCCATGGCCATGTCACCTCAGTGCCTTTTTGAGGGATCGGACGAACCGGGAAAGCTCCGCGGGTCCCCGGGGGCCGCGGCCGTTCCTTTCGACGATCTTGACGCAGGCGCTCCCGACGACCGCCGCGTCGGCGTGCCGGGTGGCGGCCGCCGCCATCGCCGGCGAGGAGATCCCGAATCCGACGGCCACAGGGAGCCGCGTCGCCTTCGCGACCTTCCTGGTCCACGCCGCGACCGAAGGAGGGAGGGTTTTCCGGACCCCGGTGACCCCGGTCACGGAGATCAGGTACAGGAACCCGGAGCCCGCGCGGTCGATCGCGCGGACCCGCGCCATCCCACTTGTGGGGGCGGCCAGGGGGATCCAGTCGAGCCCCGCCTTCCGGATCGACGGCAGCGCCTCTCCCCTCTCCTCGAACGGCAGGTCGACCACCAGGAACCCGTCGACTCCCGCCTCCCGTGCATCTTCGCACAGGGAGGGCCAGCCGTACCGGTGAAACGGGTTGCAATATCCGAAGAGCACGACCGGCGTGGCGTGCGTGCCGCGGAATCTCCGCACCAGCTCGAGGGCCCCCGCGACATTCATCCCCGACGACAGCGCCCGCCGCGAGGCCGCCTCGATCGTGGGGCCGTCCGCCGTGGGATCCGAAAAGGGAACGCCCACCTCGATGATGTCGGCCCCGGCGTCCGCGGCCGCCCGGAGGTATCGGAGGGATGCCGCCGGCGTCGGGTCTCCCGCGGTCAGGTAGACCACGAGTCCCCTCTCCCCGGACGCGCGGAGGCGCCGGAAGGCGGCGTCAATCGCCGTCACGGCCGCCCTCCCGCAATTCCATCAGGATCCCCATGTCCTTGTCGCCCCGCCCGGAGAGGTTCACCAGGACGGTCCCGGACGGCCGCATCGTTTTCGCCAGGCGGTACGCGAACGCGACGGCGTGGGACGACTCGAGCGCCGGCTGGATCCCCTCGTACCGGGAAAGCAGGGAGAAACCCGAGAGCGCCTGCGCGTCCGTCACGGAGACGTATTCCGCCCTGCCGGTCTCCTTCAACCACGCGTGCTCCGGACCCACCCCGGGGTAGTCCAGCCCCGCGGAGATCGAGTGGGCTTCGAGGATCTGTCCGTTCGCGTCCTGCAGGAGGAACGATTTGCTCCCGTGGAGCACGCCGACCTTCCCGCGGGAGAGCGTGGCCCCGTGTTTCCCGGAAGAGAGACCGAGACCCCCCGCCTCCACCCCGTAGAGCCGCACCCGGGGATACCGCAGGAAGGAGGTGAAGATCCCCATCGCGTTGCTCCCCCCTCCCACGCACGCCACGACGGCGGTCGGCAGTTTCCCTTCCGCCTTCCGGAACTGGGGCAGCGCTTCCCGCCCGATCACCGACTGGAAGTCCCGGACCATCTCCGGGTACGGGTGCGGCCCCGCCGTGGATCCGATCAGGTAGTAGGTGGTCCGGACGTTCGTCACCCAGTCGCGAAGCGCCTCGTTCATGGCGTCCTTCAGCGTCCGGCTCCCCGAGGTCACCGGGTTGACGCGGGCTCCGAGCAGGCGCATCCGGAAGACATTGTGGGACTGCCGCCGGACGTCCTCTTCCCCCATGTAGATCTCGCACGGGATCCCCATCCTGGCGCAGACGGTGGCCGTCGCGACGCCGTGCTGGCCCGCGCCCGTTTCGGCGATGATCCGCCGCTTCCCCATCCTGCGCGCCAGCAGCCCCTGCCCCAGCGTGTTGTTGATCTTGTGCGACCCGGTGTGGGCGAGGTCCTCCCGCTTGATGTGGATCCGGGCGCCTCCCGCCTTTTCCGTCAGCCGCTCCGCGAAGTACAGCGGGGTCGGCCGGCCGGCGTAATTTTTCAGGAGACCGTCGAGCTCCCGATGGAAGGATCGGTCGCGCCACGCCTCCCGGTACGCCTTTTCCAGTTCGATCAGGGCGGACATCAGCGTCTCGGCGACGTACCTCCCCCCGAAGGGGCCGAAGTGGCCCGCCGGATCCGGCATCCTGTTCCCCTTACGTTTCCGCAACGCGGAACCCCGCTTTCGCGCGTTCGATGAACGTTTTAACCTTTGCCGGGTCTTTCCTTCCCGTTGACGACTCCACGCCGGAGGCGACATCGACTCCGAACGGGCGCGCCGCGAGGATGGCGCGCTCGACGTTCGAAGGTGTGAGCCCGCCCGCAAGAAGCCACGGCTTCCGCGCGCCTCCCGGACCCCGCACTCCCGCGACCCCCGGGAAGCGCTCCCCGAGCTCCCCCCACGCCAGCTCCCGACCCGTCCCGCCGTAGTCGCCCTTGCCGCCGGCGTCGAACAGGAACGCCTCGCACGGATACGCGAGGAGCGCCGGAAGATCCGGGGTGCGATCCGCGTGGACCGCCTTCATCCGCCAGAGCGGGATGCGGGAGGCGTCCCCGGGAGGCTCGTCCCCGTGAAGCTGCACCCGGCGGATTCCAAGCCGCCCGCACAGCGCCACGATCGTCCCCGGGGACTCGTTCACGAACACCCCGACGACCTCCGCCCGATCCCCCACCGCACCCACGATCTCCCGGGCGAGTTCTTCCGGGACGAACCGCGGCGACCCCGGAAAAAAGTTGATCCCGATCGCATCCGCCCCGCACGCGACGGCGTGCGCCGCGTCCTCCGTACGGGTCACCCCGCAGATCTTGATGCGGAACATCCCCGGGGACTAGCCCTCGACCTTGGGGAGGCGGTGAAGCGCCTCTGCGATCTTCTCCTCCGGGTAGTCGAAATCCTTCAGGCGCCCGTTGAGGTAGTCGTCGTAGGCGGTCATGTCGAAGAACCCGTGTCCGCTCAGGTTGAAGAGGATGGTCTTCCGCTTCCCCTCCTCGTCCGCGCGCTTCGCCTCGAGGATCGCCGAGTGGATGGCGTGGGACGACTCGGGCGCCGGCAGGATCCCCTCCGTCCGCGCGAAGATCATCGCGCTCTCGAAGACGGCGATCTGACCGTACGCCTGGGCCTCGAGCAACCCCTCGTGGCGAAGCTGGCTGACCAGCGCCGAGTCCCCGTGGTACCGGAGCCCCCCCGCATGGATCCCGGCGGGCACGAAATCGTGCCCGAGGGTGTACATCTTGATCATCGGCGTGAGTTTCGCCGTGTCCCCGAAATCGTAGGCGTAGATCCCCTTGGTGAGCGTCGGGCAGGAGGACGGCTCGACGGCGACGATTCGCGGATTTTTTTTCCCCGCGATCTTGTCCCGCAGGAAGGGGAAGCCGATCCCGGCGAGGTTGCTCCCTCCGCCGCAGCACGCGATGACGACGTCGGGGTAATCCCCGGCCAGCTTCATCTGCTCCTTCGCCTCGAGGCCGATGACCGTCTGGTGGAGACAGACGTGGTTGAGGACAGACCCGAGGGCGTAGCTGGTGTCCTCGCGCGTCGCGGCGTCCTCGACCGCCTCGCTGATCGCGATGCCGAGGGATCCGGGGGAGTCGGGATCCGCGGCAAGGAGGACTCGTCCCGAGTTGGTGTCCCGGCTGGGGGACGGCACGACCTTCGCCCCCCAGGTTTCCATGAGCATGCGGCGGTACGGCTTCTGGTTGTAGCTGACCTTCACCATGTACACCTTCACCTCGAGGCCGAAGAACGACCCGGCGAGGGCCATGGCGGAACCCCACTGCCCGGCCCCCGTCTCCGTCGCGATCCTCTTTCGTCCCGCCATCTTGTTGTAATACGCCTGGGGGATGGAGGTGTTCGGCTTGTGGCTCCCCGCGGGACTGACGCCCTCGTACTTGTAGTAGATCTTCGACTTCGTCCCCAGCGCCTCCTCGAGACGAAGGGCGCGGAACATCGGGGTCGGCCGCCAGAGGGTGTAGATGTCCCGGACCGCCTCCGGGATCGGGATCTCCCGCTGCGACGACACTTCCTGCTCGATCAGGGGCATGGGGAAGAGCGGGGCGAGATCGTCGGGGCTCACCGGCTTGCCGGTGCCGGGGTGGAGCACCGCCGCCGGTCGGTTCGGCATGTCCGCCATGATGTTGTACCAGGTCTTCGGTATCTCCGAGTCCTTGAGGAGAAACTTCACTTTCATCGCGTCGGCTCCTTTGCGCCTTGGTCGATCATTGGATGCCCGTTCATTTTCCCACATACCCGCGGATCGTGTCAGCGGGGTCTTTGCTCCCGGCCAGGGACTCCCCGATCAGGAAGAGGCGGGCGCCGGCCCTGTGGAAGCCCCGAACCTGGTCCGCCGTCGAGATGCCGCTTTCCACGACCGGGTACACCCCGGCCGGAAGAAGGGGGAGCAACCGCGCCCCCGTGGACAGGTCCACGGTCAAGGTGTCCAGGTTCCGGTTGTTGATCCCGATCAGCCGCGCCCCCGAACGGGCGGCGATCGCGATCTCCGCCGCGTCGCGCGCTTCCACCAGCGGTTCGAGCCGGTGCGCGAAGGCCAGCGCCGCCATCTCCCCCGTCTTCTCCCCGAGGACGGAGACCATGAGCAGGACGAGATCGGCGCCGTGCGCCCGGGACTCCGCCAGCATGTATTCGTCCAGCACGAAATCCTTCCGCAGAAGCGTCGCCTCCGGGAACGCGGCACGGACGTCCGAGAGGTCCGTGAGCGACCCCCCGAAGCTGCGGCCCTCCGTCAGCACGGAGACCGCCCACGCGCCCCCCGCAAGATAGGCGCCGGCGGTCGCGACGGCGTCGAGATCGCGGCGGATCCATCCCCGCGAAGGAGAGGCGCGTTTGATCTCGGCGATGATGCCCGGACCTTCCGGGATCGTCCGGAGGAGATCCCTTGCAGGCCCGCGTATCGAAGCGATCCGAAGAAGATCCCCGATCGGAACGAGCGCCTTCCGTACGGAAAGTTCCTCGCGGACGCCCGACAGGATGCGACCGAGGTGGGTCAGCGCGCTTCCCTCTTTCCGAGGATGACGAGGAATGCCCGAAGACGTTCCATCGCCGCGCCCGAATCGATCGAGCGGGTCGCCGCCCGCACCCCCTCCCGCAGGTCCTCCGCGGCCCCGCCGGCGACCGCGGCGAAGGCGGCGTTCACGAGGACGGCCTGGCGCGCCGGACCTGGATCGCCCGAGAGAACCCCCGTGAGGATCTTCGCGTTCGCGGCGGCATCCCCCCCGCGAAGGGCGCTCAGGGGGACATACTCGAACCCGAACGGGCGCGGGTCGAAGAGGAAACGCTTCACCTTCCCCTCCCGCACTTCCCAGACGATCGTCGGCGCGGCGAGGGAGACCTCGTCCAGTCCGTCGGTCCCGTGAACCACGAACGCGTGCAGGTGGCCGGATTCCGCGAGAACCTTGGCGTACGTGTCCCCGAGCTCCTCGCTGAACACGCCGACGACCTGGCGCCGCACGCCGGCGGGATTGCTGATCGGGCCGAGGATGTTGAAGATCGTCCGGATGGCGATCTCCCGTCGCGGGCCGATGGCGTATTTCATCGCGGCGTGGAACCTGGGGGCGAACATGAAGGTGATCCCGGCCTCGTCGAGGGCGCGCTGCACCCTCGACGGGTCCGCGTTCAGATCCATGCCGAGCGCTTCCAGCACGTCCGCGCTTCCGGACCGGCTGGTCACGGACCGGTTCCCGTGCTTGGCCACGGCGATGCCGGCCCCCGCGGCGACGAACGCCACGGTGGTGGAAATGTTGAACGTGCCGGCGCGGTCCCCTCCCGTTCCGCACGTGTCGAGAACCTCTTTCCCCGCCGGAGGGACGATGCGGATCGCCTTCTGCCGCATCACCTCCGCGGCCGCGGCGATCTCCGTGATCGTCTCCCCCTTCATGGAGAGACAGGAGAGGAACGATGCGATCTGGGCGGGGGAAGCCTCACCCCCCATGATCATCCGCATCGCGTCCCGCATCCCGTCGGCCGACAGGTTCTTGCGCCCCGACACGGCGGCGATCGCCTCCCGGATGTTCCCGAACTCGCGCAGCACCGGCTGGGACGGGTCGATGAGGGAAAGGAAATTCTCGAGGAGCCGCATTCCCGACTGGGTCAGGATCGACTCCGGGTGGAACTGCACGCCGAAGACCGGTTTTTCGAGGTGGCGCACCCCCATCACCTCGCCGTCCTCGGCCTCGGCGCAAACCTCCAGTTCCGGAGGAAGGGTCCCGCGCTCCACGGCGAGGGAATGGTACCGCATGGCGGTCATCGGGTTCTCGATCATCGAGAAGATCCCCTTGCCGTTGTGCCGGACGCGGGAGGTCTTCCCGTGCATGAGCGCCTGGGCGTGGACGATCCGTCCCCCGAACGCCTGCCCGATGCACTGGTGCCCCAGACAGACCCCGAGAATGGGGATCCGGTCCTCGAACGCCCGGATCGCGTCGAGAGAGATCCCGGCCTCGTCCGGCCCGCCCGGCCCCGGCGAGATCACCAGGCCGGCGGGGTTCCGGAGCGCCAGCTCCTCCACCGTGATCGCGTCGTTGCGGAACACCGCCACCTCGGCGCCGAGTTCGCTGAAATATTGCACGAGGTTCCAGGTGAACGAATCGTAATTGTCGATGACGGCGATCATGGCGCCTCCAGCGTTTCCGGCGACACGCCGACGGCGCGGAAGAGGATCTTCGCCTTGATCAGGATCTCGTCCCACTCCCGCGCCGGGTCCGAATCCGCGACGATCCCCGCCCCGGCCTGGATCATCGCCTCCCCCCCCGACATCACGATGGTCCGGATGGCGATGCAGAAGTCCATGCTTCCCTGCAGGTCGAAATACCCCACCGCCCCCGCGTAGATCCCGCGGCGGAACGGTTCGAGTTCGGAGATGATCTGCATCGCCCGGACCTTCGGGGCGCCCGAGACCGTCCCCGCGGGAAACGCCGCGCGGAGCACGTCGAACGCGGTGAGCCCCTCGCGAAGCTTCCCGACCACGTTCGACACGATGTGCATGACGTGCGAGTACCGCTCGATCCCCATCAGTTCGTCGGCTTTCACGGATCCCCACGCGGCGACCCGGCCCACGTCGTTGCGGCCAAGGTCCACGAGCATCACGTGCTCCGCGAGCTCCTTCGGATCCGACAGCAGCTCCGCCTCCAGCCGGCGGTCCTCCGAGGGGGTGGCGCCCCGGGGGCGCGTCCCGGCGATCGGCCGGAGCTGGATCTCGTCCCCCTCGAGCCGAACGAGGATCTCCGGCGAGGAACCGACGATCGACAGGTCCCCCATTCTCAGCAGGTACATGTAGGGGGAGGGATTGAGGGCGCGAAGGACGCGGTACACCTCGGCGGGAGTCCGTCGCGTGCGGACGGTCGCCCGGTTGGAGAGAACCACCTGGATGATGTCGCCGTTCCGGATGTGCTCCTTGGCCTTGCGCACCGCGTCGAGGAACGCCCCGCGGGGCATCTCGAACGCGGGTTTCTCCCCACCGTCGTCCCCGTCGGGGACTTCGGATCCTTCCAGCGGCACGCGGAGGATTTCCCGAACTTCCTCGATGGCCTCGAGCGCCCTCGCGTAGGCGGCGCCCGGGTCCTCCCCGGCGTGAACCGAACCGTGAGCGACGATGAGGATCGTGTGCCGGACGTTGTCGAAGATCACGAGCCGGGACGGAAAGAGAAACATCGCGTCGGGGGCGTCGGTCAACGGCTTGTCCCCCCCGATTTTTTCGAGGTACCGGACGTAGTCGTACCCGATGTACCCGACCGCGCCCCCCGAAAGCCTCGGGAGTCCCGGCGCCGGCCGGTACCGGATTTCCTTCAGGATCCCCGCGAGCGCGTCGAGCGGATCCCCGGTGACGGGAACGTTCCGCGGCTCCCCCCCCTGTCGGACCGAGATCCCGTTCGCGTCGGCGCGAAACCGGAGATGAGGGTCGAAACCGATGAAGGAGTACCGGGCCCACTTCTCCCCCCCCTCGACGCTCTCCAGCAGGAAGTGGTCGGTCGGGAAACGGGCCGAAATCTTCAGGTAGGCGGAGACCGGGGTCTCGAGGTCGGCGTGAAACTCCCGGAAGACGGGGACCAGCGTTCCTTCCTCCGCCTGCCGGAGAAACTGTTCCTTGTCGGGGACGATCACGGCGTCACCTCATCCCTTCAGCAGGATAACGTCGATCTTCATCTCGGCGCGTATCGCTTTCATCGCCTCCATGGCCTCCTCGCGGGATCCGAACGGTCCCACGCGGACGCGGTACACCTCCCCGTGCTTCCGGGTCGTCGCGTGGATCACTTTCGCCTTGTATCCTCCCCGGTCGAGGCGCTTCCGCAAAGCGTCGGCGGTTTCGCGGGTTTTCATCGCCCCCGCCTGCAGCATGAACTTCCCTTCCCCGGAAGGGGCGGCAACCGGGGCCTTCTCCTTTTTCTTCCCCATCGGTTCCGGGGAGGGATCCTTCCGGGAGAGCGACTCGGGGAAGGTGGCCTCGGACTCCGTCTTCTTCAGATCGTCTCCGGCGGTCGGGGGCTCCGCCGCGGGAGGGGCCACCCCCGGGACCTTCACCGCTTCCTCCGAAAACGCCGACATGTCCTTCCGGATCTCCGCGGAGGTGGGGATCCGCGCGCCGTTCTCCCCCACTGTGCCCCGGGGAGCGATTTTCCCCCCCGCCTCCTTCCCTGCGCCCTTCTCG
>Ga0265292_1001707_pt1 | contig 18061 bp, 17 predicted proteins | sample Munlanlewell296A_FD_189080 | JGI IMG/M metagenome (GOLD analysis project Ga0265292, IMG submission 189080) | Leachate microbial communities from a municipal landfill in Southern Ontario, Canada - Leachate well 296A | ecosystem: Engineered > Solid waste > Landfill > Unclassified | place: Canada... | reverse complement strand
ACGGCGCCTTGCAACGAAATCACGACGCTATAGGCGCGACCAAACTCGATGATGCCAACGAGCATGATCAGCATCAATGGGACAGTCAGCGCAAATTCCAACACGGCCGCACCACGATCCGTTTTCTCAGAAGACCGTTTGAAAATGCCCATACGTCGCACAGTCTCAGAGTCACGGCACTGTCGTCGGGGTCGGAAGATTGTCGCTACCATTGCGACCATGGACAAAATTCAACTTTTGAGTGGAGTGTTGACGAAAACTGGTGACCTTTTGGAGGGAACCAAGAAGGATATGAAGGAGCTCCCGACTCCATGTTCGGAATTCCGAGTCGAAGACCTCGTCAACCATATGGTCGGATGGACGCGAGTCTTTGATGCCAACTGCAACTCTCGTAGCATCGAAGGGGACGCCAACCAATACGAGTGCAAAATTCATCCGGCTAGCGAATACAAAGCCGCGGCGACAAGTCTCCTCGACGGTTGGAAGAAATTTGGCTTCGACCGCAAGGTTCAATTGATGAGCAGTGAGCTGCCGGCCGAGTCGGTGTTCAACATGACCGTCATGGAAGCCGCTACGCACGGCTGGGACCTGGCGGTCGCCACCGGCCAACCGATTCCGTACACCGAACAAGAAGCCCAAGAGATTTTGACGCGCGCGGTGGCAACTTTGCCAGCCCAATATCGCGGAACGGACAAGCCTTTTGCCGAAATTGTCGAGGTCGCCGCTTCCGCGCCGGCTATCGACCGCTTGGCTGGCTTCATGGGTCGAAAGCCTTAAGTAACTAAGCATTGGCTTTACGCTTCCGGCGGCGTTTTGACTCATTCAACGCTGTGAGATCGTCCGGGTTCAACAATTTGCGCGCGAGATCGACAAAAGTCTTCGCCTCGGTCGACTTCGGATCGGTCTGCACAACCGCCTTGCCAGAGTTCAAACGCTTTGGCAAAAGTGTCGACGCGGCAAGGCTGTTGGTAATTGGAAGCCCGACGGCCTCAACAATGTCGTCAATCTGCAAACCGGTATCTTTGGTGACACGATTCAAAACAAAGTGCCTCGATTGACTCGGCATTCCAAGACGATCGAGTAGTTGCATTTCTTTGACTAGGTTGCGAACGCTGGCAACGTCCATAGTTGCCACAAACAGGAGGTCCGAAGCGAAACTGATTGCTGCCAAGCTTCGTTCGTCGATGCCGGCAGCAGTGTCGACGACTATGTAGTCAAATTCGTCGAGCATGATTTCCAGCAATTCCTCCGCAAAGGACTTGTCGATCATGTCGGCTTCCTCAGGGCTGGAAGACGATGGCAAAACCAGAAGAGACCCCGACGTATCCCTTGACATAAATAACTTGACCGATGTTGCGTCCAACCTGGTCACGTTTCCCAAATCTGTGAGCGTGCGCTCAGGTGTCAATCCAAGTGCGGTAGCAACGTCGCCGAATTGACAATCGAAATCGATAAGTAAGGTTCGGTTTGGGGCAACATTGGCTAATGCGGCTGCCAGATTGACGGCCACCGTGGTCTTGCCCGAACCGCCTTTAGGTGACAAAACCGTGATTAGGCGTCCTCTCTTTCGCTCGGAAGGTGAAGGGGCCTCAAAGTGAGAATGCATTCGAGCGCCGCGTTCAACTGCGCTGCTAATTGCGGAAATCAAATCTGTTTCACTCGAATCAGGGTCGACGATGTTGTGAATACCAATGAGGGCGGCCAACGCCCACTTTTCGGGAGATGTCGTCGTCACAAGGACTACTTCGGTTGGTGCCGACAGGAGAAGCAGACGTCGGGCAAGGCCGAAGGCAAAGATTGGCGAGATGTCGGATCCGATAAATATTGCTGTCGGCTCGTGGGAAAGTAATTCGACCGCCGTGCTCTCGATGTCGTTAGCGAAAACCGAATCGGACCCTAGGTGAATGAATTCAACTCGATTGTCGAAAACGTTTGTCGAACGAATTGACTCAATCGACGAGTATCTACCTAAGTCTCCAAGAAATACGACCTTGTGCATGATCGCAGCCGGAGACGGCGAAGTCCCCGGACTGCGATCACTGAATTCTTGAGGCTGTTTAGTAGTGCGCGTTAATTGCACAATCGACAAATCACGGAACTGTTGTCGGTGTTGGCAAGTTGTTGCCTAGACCACCGAAAAAGTCCGAGAGTTGCTGACCGAAGATTGTGATTGCACCAATCACCACGAGGGCGATAAGGGCAACAAGCAGTGCATATTCGACCACGGTTGCGCCCGGGTCGCTGTCCTGCCTCGGTGAAGTGAAAAATGACTGGATTGCCACGATTAATCTCATGTTGGTATTGCTCCCTCTCCGTAGTTAAATGACTACTCAGAGTGTAAAGTACTGATTTACGGGATGCAATAGCCCAATGAAGATTGAGGGATATCCCCTCGACGAAATCTGACTTGGTGTGGTGGGGAAAGTGTGAACGAGGGGAAGGCACGGCAGGCGTGGACGAAATCTGCGAAATTCTGCTCACCGAGCAGGAGAGATCCGTCATGCAACTCGTCGCTGATGGAGACGCCAATGTCGTGATTGGCCACAAATTATTTGCATCGGAAAAAACAATCGAAAGGGTGCTCGGTCGTGTGTATGTCAAGTATGGACTTGCTGGATCGTCAAAGTTGGAAAACCCGCGGGTGAAGGCAACACTCATATTTCGTGGATTGGTGAATTTTGAGGTACAAGTAGATAGCTAGAACAACCGCAACTCGTCAATTCGCGAACCGCGTAATTCGTCGTAGTCAATCTCGCGCCAACCGATCCCACGACTTTCGGCCAACACACGAGCCTGCGGTTTGATCTGTTGAGCAACGAGAATTCCGCGTATCGGACCTAACGATGAGTCTGCGCGCAGGCATTCGATATATCGAGTGAGTTGCTCGATTCCGTCTATTTCGCCACGTCGCTTTATCTCGATCGCAACTGTCTTGCCTTGTTCGTCGCGACACAACAAATCGACGGGACCAACTGCCGTGGGGTATTCGCGCCTGATCAATGTCAGACCTGGCTCGATCGATTCCGGTAGATCGGCCAAGAGTGCCTGCAGATGTGCCTCGACACCGTCTTTGACCAGGCCAGGATCTTGCCCCAGTTCATGACTCGAATCGCTAAATAGCTCATGCAAATGGATGGTCAGAATTTCACCCCTTGGGTTTGTGATGATCCACCGGTCCGCTTGTTCAACAATCGTGTTTGGAGAATTCATCCAATTAAGTGGTTTATAGGCTCCGCCGTCCGAGTGAATTGCAACACAGCCGTCGGCCTTGACCATTATGAGACGAGTTGCCGCCGGCAGAGATGCATCGAGGCGACCTTCGTAGGCCACACTGCAATTGGCGATCACAAGTCTCATCGTCCGACGTGTTCTCGCATTCGTTTTTGAATTATTTGGCGACGCCTTTGCAAATCGCTGTAGGTCAACTTGTTAACGCTCATGTCAATTCCCAATCCGGCCTTCACGCTGTCCAGATTTATTTCTACGGCGGTGTGATCGATCCCGAGTTCACGACCCAATTGTTCACCGTGACGTTGGGCGAACAGCACCGAGATCGCACCAATTTCACCAATGATGTCCAGATCGGGTGCGAGCCTGGCGATAGCCCCATCCAAGAAGACAAGGTTTTTGACGTACAACATGAGTTCCTTTGGCATCCGTGCGCCATATCCGAGCATCGCTTTGACTAGGCGCTGCACCTCGCGGACGAGTTCCTCGCCTGACAGTGTGGTCGGATCGATCACGGGCTGACCGAGATTGAGATCACGAATCACCGCTTGAATGTCGGTGTCGGCGGGTAGTGCACCAAGATCTCGGAGGGCTTCAACTTGACCAGTGATGTTGTTCGTCGTTGCACTGAGCATCAAGCGCAAGAATGCCATACGTCGCAGACCGGTGAGGCGACCAACAATTCCAAAGTCCAATAGTGCCGTGCGACCGTCGGGAAGGACGAGCAGATTGCCGCCATGAAGATCGCCATGGAAAATACCGTGGATTAGTGCGCCTTCCATGAAGGCGATCATGCCGGTTCGAATGACTGACTCTGTGTCGATACCTGCGCTTTTCATTCCGGCAACATCATCGAACTTATAACCGTCTAGTCGCTCCATAATCAAAACGCGTCGTGTCACAAGTTTGGGATGAGGACGCGGCACGATGTAACCGTCTTGATGCAGTTGCCGCAACATCTTGGCGATGGCCAACATGTTGTCTGCCTCGATCCGAAAATCGAGTTCCTCAACAATGGTTTCCGCAAATAGTTCGACCAATGCGGGAGGGTTTGCCAACGCGGCGACCTTGATTCGTCCGACAAGATGCGGTGCAAGCCACGTCATGACCCTCAGATCCTTGCGCACGAGTTTGGAAACCTGTGGTCGTTGTACCTTGACGACAACGTCTTCGCCAGTTTTCAATTTTGCTGCATGAACCTGGGCGATCGAGGCTGCTGCTAGGGGAAAGGTATCGATTTGGGCAAACACATCGTCAATTCGGGCACCAAAATCTTGCTCCAAAACCATTCGTACGCGTTCGAAAGATTCCGCGGGAACCTGGTCGCGGCAAAGTCGGAATTCGCGAACCAATTCCGGCGGAAATATTCCTTCGCCGCTGGAAATAATCTGACCGAGTTTGATGTAGGTGGGACCAAGTCGCTCGACTGCACGCCGAAGGTTCAGTGACAAATACGATCGCGAGTCTTCAGATGTGGCAAATTTGTTTCGCTTCTTGCGAACCCACCACGGCAACAGTGCTCGTACAAGTACGAATGTGACCGTGGCGAGTCTGGCAAGTGGCGGCACACGAGAGGCTTTCGTCAAATGCGGGATCTCATTTTGCGCAGCCTGACGCAACGCAGCGGCTTGTTTCTGCCACCCAATTTCTTGCTCGTTGAGGACCCACGGTCCAACCTCGGAAAAGGCTGCCCACGTTCGGTCGGAAGATTCAGCCGTGAGTGGGGAGTTCACCTTTCAAGTCTGCCCTCGTCCAGAGCGGCCAGCACACGTTCGGCGAGATGTGGCTGGCACACGACTAGATCGGGGAGCCATGTTGTCCGTTCGTTATATATAAGTGGAGAGCCGTCGATGCGACTTGTATGCAAACCGACTGCTCGGGCGACGGCAATTGGTGCAGCGGAGTCCCATTGGTGTTGACCGCCGGCGTGTACATATATATCGGTCTCTCCGAGCACGACCGCCATCGCCTTTGCACCGGCCGAGCCAAGGCGAGCAACGTCGCAACCAAGGGCTTGGGCAACAATCACCGCTTCGCGCGACGGTCGATTTCGGGACACGACTAGCCGAGGATTTCCGTCGTGGCGCGGCGGTAATGAAGGAGGATTTGCCGTGCTTACGGTGATGTCATATGCGGGGAGCGCAACTGCCGCGGCCGTGAGTTCGCCCGTCGTGGCGGTGACGCGTTCCCACAAGGCAACATGAACCGCCCAGTCGGCGCGACCGAACTCGCCATATTCGTTGCTGCCATCGAGAGGATCGACAATCCAAACGCGGTCAGCCGAAAGTCGCAAGTTACTGTCGGCGCCTTCTTCCGACAACACCGCCTCGTCCGGGCGCGACTCGCGAATTGAATCGAGTAAGAAACGATGGGCGATTGCATCACCGGCATCCATGATTTCCCACGGCGAGCGTCCTTCATTGAACAGTTGCTGGCGTAGCGAAAGGAGAAGTTTTCCGGTTTCACTGGCCAAACGTTCGGCAAGTTCGTGATCGGTTAAATTCACCAAGTACTTCGGCCAAAGCGTGCGGCGTCGCGCACCAATTTTCTCAGCGCGGTCTCATCTGTTCCGCGGTCGACTAGTGCTGTGATTTGTCGTTCAAGCCGTTCGGCCGCCGCTTCATCGAATACATCAACCCGTGGGTGGGCGACGATGCTTGTATTGGCAAGCAACACGATTGCACCTATTGCACTAAAGATTCCGAATGTGGTGACCCTGCCGACATTGTTTCCGTCAACGGATGAAATGATCATTCCGGCGATACCGACCGCGAATGTGATGATGCAGACAATGCGAATGTTGCGGGTCGCCGAGTTCACAAATTCATCGGTTCAACGGGTGAGTGGCTTGTATTTGAGTCGATGCGGTTGGTCGGCGGCCATGCCGAGCTCCTTCTTTCTCCACGCTTCATAGTCGCTGAAATTACCTTCGAACCAGTGCACCTGACTTTCGCCCTCAAAGGCCAAAACATGGGTCGCAATTCTGTCCAGAAACCAACGATCATGGCTGATCACAACGACACATCCGGGAAACGATTCGAGTGCAGTTTCGAGCGCCCGGAGGGTATCGACGTCGAGGTCATTTGTCGGTTCGTCGAGCAGCAGAACATTTCCGCCGCTTTTGAGCAACTTCGACAAATGAACACGGTTACGTTCGCCACCCGATAATTCGCCAACGCGTTTCTGTTGGTCACTGCCCTTGAAATTGAAACTCGCAACATATGCTCGTCCGTGAACTTCACGGTTTCCGATCTTGATTAGTTCGGCTCCGCCGGTGATTTCTTCGTACACGGTTGCATCGTCATCCAGCGAGTCGCGGCTTTGGTCGACGTAACTCAATTGCACGGTGTCGCCGATGGTTATCGTGCCTCCGTCGGGGGCTTTCTGTCCGACGATCATGCGGAATAGAGTCGTCTTACCTGCGCCGTTGGGACCAATTATGCCGACGATTCCTGCCGGCGGTAACGAAAAAGTCAGATCATCGATCAGCAATCGATCACCAAACGCTTTGCGCACACTCTTCAATTCGATCACCGTGTCGCCGAGTCGCGGTCCTGGTGGAATAGCGATCTCAAGTTTGTCTGCGCCTTTTTCCGCAGACTGCGCCTCGGCGTGAAGTTTTTCGTACGACGCCAAGCGCGCCTTGCCTTTTGATTGGCGGGCCTTTGGCGACATGCGAACCCACTCAAGTTCGCGTTGCAATGTGCGCGCGCGAGCCTCGTTTGCCTTCTCCTCGCGTCCCAATCGCTCTTGCTTCTGCTCGAGCCAACTTGTGTAATTACCAGAAAATGGAATTCCCCGACCTCGATCGAGTTCCAGAATCCACTTGGCAACATTGTCGAGGAAATAGCGATCGTGCGTGATGGCCACGACCGTGCCAGGGTATTCCTGCAGAAACCGCTCGAGCCAATCAACGCTTTCAGCATCAAGGTGATTGGTGGGTTCATCCAATAGCAACAGGTCCGGGCGACTGAGCAGCAATTGGCACAGCGCCACCCGACGACGCTCGCCACCTGACAACTTCGTCACGTCGGCATCGTTTGGCGGACAGCGGAGGGCATCCATTGCAATTTCAACATTGCGGTCCAGACTCCACGCATCTGTCGCAGCAATTTTGGCCTCAAGATCGGCCTGTAGCGCACCGACCTTCTCGAAGTCGGCATCGGGCGCGCCCCACATTGCCATCACTTCGTCGTATCGAGTGAGCAAGTCCCGGATCGGAGCGACTCCGTCCATCACATTGCCAAGAACATCTTTTTTGGGATCCAGTTGCGGTTCCTGAGAAAGCATGCCGACCGAAAACCCCGGCGTCAGTCGTGCTTCACCTGTATATCCGTCGTCAATGCCGGCCATGATCCGCAACAAACTGGACTTGCCACTTCCGTTCGAGCCGATGACGCCGATCTTGGCTCCCGGGTAAAAGGACAACGAAATATCCTCCAACACGGTGCGATCCGGTGGGTAGAAGCGAGCCAGTTTGTAACACGTATAAATAAATTCAGCGGCCATGGCACATACAACTTAGTGGCGAAGGCCGAATATGAGTCGTGCTAGTTTTAGAAACTACGACCAGCACAAAGGGGATTACTTTATGCAACTGCTCACTCGCGACTACCTCGGTTCCTTTGGATTCCGTTGGTTGCATATTCTCGCCGGCATCACCTGGATTGGTTTGCTCTACTACTTCAATTTGGTCCAGACACCGGCCCTCGCCGCCTTTGGCGATGAAGGCAAGGCACGCAACATCGCGATCGACAAGATTGGACGCCGTGCGCTTTGGTGGTTTCGCTGGGCGGCTGTTGCAACATTAGGAACGGGGATCCTCATCACCGGAATCGAAGAGGACTTCTACAAGGACTTTTTTGGTAGCGGGCATTCCGCTCACGACGCGGCAATTTCGGTGGGAATGATCCTTGGTATAACCATGGCGGCCAACGTATGGATGGTTATTTGGAAGAACCAAAAAGTGATCCTCGCCAATGTCGTCAACGTATTGGGCGGAGCCGAAGCAAATCCGAATGCAGCAACGGCCGGTCGCAAAGCGCTACTCGCGTCGCGCATGAATGTGATCTTCTCCGTGTCGATGCTTTTTTTCATGGTTGGTACGCCGCACTTCTACGCGGGCGCCTTCCCGAATGCCACAAGCGGCAATGCATGGGCATTTTTTATCATCGCAATTGCTATTGCACTTTTGCTCGAACTCCTAGCCCTCGGCTTTATCGGTGGAATTCAGGCCGGAAACAAATTGCTGTGGTCATTCGAAAGTCACAAGAACGCGCTGATTACCTCAGGGTTGTTGTGGCTTGTGCTGTGGCTGCTGAGCGAAGCGATTTTCGGCTAGCTCGAGTAGTAGTAATTAGTTAACGGTTGGTATCAACTAACCGTAAAACTAGCTCGCATATTTTGGTGTCCAGGTACCGTACACAGCAATTGGTAGGTGCCAGGCTGCAACGCCACAGTTCCTTGGTCGACATCGCCCTTGCGACTGACATCTAGCTCGAAACCAGACACTTTCGTGCCGTCCTTTTCGACTATGAGAGTGTGGCGGATCGTGTCCTGATTGATGTAGGCAATCGAAATCTCGCCAGACGTGGCCGTGTAGGCCGATTGATCCAAGCGAATTCCGCTTTCCGCGGTGACCAAGACGTCGGCGACCACCGCGGTAGTTGAGGTTGAACCGGACGAACCACCGCAACTCGACGCAACACCAATTAGAGCAATCGCAGTGAACAGGGCTTTTTTGCTGATTCGTTTCATGCTTGCATCCTAGTTCCGTCTTACGCGAAACGGTCTGCAGATACGATAAGTGCCGATGTCCGACACCGTACGATCCGAATCTCTGCGGCCGGAGGACTTCGGAACCAACTCGTGGCTCGTGGAAGAAATGTACGAGCGATATCGAGACGACTCCGATTCGGTGAGCACAACTTGGCAAGAATTCTTTAGCGACTATCGATCGACAGGAGCCGCGACGCCAAGCAACTCTGCCGAGAAGATTGTCCCCGTACTTAGCAAGCCGATCGCGCCTGTGAAATCCGAGCCAATGACAAACGTTGAGGTCCCCAAACCACGCGTGATCAAGCCAGTGGAGATCATCGCAGACGGGCCGGCCGAACTGATTCGTGGAGTTGCGGCAGTAATTGCGACAAATATGGAACAGAGCCTGGGGGTGCCGACGGCGACGAGCTTTCGCAATGTTCCGGCCAAACTTTTGGAGGTCAATCGCCGTGTCATCAACAATTACCGTGCACGAACCGGACAGGGAAAAGTAAGTTTCACCCACATCATTGGCTATGCGGTCGTTCGTGCCATCGCCGACGCGATGCCGAATTTGAAGAATTCGTTTCTCCGCGATGCCGATGGCAAACCGATGTTGCAAAAGCACGCTCACGTGAATCTTGGGCTCGCCGTCGATGTGGACAAAGGTGAAGGCCAGCGTGCGCTAGTAGTTCCGGTCCTTCGATTCGGCGACACGCTTGATTTCGCCGGATTTGTTCTCGCCTACGAAGAAATCATCCGCAAGGTTCGGGCGAACAAACTTACGGTCGAAGACTTTCAGGGCGCAAATGTGAGTCTGACAAATCCGGGAACGATCGGGACCGTTCAATCTGTACCACGGTTGATGCCAACGCAAGGAGTCATCGTCGGGGTTGGCGCCATCGAGTATCCGGCCGAATTTCAGGGCAGCGACGAACGGTCGCTCGTGCACTTGGGCGTGTCAAAGGTAGTCACGATCACGAGCACATACGACCACCGAATTATTCAGGGTGCCGAGAGCGGCCTGTTCCTTAAATACGTGCACGAGTTGTTGATCGGTGAGCACGACTTCTACAAGGAGATGTTCCGCAGCCTCGGAGTCCCGTACGCATCGGTGAAGTGGCATCAAGACTCGAATCAAATCGACGATGACGATGGCATGCTCGATAAACAGATGCAGGTGGCAACGCTGATTCGCGTTCATCGAGTTCGCGGTCACCTCATTGCCGATCTCGATCCGTTGCGCTGGCAAGAACCGGCGATGCCCCTTGAACTTGATCCCGCCACTTACGGTCTTTCGATTTGGGATTTGGATCGTGAATTTCAAACCGGTGGCGTCGGTGGTGTTCGCAAATCGACGCTGGGAGATCTGCTTGGAACATTACGTGACGCATACTGCCGGAGCGTCGGCATTGAATACATGCACATTCAGAACACCGACGAGCAGCGGTGGATCCAGGATCATGTTGAAGGTCCACATCGCAACGAACAGGTCATCGACAAGCAATGGTTACTTCAGCGGTTGAATGCGGCGGAAGCATTTGAGCGCTTTCTTGCCACCAAGTATGTGGGAACCAAGCGATATGGGTTGGAGGGGGCAGAATCGGCAATCCCGATTCTGGATGTCATTCTTGAACAGGTAGCCGATGCAAAGATGCACGGCGCCGTGGTGGGTATGGCCCACCGTGGTCGACTAAATGTTTTGGCCAACGTGATGGGCAAGAACTACGACCAAATATTTCAGGAATTTGAAGGGCACATCGACCCGTCGTCGGTGCAAGGTTCTGGAGATGTCAAATATCACCTCGGTGCTGTCGGCACGTACACATCGAGAAAAGGCTCGCAGCTGCCAATTGAATTGTCGGCCAACCCGAGTCACCTTGAGGCCGTGAATCCGGTCGTGCTCGGCACGGTACGCGCGGCTCAGGATCACATCGAACCGCCACTTTCGTACCCCGTGCTATCGATACTCGTACACGGTGACGCGTCGTTCGCCGGACAAGGCATCGTCGCCGAATGCTTGGCGATGAGCGATACAAGCGGCTACCGAGTCGGGGGAACGGTACACCTCATCATCAACAACCAAATCGGTTACACGACCGCGCCGCAATACGCGCGTTCGTCGCATTACTGCAGCGACCTAGCCAAGACCGTCCAGGCGCCAATCTTCCACGTCAACGGGGATGACCCGGAAGCGTGTGTGCGTGTCGCCCAACTTGCGTTCGAGTATCGCCAACGTTTCCACAAAGATGTCGTCATCGACATGATCTGTTATCGCCGCTATGGCCATAACGAAGGCGATGATCCGAGTTACACCCAGCCGCTCATGTACAAGGCGATTGCCGAGCGGCGCAGCGTACGGAAACTGTATATGGAAACGCTTGTCAAACGTGGTGACATCACCCTGGAGGAAGCGGAACTCGCGCTGGCCGACTATCAAACGCGGTTACAGAGTGCGCTCGATGCCACTAGAGCGGCGGCTCCAAAACCAATCAACGTTCCCAAACCTCCTGCACCGGTTGGCGTCTTGCCCCATGTCCCAACGGGTGTGAGCCGCGATGTGGTCGACGGTATTTTCCGTCACCTCACCGAATATCCGCAGGGATTCACCCCGCATCCAAAATTGGTCAAACAATTCGAAGCGCGCTCGCGCCAATTCGAAACCGAGCAAATCGTCGACTGGGCGACTGCGGAAGCACTCGCATTCGGTTCGCTTGTCGTAGAAGGAACACCGGTGCGATTGGTTGGCGAAGATACGCGGCGAGGCACGTTTAGCCAACGGCACTCGACGCTGATTGATTACAACACCGAGGCCAGGTGGGTTCCCTTAGACACATTGCCGACGGCAAAGGCAAGGTTTTGGGTTTACGACTCGCTGCTTTCTGAGTACGCGGCACTCGGATTCGAATATGGATACGCCAATGCCAGCCCACAATCACTCGTCATGTGGGAGGCGCAATTTGGCGACTTTGCCAACGGAGCCCAGGTCATCATCGATCAGTACGTAGTCGCCGCGGAAGACAAGTGGGGACAACAAAACGGGATGGTGTTGTTACTGCCACATGGTTACGAGGGCCAAGGTCCGGAGCATTCGTCTGCTCGGATGGAACGATTCTTACAACTCTGTGCGGATGACAATATTCAGGTTTGTTATCCAACTACCGCGGCACAGTACTTTCACATGTTGCGACGACAGGTACGTCGAGAGATTCGCAAACCACTAGTTGTAATGGCGCCGAAACAACCGTTGCGAATGAAGCAGAGCCACTCACGTGTTGATGAACTTCTCACCGGAAGTTTCAGCGAGGTGCTCGATGATCCATTTGTCTCCGTTCCAAGTTCAGTGACACGCATCGTCTTTTGTAGCGGCAAAGTTGCCTGGGATGCGATGACGGAGCGTGATAAACGCAAGGCAAATGTAGCGGTCGTGCGCGTCGAACAGTTGTACCCATTCCCGCGCGCGCAGTTAAGCGAGATTTTGAGTCACTACCCGAATTCAAAGCAACTTTTATGGTTGCAAGAGGAACCAGCAAACATGGGAGCGTGGCGTTTCGTCGATCATCTGAATTGGCAGCTAAAAAATCATGGCTACGACTGGCGCCATGTTGCGCGCGTCGAGTCCGGAAGTCCTGCGACGGGTTCAAAGGCGATTCATGACCAGGAAGTTGCCGATCTGATGGAGCAAACGTTCGCACCTTGGTAATCGCGTGAACACTCGACGCGTAGTCGTCGTCGGCGGAGGTGCATCAGGAACCTTGGTCGCCGCTCAGGTGCTGCGCAAAGCGAGATTGCCAACTCATGTAACGGTTGTCGATCCGCGACAGAACCTTGGCGAGGGTATCGCCTACTCGACTACATGCAACGACCACTTGCTCAATGTGCGAGCCAAGTCGATGAGTGTGCTCGTCGAGGACCCCCAACATTTTGTGAAGTGGGCCCACGTTGACGGCGATTCGTTTGTCCCACGCCCGCTATTTGCCCATTATCTCCGCCACGTTTTCGACGACGCCAAACTAAATGCTGCGAGTGGGGCCGTGTTCGAACATCTTCAAACCACGGTTGTCGACATCGACGGACCGGATTTGCAAGTTCGATGCCAAGATGGCTCGATCCTCGAAGCCGACAGCGTCGTACTAGCTACGGGAAATGCGAAGCCACTAGTCCCGTCATGGGTCGGCCAAGATGTGGCTTTGCATCCCCGATTCATTGCTGATCCTTGGGAATCGGGAGCGCTTTCGCCAATTCAGGGTGGCACCGTCGTCTCGATCGGCGTCGGTCTGACATTTGTCGACGTCGCGATCCAAGTGCTGGAGAACACTCAATCCAAAGTGATCGGAATTTCTCGCCACGGGCTCATGCCGACCCGACACGATTTTGCCGAACTGCCGCTGACCATTCCAAATATGTCAACCCCACTTGAAGTTCTTCACTGGCTTCGTCTGAATCGCGATAATTGGCGGTCGGCGGTCAATGGGTTACGTCCGATAACGCAGAAATTATGGATGAATTTCACGGATGGACAGCAACGGCAATTCCTTCGCCATGCGATGCGTTATTGGGAGATTCACCGCTCGCGAATGGCTACCGACGTGGCAATTCAAATCGACAGCTACCTCGCAACTAATCGTATTCAAGTAGTGAAGGCGAAAATTATCGGAGCGGAGTCAGCCTCGCCAACTTCAATATCGGTCACAACCTCGACCGGAGCCACCGTAGTTGGAGACTGGATGGTGTTATGCACTGGTCCGTCAGACGCCGACGCGTTACTCCAACCGCCGCTTTCATCCCTCATCGCTAGTGGGCAAGCCGTCGCCGGGCCTCAGGGTTTGGGCATTCGATGCGATCCAAAGTCCGGGGCGCTGATTGACGCGAATGGAGTAGTAAGCAGATCACTGTTTACGATCGGACCGCAGCGTCGCGGTGTGCTGTGGGAAACAACGGCCATTCCGGAGATTCAGTGGCAGGCAGATCACCTCGGCGAATTAATCACGGACATGAGAAATTGATGTCGAGTATCTGAGATAGATCGCAAATCGCTTGTTTGCTGCTCGTAACTTTGATCGTGGTCATTCCCAATGCCGCCGCCGGCTTGAGATTGATTCCAAGATCATCGAGGAATACACATTCGGAAGGATCGACCTTGATTGTCGAGCACGCAATTTCGTAAAACCGAACCTCGGGTTTCCGAAATCCGATCCTGCTGCTTTCGATAATTGCATCAAATCTGGCCAGCACATCTTGTAGCGCCGCTTGGCGAATAGTCGGCGCGTCCGACTGGCCAGTCAGGACATTGTTTGTCAGACAGGCAACGATGTACCCAGATGATTTCAGGACGTCGAGCGCGTGGACCATGTCTGGTCGCACGTCTCCTGCCAAGAGTTCGAGCACATCGGCGCCGCTGACTCGGTGACCTCTCAATTCGCTTTCGGCCGCAAACAATTCGTCAAATTGTGAAACCGAAATCTCGCTTCGCTCTAGTTTCGCCCAGGCGTTGTCATGCGGGTTTGATGCATTGACGGAGCGAATGAAATCGGTCGGAAGTCCTCGCTCGCGTTCGAAACGGTTAAACGATTCAAATGGACCCGAAACAATGACGCCACCGAAATCAAAAAGTACGGCTCTATGCACCCATTGAGCGTATGTGACCATCTGGGCCGAGAAACCCGTCCGCTCAATGGTTGACTACATACCATGGCAAAACACGTTGTTGTAGACGGTTCGAACCTTGCCACGGAGGGTCGTACGATTCCGAGCCTCAAGCAATTGAACGAGGCGGTGCTCGCATTCATGACCGAGTATCCGGACACCAAAATCACGGTCGTCGTCGATGCATCGTTTGGACATCGCATAGACAAGAAGGAAGTAGCGGAATTCAATAGCGCGATCGATAACAACGAACTTGTTTCGCCACCGGCCGGCGCCGTCGGCCGAGGGGACGGGTTTGTATTGACTATCGCCGAAAAAGTTGGTGCCAGCGTGTTGTCGAACGATAGTTACCAAGAGTTTCATCACCAATACAAGTGGCTGTTTGAACCAGGTCGGCTCTTAGGCGGGAAACCGGTTCCTAATGTTGGCTGGGTGTTTATCGAGCGGCTCCCCGTTCGAGTCTCGGCCAATCGTGAAAGTGCCAACGGTAGAAAAAATTCTGTAATAAAAACCAAGAGAGCAAGTCGCGAGGCACAGCGACCAATGCCGATACCAAAATCTCCACCGCCGAGCGCACGGGTGGTACCGAAACCCAGATTGTCGACACCAGCGGTAAAAGTGGCATCGACAAAAGTATCCGCGTCAAAGCAGGTTTCAACTAGGCACAACGAACTTGCCCAGTTTCTGAATTTCGTCGAGCGCCATCCTGTCGGTAGCAAAGTCAAGGGTGTCGTTGACGCTTACTCTGCGCACGGTGTCTATGTACGCATCGGAGATATTCGCGGATACCTGCCATTGCAATTGATGGCCAATCCTGCCCCACGAAGTGCCCGCGACCATGTGAAATTGAATCAGCAGGTTTCGCTCGTTGTGGCCAGCTTTACTCCTTCGCGGCGAAGCGTCGAAGTGGGTATCGTCGGCGTCGAACTTCCGGCGACGCCAACATCAAAGGGATCAAGGAAGCGAAGTCCATCTGCGCAAGGTCGCAAAGTGAGTGGACGAAAGAAGTAGGTTGACGAAATGTTGCTTGCCACCTGGAATGTGAATTCGCTCAAGGCCAGGTTGGTGCGTGTTCAGGGATGGATCGAAGATGTTCAGCCGGACGTTTTGTGCATGCAGGAAACAAAAATGACTGATTCGGCATTTCCGACTCTCACATTTACCGAAATGGGCTACGACTCTGCCCACTTTGGGCACGGGCAATGGAACGGGGTTGCCATCCTTTCAAAAATTGGTATGAGCGATGTCGTTTCGAACTTTTCTGCAGGCGAACCAGATGCCGAAGCTCGAATCGTCACTGCAAATTGTGGAGGTTGTCTCGTTTCGTCCGTGTATGTGCCAAATGGTCGGGCGCTTGATCACGACCATTACCAGTACAAGCTGCGATGGATGAAACAGTTGAAGAGCCATGTCAACACTTTGTCCAAGCCTTCGGATGACATCGTCATCGCCGGCGACTTCAACATCGCGCCAGCGGATGCGGATGTGTGGGATCCGGCCGCATTGGTCGGCTCAACGCATGTCAGCGAACTCGAGCGAAGCGCGCTAAAGGATTTGTGTCAGTGGGGTCTTAAGGATGTGTTTCGCGATCAACACCCTGAGCCCAAACTGTATTCGTGGTGGGACTATCGAAACGGCAGCTTTCACCGTGGTCACGGTATGCGAATCGACTTAGCGTTGGTAAGCGAATCAGTGGCCAAACGCACTTCGTGGAGCGCCATCGATCGCAATGCTCGAAAGGGTGAAGCTCCTAGCGATCATGCACCCGTACTCGTCCGCGTTGATGAAAAGTAGCCCAATGAATGATGTCGTTGACAATTCAAATAACTTCACTGGTTTTCACATTCGGACTGGCGAAATGTCCGAGTACGACCAGGCTCGATCAGATTTTGCCGAGGAAGTACGTGCGGTAATTGGCGAACTTCTTTCAACTTCGGCGTCGATCGCCGATATACGCGCCGCGCATAAACATGTGACCAATGCCGTGGCGCTGTTGGGACAACGGGAACATGCCCAAGACTTCTTTGGACCAAGCGAGGCTGCACTTGCTGTAATCGGCTCATTTCTTGATCGCAGTCCAATAGTTGGTGCAATTAATCCGCTTGCCGTACCGATGCGGGTATTTAGCGAACGTGACGACTCCGGCGAAATGATTGCGGTCGGTCGAGTGATTTTCGGTACAGCCTATGAAGGTCCGCCGGGGTGCGTTCACGGCGGATTCATCGCCGCCGCATTCGACGAAGTGCTAGGAGTTGCCCAATCCTTAAGCGGCAATCCGGGAATGACCGTAAATTTATCGGTTGACTATCGTTCACCGACGCCACTGAACCAACAATTGCTATTTCGCGGACGAATCACCAAAATCGATGGCCGCAAAATATCGACGATTGGAACTCTGCATTATGGAGACACGTTGTGTGCCGAGGCCAGCGGTCTCTTCATTTCAATGCGTCCCGAGGTTTTTGAAAAGTTGCTGAAAATCAGGCAAGGTGGCAAACACTAATTTGCTTTGCTCAGTGAATTTTTGAACGACTCAACGATCGGTAAGATCTCACTGGCAAGTTGCTTGGCAGTGAGCGCCCCCACGATTTCGGCGAGAGCCTCTACCGTGCCCGGCAGAATTTGTTCAATTTGAGTTAGTTCACGATCGCTACACACGACTCTCGGCAATTGTCTCAACTGGCGGGCACGATCGGCGCGCCAATTGACTAGCTGGCCATGCAAAGTTGGTGTGGTTTCTCGGTGGGCGATTGGGGTGAGAACAGTCGCCGATATTGGTGCTTCGTCGCTCGTGGGTAAGTCTGCAAGCAATCCGCTAATACCTGTCTGGCGTCCGTTACGAGTGTTGGCGTAACTGATGATCAGCCGGTGCTCTGCACGGGTAAGTGCAACATAGGCGAGGCGGATCTCTTCGTTTTGCTGCTCGGCCGTGCTTGCCGACGAGTGAGGCAAAAGCAACTCTTCTGCTCCAGCCATCACGACACAATGCCATTGGCGTCCCTTGGCAGAGTGAAACGTAAGCACCTCGACGCCACCAATAGTCCCTTGGTTTAGCGAAGTTGCCGCAATCCAGGCGCTAAATGCTCGTCCATCGATTGCTCCCGGTTGGTTGAGATGCAGAAATTGCCTCACCTGTTCCGCCACCGTTCTCTCTGTTTCGTTGTCGGACTCGTTGAGTGTGTCGGTGGCCCATGTGGAAAGGCCGTTTCGACTCGTGCACTGGGCGGCCATTGCGCGGGCGGCAACGATTTCGGGTGATGCTCGCGTCGTGCGCACCGGAATATTGGCAGAAGTCAACGCCGCCACGATCGGGCCGATCTGGTTATTTGTTCGTACCAAGACCGCGCACGATTGCCATGGTGAGGAGCCTCCCGTCGGGGCGTAGTCCCATAGTGCGTCGGCAATCGCCTTCGGTTCGTCGGTTGCATCG
>Ga0265292_1001705_pt1 | contig 18083 bp, 1 predicted proteins | sample Munlanlewell296A_FD_189080 | JGI IMG/M metagenome (GOLD analysis project Ga0265292, IMG submission 189080) | Leachate microbial communities from a municipal landfill in Southern Ontario, Canada - Leachate well 296A | ecosystem: Engineered > Solid waste > Landfill > Unclassified | place: Canada... | reverse complement strand
TCCTTAGGGTATTTATTATACCCGGTTTTTGTTTTTCGCGCCACAGGGGGTACCCCCTGTGATGGTACTAGTTCCTTAATAGTTAATTAGGTACCTAACTTGAGGTCACTATCGCTGAGAAATTGGGATGACCGCATAAAATCGGTAAATTATGCTGACAATTGGGCGTATAGTCGGAATATAATCAAATATTATGACTATGAAAATGAAGGTGGAGATTGTACGAATTTCGTATCGCAATGTTTAAGAGATGGGGGATTGCGTTTTGCTTCTAATCAAGCATCATTGGTTGATGACAAGGGTTGTGTAATTAGAACAGCTGATATGCCCGGTGCTTTGCAAAATTATCACGGAGCTATAAAGACAACAGTCGATTATACTTATTTGAATGATGAGAGAACTGAACAAAACCTTATTGATTTTGTAAAAACGACATCACCATCAAATTTGCGTGAAGGAGATGTGGTTTCTTTTTCAGTGCCTAATAAACAATATTATCATACGGTAATAATAACAGGTAAATCTGCGAATGGAGATTTGTTATATAATGCTCACACTGATAATAGATGTTATGAAAGATTAAGTATACATATTGGTGGGGAAGTTAAGTTAAATAATGGTAAATCTGCAATAAGATATCTTGATGTAAATAAAAATGAAACTTATGATTCCGGAGAATATCCCATATATGTAACATATTTTCACATTCCCGATTCGCCCATTGCAAAATATGTAGAAATTCAACAAAATTCTCAAATCAAATACCATGCTTATCATAGTTATGACACTGACCAATTGATTGAACCTATTTCCGAACCTGTTAAGGATGGGGAAGTAACAATCAAAGTTATTTTTGACACTCCAATGAAAACCGACTCAAATCAAATTTCATTCAGTAAACTTCCTTATTCAGCAAAATATTTCGAGCCCGCCGGTGGGACAAACGGATGGAAAACAATAAATTATACCAACTATACTTGGTACGGGAAATATACAATTCCCCAAAATCATGGTTCTGACTATGACGATAGTAATTACATAAGTATTTTTGCTCGTGGACTTGACAATTCACCAATTGATCCCGACGAAGACCTAACAGAATATGAAAGCAACTCAACGTCTCCCGATATCCTGCACCAGTTTAAGATAGACACCACAAAACCAAAGGTGCAGGTAAAAGAAGCGAAAGGTGAGGAAAAGATATATTATGATACGAGTAAATATAGCGATATAAAAAACAACCTCACAGAATCCACGACGGTATGTTTGATATTAAGCGACGACCCTACGGGTTCCGGGATAGCCGAGATAGAAGTTTGGAAAAATAAAGATAATAACAGCAAATGCATATACCAAGAGACCTTCGACGATTATGACTATAATGAATTTCCTACCATTACTTGTTTAGTTCACACGATAACCGAAGGACAAATCCGTGTTAAGGTGTGGGACAAGGCTAAAAACCTTTGCGAGTACATTTTTACGGTTAAAGACTTATGCCCGCCTGTTGTTGAGGTACGGGACGGCACAGGCAAAATAATTGACTGCGGCGAAGTAACCGCATATAAAGACGTGAGTATCGCGGTCAACGACGGTGATTACGGAGAGGGGATTGACAAGATAGAAGTAAGGAAAGACAATCCAGATACCGGCGAAGCGATACCGCCATATCCTGACTATACAGATTACGGGCAAAGCCATACGTACAGTGTTACCAACTTGCCGGACAAAGGTTTTATATATATCAAAGCATGGGACAAAGAGGGCAACGTTGCAACCTACGATTTTGAAGTAGACTCTATACACGAGTTGGAAACCAAACAACCAGACTTTATGGAGCCAGGCAGCGTGTTGACAAATATAGACACAATCAACCAACCGGGCAGCATGAAAATTTTGTGGTGGAACAAAATATACTGGCCGTCAAGTTTTACGTACTGTACCGATGTTATACCTGTTGCATATAACCAGAAACCTATTGAGAAGATTGGCGACCAAACGAGGTTATATTACAAAAAAGGAAGTGTTGGTTATGAGGATATAAAAGATGGAAGACCCATTTCGTTTCATGACAGTCCGAAAGTAGTTGATGGTCAATTTGATGGTAGGCCGTTAACAGTAGAAATCCGGGTAAAAGTCGTTTCTGGCAAGATAGTGTTAGGAAATGACATAACATATCATGTGCATTATTTTAGGGATAGTGGAATAGGAACGCATTTTAGTTTAAATATCTTTAAAGACTATGCGGTTTTTGAAGGCAGCAGTGGTGAAATGCCTCGTTATACTTACACGCGGTTTGATATAACCCCGGGTGTCGAACATACTTATCGTATAGTAAGAGGTAGTTGGGGTAATTACAATGGGTTCAATGGGTTATACGTAGACGGAGTAAAACAAAGTGATTTTTGGTTTGACGTGGGTGTTGCGAATTACTATAAATTTACTTTATCCGGAGAAAATACTATTAGTGAAACACATGAAAGCTACTGGAGTTATTTTGCGTACACAAACGGTTTATGTTCGCCCGACCAACTGCAGAGCCCTGGACAATCCAACGGTTTAGAAGGCGTATTCATTTCTACAGTAATAGATGCCGGCCGTAGCGATAACTGGGACAAAATAATGTGGAATGGCGCAACCCCGTCTGGCACTTCAGTATCTTTGCAAACGAGAACCGGTAACGTTTCAACACCTGATGATAATACGTGGTCACCGTGGGCAGAATATAGCAGTGTCCCAATAAACACTTTAGTTGACATCACGTCGCCCCATCGGCGGTATATCCAAAAAAAGGTTGTATTAACTACAACTTCAAATAATATATCCCCGATAGTAGATGATATACGGTTGGAACATACACCGGACACTGTGCCGCCTCAAACCCCTGAAAACCAAACAGTAACCGCAAGTAATGACAGTGTGACAATAGATTTTACTATTCCTTTGGATGCCAACCCTGCAGGGTGTATTGTATATGCATCCATCGCTTCGCACTGGGTAAAGAAAAATACGGAGTTGATAACCACACCGTTTTTTGTTGATGAGAACGTTGAGAACGGTGTAACTTACCAGTATGCAGTAACTGCGGTGGACTACGCAGGTAACGAAAGCGCGTTTCCGGAGGCTCTGCTAACGGCAACGCCGGTAGCAGTCCCTCCTGGGACGGTTACGGACTTAGTTGTTACCCCGGGTGTTGATAACATAATACTTACCTGGACCTCCCCCGGCGCTGATGGTACTGTAGGCGACATACGGAACGGGCGGTACCAAATAAAATATTCTACGTACTTGGTCAATGGTGAAGTACCGGATACTAACATACTTGTGTTATCCACAAATACGGTATGTGGCGTAGCTGAAATAACGCCTGTGCCGGTATCGGACAAAGAAATAAACTATTTCCAGATCCGTGCTATTGATAGGGCAAATAATAGTTCGTCCTGGTCCGGAGTTGTAAGTACGTCAACGCTATTTTACGCTGAAAGCCCGGATTCTATTGTAAATATAAGATATTTAATGGCCAAAATAGGTAGTGAACCTGCGGAAGTCAGTATAGTTGAAGAATCTACTACAACCACACTTGGTACAGAAGCTGTTACTTCAGCGACCACCGGCGGGTTGTTTGTATTTAGTCATTTATACAATATTCAACCTAACAGTGCCGAGATCATACCGTCAGGCGAACTAACTTTTTACTATACCGACATCGGGTTGCCTTCAGTAGAATCCGAACTAAACATTTACCGGTATCACCAAAACGTATGGAATAAGATACCGATGTTAAATATAAACGTTGAAAATAATTATGTTAAATCGCGAATATCTTCACCAGGATTGTATGCGCTTTTGTTGTCCACAGCGGATACCATTGCGCCGGTTACAGATTTGAAGTTAATAAATGGCCGGCAATTTTACATAGGACAAACCGTTTATTGTTCAAGTACTACACAGTTTGAGTTCACTGCTTACGAGCCTACGCACGTAGTAAAAGATTTAAGCTCTGGTATAGCATCTATAATGTACCGTATTGACAACAATCCGGGCTGGGCTGTCTACACCGCCCCGTTTGAACCGGATGAAAATGTGCATAAAATAGAGTATTATAGCGTAGACAACGCCGGTAATTATGAAATCGTAAAATCTACGGTAGTGTATATAGACACCCACCCGCCGGAAACGCAATGTAACAATATCGGCGATTGGTATTTTGACGGCGAAAAATATTTTGGTAATGGGTGGAACACAACTTTTGTTTTTGTAAGTACCGACCCTGTATTTAACGGCGTTTCATCAGGATTATGCCGCGCTGAAATCGATATAGATTCTGCGGGATATGTTTGTGGCATTACCTCAGTAAGTTACACTGATGAAGGACAGCACACTGTAAAGTGTATAAGCGTTGACAATGTAGGCAATATAGAACCTGAAAAAGTATTTAATATATTGATAGATACCGCCCCGCCGGAAAGCGAATTGTTTGTAAGCAGTCCGGTAATATACAGATACGATAATGTTTTTATTACTTCCGAAACGAGTTTTACTATAACGTCGGCAGACCGAGGCATGTTACCGTCGGGTGTAAACGGGATTTATTATATTACAGATAATTATGACTGGTGGAATTTTTACGAGAGTACGTTTAATATAACCGGCCCGGATGGTTATTACGGGATATCTTATTTTGGTGCGGATAATGTAAATAATATGGAAGATACTAAAGGGCTTAGCGTTGTATTAGACAACACGCCTCCTGAAGTGTTTATGTTCTCGCCTACTGGCGGGGAACGGTATTTCCAAGGACATGACACCTTGAAAGTTAACTATATGGTTATAGACTACGACCCGTCGCCAATGTATTACGCGTACCTTACAAAATTGGACGATGGCTCCAAGAGGTTGGTGGTACAAAATGATGAAATAGACGTAACAAACCTTAGTACTGGCAGCTGGACGTTTACGGTAGTAGCCCATGATTGGTTTGGACACTATACCTCGTCTACTACGGCGGAGTTCGAGATATTAACGCTTCCCACCGATAATGAACCACCGGTGATAACGATAAACTCGCCCCAAGGCGGCAGGTATGTTATAGGAAAAGATAATATCAATTGTAATTTTAGCGTAACCGACAACGTTGGGATAAGTTTTAATAAAGTAACGGCATATTTGTCAGAATCTTCTTCCCCGAGTTATGTAAGCGTAACGTCTTTTACAATAATAAGCGCTTCTTCCTTATTCCCGGGTACTTGGACTTTAGATATAACTGCAGCTGATTATGCAGGTAACAGTTCATCGCTTAGCAGCCTTCCGTTTGAAATCGTCAAGGACACTTTTCCTCCGAGCACATATGTATATATCAGCGCTCCTAAATATGTTTCGGATAGCAATACTTATGTCCGTAGCGATACAGAATTTGTATTTACAAGTACTGACGATGCAGTACTTGCAAATGATAGGGTCGGGATAGGAGTTAATGAATTAATATATAGTATTGATGGCCACCCCGAGAATACGCTGTATGAATTAACCTTTTCCACTGCGAGTGGATACTATGAGACAAAAAGAAATTTGTACGAATTGACGAGTTACGCCCAAGAATACTTATCTACAGTTACCGAAAGTACGCACACTCTGGTATACAAAGCCCGGGATGTTAATGGTAATATGGAATCCATAAAAGCAACATCCTTTATTTTGGACAACACCGGCCCCATTGTACATATTTCAAGCCCCGCAGACGGCGCGTTTGTAAGAGATGCAATAGATATTAACGTGAATGCCAGTGACGCAGGGTGCGGGGTCAAAAAAATACTGGTTTTTGTGAACGGAGTATTCAAGTACGAATCTGTTGGATCGGATTGTAGTTACCACTGGGACAGTTCTAAATACCAAGACGGGGTTTATACCATAGAAGCCTTTGCATGCGACCAGTTGGACAACTCGTCGTCTACAAAAATATATGTAGCGGTAGTAAACACTTCGCCTGAGGATCATACGCCGCCGGAAGTGAGTTTTGTTATTACGGGCTCTTCGTTCTCAGTTAATGACAGTATATATATAAGTTCTTCTACAATATTTAAATTATCGGCACTGGATACTGGGATAGGCTTAAAATTAATGAAGTGGCGAATAGATGAAAATGGGTGGAGCGATTATTTAGGGGATTATAATTTGCCTGACCCGGGCGAATATAGTTTGGAATGTATTGCTGAAGATTATGTTTGTAATATTACGACTTTTGTTAAACAAGTGATAGTTGACGTTGATTCTCCGGTTTCATCGATTACGTGCAGTGGCCCATGGTACGTATCGCCGGATGACGTTATTTGGATAGCTTCACAAACAGTATTCAATATTATAGCCGAAGACACAGGAAATTATGCGTCGGGAATCAGGTATAGCGAATATCTCATTGATGATAGCACTAACTGGATAAAAGTAAGCTCAAGCGATTGGTTTAAGATGGATTCTGAAAATATGGTCATCTTGGGGACCCATACAATATTTTACCATAGCATTGATAATGTTGATAATGTTGAACCAATAAAGTCAGTGGTAATAAAATATATGGACACACAACCTCCGAGGACCACGCTGAGTTTTAACGACCCTAAGTATGAATCTAGTGTTATGACTTACATCACTATCAATACAACAGCAACGCTATCGGCAATAGACGATTTGGTAACACTAGGCGATGGGTTAGGAACAGGAGTGGCAACGACGCAATATCGGATAAACACCGATACTTATCTTATAGCAGACTGGCAGCCGTACGTTAACCCGATACAAGCAGGAAATTTGTTTGGCGGTCGCTATAATGTTCCAGACGGCTGTGTCGGCCTCTGGACCTTTGATAACATCAGTGGTGTCACAGTTATTGACGATTCCGGCAATAACAACGACGGCGTGATTGAAGGGCAAGACACTGCTCCGGTGTTGGAAACCACACCCCGGGGTAAAGGCCTGGTGTTTGACGGCACAGACGATAAGGTCGTTATCAACGATTCTTCGTTGCTTGATTTCACAACAGGCATATCTATGGAAATATGGTTTAAACCGTCACTCATCCCGCCGTTTGTATACAGCGATTTATTGTACAAACTCGGCCACTATAACATCCCTGGATACAGTTTGTTTTATCGTATCATAGCGGATAATGGTGCACCGGATAATGTTGCGATGTTTACTATAACTCCTCCGGAAACAAGTAATAACAGTACCGGCGTGCTGCCGGATGAGTGGAACCACGTGGTAGTAACTTGGCAAAGCGTCTCTGCCAGCGGCGACGGGTACAAGCGTATATATATCAACGGGCAAGAGAAAACTGATGCCCGCCAATACTACGCCGGGCCCATAGGTACCAACAACTCGCCGTTATATATAGGATATGATTCAATCCACGGAAGTAATTGGTATAAAGGCGTGATAGATGATGTTGCGGTATATAACCGCTCGTTAACGGAGCTTGAAATCACGGAACACTATAACACAAATAAACTGATTAAACCGGGAGTAGTAACAACTATTAACTATAACAGCATAGACCATGCAGGAAACGTGGAACCTGTTAAGACAACGAACGTTGCGTTGGACAACCGTGCGCCGGTAACGCTGGTAAAAAATATTACAGGGCCGAACTTTGTAGTTGACCCGCAGGAAAGTTTGCCATCCGAATGGCAGGGCGTAACGATAGACCCCGCCGTTCTTCAAGACCCTACCAGCGCATACTACGACATAGCAACCGGCACGTTGACGCTTCTGGGCCGTGCGTTGGTTGCGGGTTATATCTTTAGCCCGAACCCCGGGCATCTTATACCGTTGAACATTCCCGGGAAAGTTAATAATTATTATGTGACAAGCCAGACGCAGATAGAACTCGAATCTCTCGATTACCCCACCGGTGCGGGGCTCGTGAATTCCGGCATAAAATCGTTGTGGTGGAAAGTAAAAGATAGTACCGGCGCTGAAAAAAGTTCAGGTACAGAATATAACACCCCGACAGTAAAGGTATCGCTATCATCCTATCTTTCCGATGGGGAGTACGAACTATCCTCTGCGGGAATCGACAATCTTGACAACCAGGAACTACCTGCAGTACTTGAACATTTGTATTTGGACAACACCGCCCCGCAAACGTCGCTAGTGTTGACAGGCGATAATTTCCAGGCCGTAGAGCAAACGTATATTAATACAAACACGCAGTTCGTATTGTCTTCCAATGACGGCGCAACGGGTTCCGGCGTAAATGCGGTATATTACCGTGCAGATAACGCTCCGCCGCCCGGTACGTTATATACCGGCAGTTTTAGTTTAGGCAATACGATAGTGCCTGTAATAGAAACCGTACCGGACGCATGCGGCGCGTGGCATTTGGACGATAACCAGGTAACAGATGCTTCGGGGCAAGGTATGACTGCTTATATATATTCAACTCCGCAAAGCGTTGCCGGTAAATACGGTACGGCGTATAAGTTTGACGGTATTGACGATGGCGTGTATATAAACAGTAGCGACTCGTGGATGCAGCTTCCCAATTTATCATTTACGGTCTCCGCATGGATAAACCCTGTGACGTATAACTGTACCGGTGCACGCCCTGACGGCGAGAACGCGTATTTCATTAGCAGCCCCAGCCATTTTAAGTTTGAACTCCGCGAGGACGGCAAAATCGAAGCGTGGCTTGGCGCACAAGGATTCTCTAAACTAACCTCAAATACACGTGTGCCGACAGGGCAATGGACGCATGTTGCGATGTCCTATGCCCGTGAGGCCCAGCAATTCGTTTTGTATGTCAACGGCAACGAAGAAGCACGGATGACAACCAATTTTACTGTCCAGGATAACGACAGAAATATGATGTTTGGCGCAAAATGTCCCGGACAAAACTATTATAACGGCGCGCTTGACGATGTGTTAGTATGTTTCCGCGCATTGACTCCTGAAGAGCTGCGTACGCAGGTAATTGGCGTCAACGGGTTAAACCTTGCAGATGGCCAGCATGAAATCAAGTACTATGCGACGGACTACTTGAGCAACACGAGCCAGGAAGCCGGTATGACAGTTATACTGGACACCACCCCGCCGGTAACCGCCGTATCGTCGTACGACGATGTTTGGCATAACGCCGATTTTGAAATCCCTCTAGTGCCTAATGACACATTATCCGGTGTGAAAGAAACTAATTGGGTGTTGATAATAAACAATCAGCGGTTAGGGATAAAAACTGTGAGTAAAGACGGCCAACCGAAGATAACCCTTGATGGAGATAATATTAGTTTGGAATATTGGAGCATAGACAACCTTGGAAACGAAGAATTACCGCACAAGACGTTGACAGGGATAAAGTTGGACAAAACCCCGCCGAATATAGCGATAAACTCGCCGTTGCCCGGCGGGCATTATACCTGGGGCCGTGATTCGTTGAATATAGACTTTACGCTTGCAGACAACTACGACTCTTCGCCGCAAAGCACGTGCTATCTTGAAGACGAAGGGAAGCTCAACCGTATACCTGTAACAAATGGGCAGGCAATTACCGATTTTTCTCAACTCCACCCGGGTTGGTGGCATTTGACGGTCATTGCTGTTGACTGGCTTGGTAACACAGGTTCATCAACGGCCACCGCGTTTTTTATCAATTACGACATCCTGCCTCCACGTACGGTATTAAGCTATGCCGGGCCTAGTTATAATCCTAACGGTAAATTGTATGTAGGCCGCGAAACAACATTTTTATTGTCCACAAACGACGATTTACGCGTGGTTGGTGACTCAGCAGGTATTGGGGTAAGGGAAACAAAATACGAAATTGACGGCGAACAATACGTATATTCCACACAATTTAGTTTAACCCTTGCCGGCAATCATATGATCCGTTACCGCAGTATAGACAATGAAGGCAACGAAGAGTCCTGGCAGTCGATGGAAGTAATAGTGGATACCACTTCGCCGGTGACAGTGCACAGTTTAAACAAAGGCCCATTGTTTTACGACGGTACGAAACATTGGATTACGTGCGATACGTTGTATGAGCTAACTGCTGAAGATACCGGCGAACCCGCGACGGGCATAAGAAACTCTGAATACCGTATCAACGGCAGTTCCAGCTGGGTGACGTACGCCGGCCCGTTTAACCCTGACCCGGAAGGGGATAATAACGAAGTCCCGCCCAACGTTCTCTGCGGATATGTAAGAAACGACCAGGGCAACCCTATCCCGGGAGTGGAAGTACGTGCAATAAGTCAAGATATGGAACACGAATGTCCTCCTGCAATAACAAACTCGGATGGATGGTATTACATCACAACTGACGTATTTGACTGGTACGAAATCTATTACAATCCCCCGGGGGAACTTGGCTATCTTAGCAATCAAACCCAGAGCTATCCCGGTAACCGTATAGATGTTATAATGGACAGAATCCTGCCGACAGGTTTTGCGGGTATAGTGTATGACCAGTTGAATACTCCTGTAAGTGGAGTAAACATTTATCTCTACGACGATGCAATGATGGACTGGCAGTATATCACTGCTACAGATGAAAACGGTGCGTACAGGATAGAACACAGCCCCGGGTACTATACTTACAACTTCATTCCACCGGACGGGTCGAGCCTGATGTCAACAGAACTTGGGATAGAAATTCAGCAGAACGTGATACAAGAGAAAAACATTAAACTGACGTACACAAGTTCTGTCAGTGGCGTAGTAAAGGACGAACAAAACAACTTAATATCCCAGGCACGCGTCCTTGCCGAAAGTTATGATTTTTATACAGAAACTACTACTGACGAAAACGGCATGTACACCATCCAGGGATTGCCGACAAGCAAAATATTTTCAATTACCGCGCATCCGCCGGAGGAAATACTGGACTTAAGCTCAACTACGATAAACGGTATCCGCATTTACCCCAAACAACAATCTACGTTAGACATAATCCTGCCTTTGGGTGGTACTATAACGGGAACTGTGAAGGACAAAGATAACCTGCCATTATCTGCAATAGTAACATTTAGGGGTGTTGATGAGTGGGGCAGTATATGGACCAACCCATCGGATGGCAGTTATTGTTTCCATAGGTTACGCGCAGGGACTTATAAAATAGTAGTGTCAATCATTATAGTAGATCCCGGAGATGAGTTTAATGATCCGTATGAACAGGAAAAAGATATTGCTACAGTGAATAATGTTGTAGTAAACAAAGGCGAGACTACTACTACAAACATTGTTATCGGCCAGACGAACGATGCGGGAACATTGACCGGCAAACTGGTGGGCCCCGACGGGCAGGGTACTGCTGCACATTTGGTAGTCAGCGGTACTGAAGGCAGTGTTGAAACAGATATATCGTCATCCGGCGAGTTTACCATAAACGATATCCTTGAAGGCACGTACGACTTGTACTGTGAACCTGTGAGTTTAGGCAAAAAAGCTGTTGCAGGAATACAGATAACCAGCCACCAAACTACAGATATTGGAACAATAGGAGTTACGGAAGGCGGAACAATCACAGGCAGTGTTAAATACGAAACCGGCGAGACTTATACAGACTGGTCATTGGTAGAACTTGAAAAAATAGGTACCCAGGAAATAGGCGACCCAATGGGTATGGGTGAAGGCTCGTTGACGTATACGTTTGAAAATGTAAGTGCCGGCGAATATTTGCTGGTAGCACATCTTTATGACAATACTTCGCTTGCCCCTGACCGGAAAACAGTCCAGGTAATACCCGGCCAGACAACAACCTGTGACCTAATTTTAAGCACTCCTGGTAAAATTGCGGGTACGATTAGAGATATTGACGGTTATACAGTAGCATATGCGGACATAATCGCGCATCCCGGCGATATCGGCGCTATGTCAGACGAGAATGGACACTACGAAATCTTCGGTTTGAAGGAAGGCGTGTATGAACTTAAATGTACCCCGTTTTATAGTTGGGCACTTGAAACCCGCATAATCGGCGGCGTACGTGTTACTAAAGGCGAAACCACAATTCAGGACTTTTTGGTAGGCAAAACGGGCGTCCAGGCGCCGGAAACATCGTTAGAAGTAGTTGGCGGGACACAAACAGTAATCAACGGCAACTATTATGCTTCAATTGATACCCAGTTTAAACTTGTAGCAAAAGATAATATCGGGGTAATGTTTACGGAATACGCGGTAGATAACGCGCCGTTCCAGGAGTATACAGTTGATACTTTGTTTGGTTTATCAGAAGGAAAACATATAATATCGTTCCACAGTAAAAACACATCCGGTTGCTGGGAGACAGTGAAGTCCCATGCAGTATTTATTGATGCAACAGGCCCGGTTTCAAGGCCGGTAGTAAAAATAGACAGCCATGAGGTTGGCCTAACATCCCCCGCGCAGGTACTTATAGGTGTTCCTGTTACGATAATAATGGAAGACATAACAGTAAACCAATCTGCGGTAGGCGCAGCAAAAATAGAAATCAATGTCAACAACAGCAGTTGGCATGAGATAGAAAACAGTATTTCGTTCAACCAGCCCGGTGCGTACGATTTTAAATATCGCGCTGTCGACCTTTTAGGCAATACAGGCGCTGAGGGCAGTATAACATTGTATATTGAACGCAAACAGGGTTTGTATGTAGCGGAATACCGCAGCAGGGATAACGTGGGTAACCTTGAACCCTCAAAGTTTTTTGTTACCTACCTGGATATCTCTCCTCCTGTATGTAATTTAGACATTGGGCAGCCGCAATATATAACACCGGATTCCGGTATAAGATGGATTACGTCAACTACGCCGTTGACGTTAGCAGTAACTGACGGTATCGGCTGCGGTGTTGCGCAAGTGATAATTAAAGTTGACGGCAACGATATTATTCCTGAAGGCGGTGCAGTACAGGAACTTTATGAATTCACTGTATCATCCAGCAGCGACGGCGTACATACGGTAGAGTATTATGCTATAGACCACCTTGGCAATGAATCGCAGCATATAGTACTGACCGTGTATTTAGACAATACCGGCCCCGGTACAGCGACCGTCCCTGTATATTCAGATATAACTGTAAACAGTATGATTGTCCATGCGTCTATGGATGACGGTTATGGCGTCGGGATAGACACGGTATCCGGGTATTCTTTTGTATGTAACGTTGACACGTACACCCGCGCGTGGGGCGATAATTACATAACCTGTAACAACATGCAGGAAAACACGAAGTACGAGTTCCAAAGCATAGCCCGCGATTGGTTAGGCAACCAATCAAGCAGTACGTGGACCTCAAAATATACGCTGTTAAGTACGCCAAAAGAAACCGATTTTGTTGTTACTGCAACAACGAATAATCAACTGAACCTGACAATAACACCTCCGCAAAACTGTAGTTTGGGCCAGACCGGCTGCGAGTTTGTCAACGTAGGCGGTTCTACGGTATCGCTTGTGGGAACCTATGTATATACGCATACAAGCCTTTTGGGAAACACGGAGTACGGCTACAAAGCCAGGTACTACAACGGGGACGGAGTCCCGACAGAATATACTGAAATAAAATCCAAATATACCCTGTGCGATAACCCTATAAGCATGGATATGGTAGCCGTCTCGACTTCGGAATTAAGCCTATCGCTGCCAAAGTTCCAAAATGATACCGCCGGGCAGTCGGGCTACAGGTTCGTCTGTACTTCCAGCGGGACAAGTTCTGACTGGCAGGTGTCCAACAATTACGCCGCTACTGGCTTCGCGGCGAATACGCCTTATAAATACACCGGATATTACCGCAATTACGACGGCGTAGAAACAAGCGGGATAGAATGCTTGAGATATACGTTATCCCTGCCTCCGTTGGCGGCAAGCGACAAACCTGAGGGGACATACTGTTCTACCGGTAGTATTGTATTTACCAACCTCCGCGGGTTCGGCTCAGGCGGCATAGAATATTATGGCATTGTTTGGGACGGAAACAATACGCATGAATGGGTTGGTACAGAATACAAATGGCCCTCCGGCGCGCTTGACTACCAGCTCACCAGCGATGGTAAATGGTACTTGCACTTGAATAGTTTTAACGGTGACGGCCTGTCAAACGGGACTACGGATTACGGCCCGTATTACGTAGATGCCACGTTACCCGTAAGCGAGTTGGCGATAGGCTTGCCAAGATACAACGAGTATATAAACACATCAACCCTGTGGACAATAACTGCGAACGATCCGGTAGTGAACGAAGTTGCGTCGGGAATAAAGCAGGTACAATACCGGTTGAACAACGGTATCTGGCAGGACTACACAGCTTCGTACAATTTAACAGGCACTGACGGGGAATACACGTTTGAATACCGCAGTGTTGACAACGCAGGCAACACAGAACTCATAAAATCTTCAACAGTAAAACTGGACAACATTCCGCCCGTAACAACTGCCGGGTACGACAACCAGTGGCATAAGCAGGACTTTGCGTTCCCGTTGGTTGCGGTGGACACATACTCAGGAGTCTCGCAGTCCTACTACTGCCTTAACGCTGGTCCGGTAAGTACCGGTACTTGTGTAACTGTAACGCAGGAACACGAGAATAACACGCTGGAATACTGGAGTGTAGACAACCTGGGCAACACTGAACCCCATAGGACGCTTACCGGCATAAAACTTGACAAAACCTCGCCGGTGGTAAACATACAAACCCCGTTGCCGAACGCCAAAGTATCCGGTATAGTCAGTATTGTAGCGCAGGTGGTAGACAACCTGGCAATCGCGAAACTTGAGTTCTACATCAATGACAAACTGTATTACACAATAAACAACCCTGCGGTACAGCCGGTAGGGTCGGTAGGATGCACGCAAACCTGTACATGGGACTCGTTGTGTGAAATTGACGGCCCGGCTGTAGTTATGGTGAAAGCGTATGATAAAGCCGGGAATACTACTGCTTCAACCGTAAACGCGGTATTAAACAACCACGTGTTGGCAATCCGCAATTTCGGTGTTGTGCCAAAAGTGTTTAATCCGTCTTTAGGGCAGCAAACGGCAATATATTATGAACTTACAGAACCATGCCGCAGCGTAAATGTAATGATAAACGGTACCGCAATTATACAAAACCATGCACAATCCGGTGGTTTACACAAAATTGATTGGGCCGGCAAAGATACCGCCGGGCAGTGTTTGCCAAACGGCAAGTATGAAATAGTGATTACAGCAGAAAGTTATTGTCCGGATGAACCGGTTGTAGAAGAACGTAAACCAAACGCGGTTGAGATTAATTGTGATATACCCCTCTTAAACGTTTGGGATGACAGCCCGTTGGATCGTAGTAAAGGAGAGAACAGTGTTACAATAAGTTATAGCGTATTATTGCCGTCGGGTACGGCTACTATGATGAATATACGAGTTATGGATAGCGAGCACAACATAATTTGGCATGACAAAGTTGACGGGATTTGTGCCGGTACTACTTACTATTACATTTGGTACGGTAACGACATCAGCAGCACTGCGGTTCGTGAAGGAGTATACCGTTATGAAATGATAGCCGGTGAAGGGACAAACAAAACTGCTCCCGCAACCGGTACGATTATGGTTGTTGACCAGAATATATCATGTGTGAGCAGTAATGACACAATGTTAAAACTGTATTACCCCGGCGTTCCGATAGTTACGATTTCGTCAACGGATATAACCACCCCGCAAGTCGAGCATGCGTTGTATATGCTAAGGGCTTATGGCAACCAGTATTTAGAAAGCGAAATTTACGATATTCAGCCGGACGGTACAGTTTTTACAATACCGGCGACAATTATATTCAAGTATAACCCGGATTATTACGGTTATAAGATGCGAATATGCAAATTTAACGTACAGGCAAACTCGTGGGAAGAAATACCGCATCAGTACGTTGATATAACAAACCATCAAATAGTTGCGGAAATAATGTCGTTGTCGTTATATGCAATATTAACATGTTACGACGACGATCCGCCGCAGGTAATAGGCAGCTATTGTATGCCAACTATTTTTTCACCAAATAATGATGGGATTACTGATACCGTAACGATAAACTATACATTGAGTGACAATTATTCCGCGTACATCCCGAAACTCAGTATCTCAATATACGATTCTTCCGACAACCTTATACGCACGTTGGCAGATAATGTGAAACGCGAACTGGGCACAAACACCGAGTTATGGGACGGGAAAGACAACAGCGGCGCCGTGGTTCCCACGGGCATATACACCTACATAATCACTGCTGTGGACAAAAGCGGGAACGTATCACAACCGCAAACCGGGATTATTAAAATAGACCTCACCCCGCCGGTAAGCGTTGCCGTGCCGGGCACGCCGAGCTATACTTCCGGTACCCGGGTATTTGTCACAAGCACAACGTTGGTATCAATAACAGCGGAGGACACGGTTGTAAACAACGTAGCGTCCGGCGTTAAGGAAACATGGTACACCATTACAAACTCCACTGAATACGCGAAATACGAAACCCCGTTGTCGTTTACCACCGAAGGAGAGGTTGTATTGCGGTACTATTCAATCGACAACGTAGGGAACGTAGAAACCCTTAAATCCGGCAATATCACAGTAGACACCACCCCGCCGGTAACGCAGGCAGGGTATTCTGGTACGGCAATATACACCCTTCTTGGTCAAACCGTTATTGGTACGGATGTAGAAGTTGTGTTGACAAGTACCGACACGTTATCGGGCGTTGCAACCACGTATTACTCCATAGACTCCAATGCGTATGAACGGTATACAACCAATATTTCGTTACCCGAAGGAACGCATACCATAAAATGGTACAGCATAGACAACGTAACGATCCCGGAACCCGTTAACCAGCGAACCATTACAGTCCTGAACTTTACAACCACCGCGTTGACATGTTCCGGCAACGTAAAACTCAACGGTTCCAGCGGAGTAACAGGTACGGTCCGCACCGGCAACGAACTAACCCTTACCGGCACAAGCGCGGTTGCCGGCGATGTAACAGCGCGAAGTGTTAACCAAGTGGGAAAGAACACGAGTATCACGGGTACGGTAACGCTGTCCACGGTTCCGGTGAACACCACAACGCTTAACCTCGCTGCGGTATACCCTGTGATACAACAAACCAACGATAATGCCAACCTCGGCCTCACCGCCAAAGGATTGAACCCCGTAGACAAAACCGGCACGTTAGTAATTACCACAGGCGACAAACTGACGCTTACATCGGGTACGTACTTTTTCACAGGCATAAAACTTACGGGCACTGCCATACTGGAGATAGGCAACACGTCCGGTAACGTTGGCATCTTCGTCGCAGGCAAAGTTGCGGTGGACACAACCGCAAAACTTAACCCTGGCAACACCAGTGCCGCAGTGGTACTGTACTGCTACGACCCTGACGGGAAGTCGAACAAACTCTCAGTCAACGGTACAAGCTCAATCACCGGGACCATTTACGCTCCGCAATACGACATCTCGCTTGACGGGGAAAGCGTTATTACCGGTAACATTTGCGCCGCAACCGTTGTTCTCAACGGCAAGTCTAAGGTTGTGTTGCCAATAGTTTCACAACCCAGCGCGAATGCCAGTATTTCCGGCAACAACATGTCAGTTGCGTCGTTAGAAGCCGAGATTGCGAACATAAACTTTAAACCCAACGAAAAACTTATTACACCCAACCATGACGGGCGGAACGACACCGCCGTGTTTGGCGGCCTTTTCCGGTACCTCAATATACGGCTAGCGCAGGGACGCGAAGAAACTGTGGACGTAACAATCTGTGACCTCTCGGGTAGAGTGGTACGGCGTATATCCAATCCATCCGGCTGGGACGGTACTGACGACAACGGCACGCCCGTCGCTAACGGCGTATATATTTACCAGTTCCGCGCAAACGGCAAGATGGTCACCGGCAGTGTTGTAGTAGCGAAGTAAATAATAGAGTTTCGTTGAGCGCAAGGTTTTAGTTAATCTTGTAAATGTAACAAAAGTTAAGAAGAAAGGGAAAGTATACTGCTCCCATATAAGATTATAGCAGAAATTGGTAGAATAAAGCCTCTGGAAAATGGAGGCAAAAAAGTATGGGGTATCGTAAATGGGACAGCGAA